>Ga0209025_1002198_pt1 | contig 21598 bp, 23 predicted proteins | sample AraplaMF_Col_mLB_FD_184256 | JGI IMG/M metagenome (GOLD analysis project Ga0209025, IMG submission 184256) | Arabidopsis root microbial communities from the University of North Carolina, USA - plate scrape MF_Col_mLB (SPAdes) (version 2) | ecosystem: Host-associated > Plants > Roots > Endosphere... | reverse complement strand
TTGTACTTTATTTATAGTAAGTAAAGTAAATCTCAACGTAAAGAAATCCCCTCATGTCGTTGTCTTAGAAGAATGTAACTACAATCATTGACACAAATAAGATTGTCAAGTAATTCAAGGAGTAGACGAACATTTGTACAGACCATTTTATGTCATCCTTCTTACGGAATCCATAGAATCCTAATACGATCCATCCAATGTTAAGCAATGTTGCAATTACCATGAATGTTACTCCCAGTCCACTCATATAAAACGGTAGTGGTAATAAACATACTGTCCAAATCATGATTTGACGTTTTGTAATATCAAATCCATGTACAACAGGAAGCATTGGAATACCTGCATTTCGATATTCATCAACACGTTTCATCGCTAATGCGAGGAAATGTGGGATTTGCCAAACAAACATAATTAAAAATAGCATCCAAGCAATCGGATGATCTAAACTAGGATCAATTGCTGCCCAGCCAATTAAAGGTGGAACTGCTCCAGATACACTACCTACTACTGTATTTAGTGTGTATGCTCGTTTTGTCCATAATGAATACAAAACAACATATGTGAAAGCACCAATGAAACCAATCAATGCTGCCATCGGTGTTGTAAATAACAAGAATACAAAACCTAGAAGTAATAAAGTAATACCTAATGTTAACGCAAACCCAGGTTTATATTTTCCTGTTACTGTCGGACGATTTTTTGTCCGTTCCATTAAATGATCGATATCTCGATCAATATAATTATTTAAGCTACATGATCCTGCCATAATTAAAGCAGAACCGACAATTGTAAAGAACATTTTATCCAAATGGTTAGCAGCATTTAATCCATTAAAGTGTAAAGCCAACCAAAATCCTGTAAACACCGTAAGTGTATTTGAGTTTACAATCCCCATCTTAACGAGCGCTAATAAATCTTGTACACGTGTTGTTTCCGGCACATTTGTTATAGCTGACTCATCATGCAGCCCACTTGTTGCATGGTTCATCATTTCAACCCCCTCTTAAACGCGTCTTTCCTTTACAAAAGTAGTACGCTTCTATATAGCAATATTATTACAGTAGAAATGTTGTTTTCCCACTCTACTACTAATCTACGCTCATACTCGAATATATTAAATCATATTTCCCGAACATTTTGTGAAGAAAACATGAACTTTTTGTGTCGAATAACAAAAAAGTTTCTCCTATTACTCCCTATCATAACACGAGATTATCTTCTATAATAAACTATTTTGTCATATTTAGCATGCATTCTCCTTATTTCTTTTTATAATAGAAGTATTTCCACTTAAAAACTGTAATATCTACACCGTTTTTTTCTTATCCCAAGTACTTTATCCTCCCTCTTCATTTCTTTGCTATTTTATTATTTTTTATATATCATAGGACTGTAGCGCGTTTTGTTCTATAAAATTGATGGAATGAAAATATTTCGCAATAACTTCATAACAGAAAGATGGTGAAAAGATTGCAACGCTTTATTAAATGGTTAGCAGTCATTACAAGCCTTGACTTACTAGGGGTTTTATTAGGGGGGGCTTTAGTTACAAAAACAGGTTCAGGTCAAGGATGTGGAAAATCATGGCCACTTTGTAATGGTGAACTCGTTCCCTCTAATCTATCAATGGAAACAATTATCGAACTCAGTCACCGTTTAACATCAGGATCGGCAGGAATTCTCGTTACACTGCTTTGTATCTTATCATGGAAATATTATAAACATGTACGTGAAACAAAGACGCTTGCTATTTTATCATTTGTATTTTTAGTTGCACAAGCGCTAATGGGAGCAGCGGCAGTGGTTTGGGGACAAGTACCAGCTGTACTAGCTATTCATTTTGGTATTTCCTTAATTTCATTTGCTTCTGTCATTTTACTAGCCTGCCTTATTTTTGAAATTGACAAGAAATTCGATGCACGTTCTCTCATTATGGATAAAAAAATGAAGTTTCATATTTACGGTGTAACAATTTACAGCTATATCGTCGTCTATACAGGTGCTTTAGTACGTCATGAGCATGCTAGTTTGGCTTGTCCAGACTTTCCATTTTGTAGTAAAAACAGACCGTTTCCTACTCAATTGCATGAATGGGTTCAAATGGGACATAGGATTGCCGCAATATTAATATTTGCTTGGATCCTATACGCAATGATTCTTGCTATTCGCCACTATAAGCAACAGCGAGTTGTATATTGGGGATGGATTATCTCATTTATTCTCGTTACGCTTCAAGCAATTGTTGGTATTTTGGTTGTCTATACGAACGCTAGCCTCTCAATGGCACTGTTACATTCACTCTTTATCTCTTGTTTGTTTGCCGTATTATGTTATCTAGTGATGCTAGGTACAAGAAGTACAAGAAACGCAAAAGAGGCACAACAATCAACTACAACGCAAAATAACCAATCCTTTTAATAACTTGCCATTATGGCAAGTTATTATTTTTATATCAAAAAAAGAGCTACTTTTGAGCAGCTCTTTTCTTGATTTTTATTGTTCTAATTCAATAAGTAAATCCCCTGTTTGAATCGCATCGCCATCTTTTACATATACTTTCTTCACTTTTCCATCGAATGGCGCCTGAACCGTTGTTTCCATTTTCATTGCTTCTGTGATTGCCATGGAATCACCTTTTTTCACTTCATCGCCTTCATTTACAACGATTTTAATGACCGTTCCTGGCATTGTTGCACTAATATGATTTGGATTTTCACGGTTTCCTTTCACACGCTGCGCAACCGTTGCTTTAACACTTTCATCTTTCACAACAATTTCACGCGGTTGTCCGTTAAATTCAAAGTAAAGTACACGCGTTCCATCTGGTTGAGGCTCACCAATTGACACTAATTTAACAATTAATGTTTTACCACGTTCAATTTCCACACCAATTTCTTCACCCAATCTCATACCATAGAAGAATGTTGGTGTATCAAGTACAGATACATTTCCATAAAGTCCAGTTACCTTTTGATAATCCATAAATACTTTTGGATATAATGCATATGCAACAACATCAAAAATAGTTACTTCACGTCCAAGTTTATGGAATAACTCTTCTTTTAAAGCATCAAAATCCACTGGTTCTAACAGTTCTCCTGGTCTTACCGTTAATGGCTCTTTTCCTTTTAAAATGATTTTTTGTAATTCTTTTGGGAATCCGCCATATGGTTGTCCAAGATCTCCAGAGAACATCTCTACAACAGAACCTGGGAAATCTAACGCATGTCCCCGTTCAAAAATGTCTTGTTCTGTAAGATGATTTTGCACCATAAATAGTGCCATATCGCCAACAACTTTTGATGATGGTGTTACTTTTACAATATCACCAAACATATCATTTACACGGCGATACATTACTTTTACTTCATCAAATCGATCTCCTAAACCAACCGCTTTCGCTTGTTGCTGAAGGTTACTATATTGACCACCTGGCATTTCATGCATATATACTTCTGTATGCGGTGCATTCATACCACTTTCAAATGGTGCATAATATTTCCGAACATCTTCCCAGTAATGTGAAAGTTTTTCTAATGCATCCACATTCACATCTGGTTGTCTTTCATTTCCACCAAGCGCATAATATAACGTATTTGCACTTGGTTGTGATGTTAGGCCTGCCATTGAGCTTACAGCAACGTCGACAATATCAACACCTGCTTCAATTGCTTTCGTATACGTTAAAACACCATTTCCACTTGTATCATGTGTATGAAGGTGAATCGGAATCGATACCGCTTCTTTTAACGCAGAAACTAAATCGTAAGCTGCATTTGGTTTTAATAATCCAGCCATATCTTTAATACCTAGAATATGCGCTCCTGATGCTTCCAATTCTTTCGCTAAGTTTTTATAATAATTTAAGTCATATTTACTACGCATTGGGTCATGAATATCCCCTGTATAACACATTGTTGCCTCTGCAATTTTGCCACTCTCTCTTACAGCATCAATTGCAACTCTCATACCTTCAACCCAGTTTAAGCTATCAAAAATACGGAATACATCAATACCCGCCTGTGCTGAACATTCCACAAATTTTTGAATTAAATTATCTGGATAGTTTTTATAACCAACTGCATTTGATGAACGAAGAAGCATTTGGAATAAAACATTAGGCATTCTTTCACGAAGCTCTAATAAGCGTTCCCATGGATCTTCTTTTAAGAAACGATACGCAACATCGAATGTTGCACCGCCCCACATTTCCGCTGAGAATAAATTGGGTAACATTCTAGCTGTTGGCTCAGCAACTTGATTTAAATCTTTTGTACGAATACGTGTTGCAAGTAATGATTGATGCGCATCACGGAATGTAGTATCCGTTAATAGTACGCGCTTTTGATCTTGTACCCATTTTACTAGACCATCTGCACCGCGTTCGTCTAAAATTTGTTTCGTTCCATTTGGAACTGATTCAGAATGTTTCAAATTCGGTATACGTGCATCCGGGAAAATCGGTTTTTCTTTCTTACCTACTCCAGGGAAACCATTTACTGTTACTGTACCTACATAACTTAACATCTTCGTCCCACGGTCTTTACGTTTCGGGAAGACGAACAGTTCAGGCGAAGCATCAATAAACGATGTATCATACTCTCCTGATAAAAAGTTTCTATGCTTTACTACATTCTCTAGGAATGGAATATTTGTTTTAATACCACGGATACGGAACTCTTTTAGGTTACGCTCCATCTTTGCAGCTGCTTGTTCAAATGTAAGTGCCCAAGTCGTTACTTTAACAAGTAATGAATCATAATATGGCGTAATAACTGCTCCTTGGAAGCTGTTACCTGTGTCAAGACGAACACCAAAACCGCCACCAGAACGATATGCCATAATTTTTCCTGTATCCGGCATGAAATTATTAAGCGGATCTTCCGTTGTTACACGAGATTGGATTGCATATCCATGTATAATAACATCCTCTTGTTTTGGTACGCTCACTGTTGAACTATGTAAAGAGTGTCCATCAGCAATCAAAATTTGAGACTGAACAATATCAATTCCTGTAATCATTTCTGTAATTGTATGTTCTACTTGAACACGTGGATTTACTTCAATGAAATAAAAGTCATTACCTTTTACAAGGAATTCAACTGTACCAGCATTTAAATAGTTTACGTTTTTCGTTAGCTGTACCGCCGCTTCACAAATACGATGGCGAAGTTCATCTGAAAGCGATACACTTGGCGCAATTTCAACTACTTTTTGATGACGACGTTGTACAGAACAATCGCGTTCGTATAAATGCACAACATTGCCTTCTTCATCTGCTAATATTTGTACTTCTATATGTTTAGGTTTTTCAACGAATTTTTCAACATACACTTCATCGTTACCAAAAGCTGCTTTCGCTTCTGATTTTGCACGATCATAAGATTCTTTTAATTCATCACCGCTACGTACAATACGCATACCACGGCCACCACCACCAAGTGATGCTTTAATAATTATCGGGTAATCATACTTCTTAGCAAATTCTTCAACTTCGTCTAGTGAATGAACAGGTCCATCGCTACCAGGAATAACTGGAATATTTGCTAATTGTGCTTGTTTTCTTGCTTTTACTTTATCTCCAAACATATCTAAATGTTTACTTTGTGGTCCGATAAAGATAATCCCTTCTTCTTCACAACGTCTAGCAAATTGGATGTTTTCTGACAAGAATCCATATCCAGGGTGAATCGCGTCCACATGGTTGCTTTTCGCAATCTCAATAATACCTTCAATATCAAGGTAAGCATCGATTGGCTTTTTGCCTTCCCCCACTAAATAAGATTCATCTGCTTTATAGCGATGGTAAGAACCACTATCCTCTTTTGAATAAATTGCAACTGTCTTTAATCCAAGTTCTGAACAAGCCCTGAATACACGAATTGCAATTTCGCCACGGTTAGCTACTAATACTTTTTGAATACGTTGCAGCTTTGACATGATTTTCCCCCTCTACTTTCCTACCACTCTAGAGATTAAATAGGCACACGCTCTAAAAAGCGTGAAGTTCTTCACTTTCTTTTCTAAATTATACTTGGAAAGCTTCACTTTATTTTTATACATCATACCTTATTTTTCAACAAATGATAAGTTTTCTAATCAATTTGTTTCACAAAAATAGTATAGCACAACTCTTCCTTTTCTAACAGTTTTAATGTATATCACATTCGGATAAATATGACACACTATTCTTATTAAAACTTCACAAAGTATAACTCATTATAACACCATAATAAAAAGGCTTTGTGTCATCAAACACAAAGCCTTTTTTATTTTACAACAACAAGATGTGGCTCACCCTGTTCTTTTTTCTCATATACTTCTTTTTGTTGCTTCTCTTGTCGTTTCACGTAACTACCTATATTTATCAATATACCCATTGCAATTAAGTTCGCCATTAAAGAACTACCACCATAACTGATAAATGGTAAAGGTACACCAGTAAGAGGTATTAGCCCCGTCATACCACCAACAATAACAAATGTTTGTATCCCAATCAGACTAGCAATACCAATTGCAATTAAACTTCCAAATGGATCTTTGCACTTTTGAGCAATTCGCAATGCCCGAATAATAATAAGTAGCAAACTAATTAAAACAATCGCTACACCGATAAAGCCAAGTTCCTCAGATATAATCGCCATAATAAAGTCTGTATGTGGTTCAGGTAAATAACCGAATTTTTGTATACTGTTACTAAGTCCTCTACCATTTAGACCGCCTGATGCAATTGCAATAAAGGAATTCACCAGCTGATATCCATCATGTTGAGTATCTTCAAATGGATTTAAAAACGCTGTAAAACGTGCCTTCTGATAATCTTCCAATGCATAGTTTCCAAATAAGTATAAAAGCGGAATCCATACAATTGCACTTAATGCAATACGCTTTATCCACTTGTTAATCGGAACCCCTGAACAAAGGAACATAATTCCAACAATACCTATGATTAACAAAACTGTACCTAAGTCATTTTGTTTTAGAATTAAAAATACTATTAATCCTATAAATAGAATTGTACCTGCTGATCCTTTCCATACTGAAGTATCTGTTTCTTGCCTTCTTGCAAAGAAACGTGCAAGTACGATAATGATAGCTATTTTAACAAATTCAGCCGGCTGTATACCAAACACCCAAGCTTGCGCACCATTTGCTTTCGTTCCAAGTAACAAAGATAACGAAAGCAAACCAATACTTCCTATCATCATTAGTAATAAAATAATTCTTTTTCTCCAAAACTGGTATGGAATCACAGCGATTATCCCTAATCCAAATACTGTACCTATTCCTAATGCTAGTAGTTGCTTATAAAAAAAGTAATTAGCCGGTTTCTCATATTTTGTAACCGCTAAAATAGAGCTAGAACTGTATACCATTACAACTCCCAGTACACATAAAATAACAAGAGGAAGCAATAATGAATAATCCATTGACTTCCATACTTTTTTCATTCAATATCCTCTTTCTGTTTTCAGTTTAATTGTTGTATTCCATATGTATCGCCATTCTTCCTGCTTTATTATACAAATAAAAAGCTCAAACTTAGTCAGTTTGAGCCCGCTTATTTGAACCCTTTATTGTTGTTTGTTTGTAAATGCTTCATGAAGTGCTGATAATTCCCGTTCGAGCTCTCCTAGCATTTCTTTCCCTTGCTCTTCTGGAATAAGACCAAGACGAACCGCAAAGTCAACTTCACGGGATAGTCCAAACATTTGCGTGTCAAGCACTTCTTCATATAATGGACATTGCGGCATCGTAAGGTGGTCCATTTGCACCTTAATAAGTCTTAAAATCTTCTCCGCATCCGCTTGTAGAAGGGCAAGTGCCTTTTCCTGATGATTTGCTACTGTCTCAGACGCCAAATTGATTCCCTCCGTTTCCGTCCTACTCTCCTATCCTATCTATTAATATTAGCGATAGTTTTAATAAATTGCAATAGAAACATTTTTTGTGACAATCATGTCTAATACTATTATACTGAAAAGTGGGAGCATAATACAAATGGGGGAACAACAATGAGTGAAATTTTATTTATAAATGGAAACGTACGCTTTCCGATCACACTTGACCCAAGCGTTTGGATTTTTGATGATCGAAAAGTAGATTTAACAACTTATTTCACCGAAACAAAAGAAGAAAAATCAGAATTAGAAGACTATCTCAAGCATACTTCCGAACACTGGGATCGCGAAATTCGTGATGGTGCCGCTTTTCCACCTATACAACAAAGCGTAAAAAAATTTAAAAAAGAACAGCTTATCACAGGAACGTTTGGCATACCACTTCATCCCTTTTTCAAAAATGCTGAGATTGTAGCAGAAGCAACACATGTTGAAATCCATACATTGCATGATTCCATCACACTTTCATTAGAAGAAGCAAACAATGCTATTCTTGGATTTTCAAAAGATGGAAAACCATTGCGAGAAGATGGACCTGTTCACCTTTACTTTGGTGATGGCTCTAATATAAACAATCCAATTCGAAATATCCGTAAGTTTACAATTATTTAAAAAAAGGAGTGGGCAAAAGCCACTCCTTTTTTTAGCCTTTTACTATCAGTAATATTTCTATCTCAAAATTCCACACATGCAATACAGTTAGACGCAAGCTAATAAATCCCCTCACTGATTAAAGTTCCACTTTATAATAAGTCCGCCGCTAATTGTGCTAAATTAGAGCGTTCTCCTTTTACAAACTTTACATGTCCACTAATTTTTTGTTCTTTAAATTTCTCTACAACATAGGTTAGACCATTATTATATTCATCTAGGTAAGGGTGATCAATTTGTTGCGGATCTCCCATTAATACAATTTTACTTTTTTCTCCAACCCTTGTTAATATTGTTTTCACTTCATGTTTCGTTAAATTTTGTGCTTCATCAATAATAATAAATTGATCTGGAATACTTCGTCCTCGTATATAAGTAAGTGCCTCTACTTCAATTGAACCCATTCCTGCTAAAATCGCATCTAATTCACCAGGTTTTTTTGTATTAAATAAATACTCTAGATTATCGAAAATTGGCTGCATCCACGGTCTTAATTTCTCTTCTTTTTCTCCCGGTAAATAACCGATATCCTTGCCGACTGGAACAATGGGCCGGGCAACAAGGAGTTTTTTATACAACCCTAAATCTTCGGTCTGCATAAGACCAGCAGCTAACGCAAGTAAAGTTTTACCAGTTCCTGCTTTTCCTGTTAACGTTACGAGTGGAATATCTTCACGAAGCAACAATTCTAATCCCATAATTTGCTGCACATTCCGCGGGCGTATTCCCCAAACTTGCTCATTATGAAAAATAAGTTTCTTCACCTTTTTCCCTGAATAATCAACAATTCCAAGCGCAGAACTAGAACCACCTAATGCATCTTTCATCACAATAAACTGATTTGGATAAAATGGATGATTTGCAATTTCTGATAAAGGAAGTTCTCCTTTTTCATAGTAATAATTTAACTGTTCTTTTGATATGTAGCCTTCTAAAAAACCTGAATATATATTGTCCACTTCAATGACACGATCACTTAAATAATCCTCTGCTTGTAAGCCAAGAGCATCTGCTTTTACTCTTACAAGCACATCTTTACTTACTAAAACAACAGACTTTCCATCCTCTTTCTCTTGTTCTTCTAAAAATATATTTTTCGCAACAGCTAAAATGCGATTATCGTTTGTTTTTTCAACAAAAATATCTTGTAGTTGAACAAATGAGCGATGGTTTAATTCAATACGAAATGTCCCTCCATTTTCAAGGGGAATACTCTCATGCAATTTTCCTAATTCACGAAATTTATCTATCAGTTTAGATACATAACGAGCATTTCGTCCAACTTCATCCATGTAACGTTTTTTCGAATCAACCTCTTCTAATACAACTGCTGGAATCACTACCTCATTTGTTTCAAAAGAAAAAATAGATAAAGGATCCTGCAAAAGTACATTCGTGTCTAACACATAAATTTTATCCAACCTGTTACCCCCTGACTCCACTTTTAAATTTGTAGAACAAGGGTTTCATCCATGATTATGATATGGACGAACCATTGTTATAATTATATGTAATGTATTAACGAGGTAGAATCTAAATTCATATAAATTAAAACTTTTCTCAATCATTTTTTTCATTTATAACTAGGTATCATATTCATCAAAATTTATATTTGAACATGGAACAAAGGTTACCTATTCACCCAGATTAAAATAGCAGTAAAAGGATGAACACCCATAGTACTCATCCACTTTTCTACAATCCTTTCATTGCCGTTAAAACTTGGTTATCAAGTTTTTCAGCAGCACGAAGATCATAAGTTTTTTCATATGCTGGTTCCAAAGCAAGCTTTGCTCCATAAAACATAACATCACGCACTTCTTGAACAGATACTTCTACTATAGTTAACTTAAGAGGAATCCCTTCCATTCTATCCGTTAAAATCTTTGCTTCACCGCTAATGGAAAATACAGATTCATTCGCCATTACAGTGAGTACAAGCCCTGCATGATGGCGTAAATTTTCCGCAATACGAGATCGCCAATCAACTGCAAACCGAATACGCGTCTCATTCATTGCATATACCCATGAAATAGCACTTACATTTGGAACAGCCTTTTCAAAATCAATTGTTGCAATTGTTATAATACGTCCTTCACGTAAAGATTGAACTAAAGAATCTGTCAATGTAGGTTCTACTACATTTGCCATATTTCCACCTCCAAAATTTTATTTATCTTAATGATAACTTATTTTTCGAATTGCGAAAATATTATTTTTTTCCTCCATAGTTCAAAAATATCAAATTTACATGCTATACTTATATCGATAGAATTTGTATTGAGGTGACGAAATGAGAGTCAAATGTATGCTTTGTGATAAAAAAGAAGAGTTAGATGACGAAAATCCTATGGCCAAAAGGCTTCGTAACCGTCCTATTCATACATATATGTGCATGGAATGCACAGAACGTATTGCAGAACGTACAATAGAACGCCATGCAACCGGAAAATTCCACCTATATCGTGATAAAACAGTAGAAGATGAGTGGTAAACTGTCAAATAAGTCCTTAATCATTCGGATGAGGACTTATTTATATTTCTCCGGCTCTTGTCTCATTTGATCTAAGAAACAATCTATAAGCTCTACTGGAAATCTTGTAGAATGTTTTTCTCCGCCTCGTTTATATGTAACTAAATACATATCTTCTTTCTTTTCCACTTCCACATCACTTAATTGATGATCTTCATGCAACATATCATGAAACAGCAAATATGTTTCTTGTGCAGCTGCATCATTGGGTCTTGCTTCCGCAACCGTTTTAATCGTTAACCAATTATATAATGTATCTTGTACAGAGCGCATAAAGAACCTCCTTAACTTACTCTTTGTTGCTTTGCTTGACGTAAACGTAATCTATAAATTCCTAGTACAATTGCGGCTACAACAAGTCCTTCTCCCACCGGCAACAAAACTCCTAAAAAAGTTAAGACTGTACATCCTAACGCCAGCGCCACATACACCACAATATTTTTTAATAGCGATAACTTCCTAGCAAACCCTAAATTATATACAAGGGCACTTAAAAAAATCATTGTGCCATATAAAAGCCACATCCCTATTTCTGGATTCGTATCTACATTATATAATTTTGCGAAAAATGACATTCTCTCTAGCATTATACTCCCCCCTTATTTTGCAAAGATGAACGAAAACAACCCATATGAGTCCAATCCACTAACTAGTAGTACCTTGATTCTTACTTTTTAAATTCTATTTTCCCTACTATAAGAGTACCTTGCAGAAAAACTACTGTCTAGATAAAAGAGTAAATTTTCTAAAAAAATAAACAAAAAGCTGCCTTTTTTAAAAAGGCAGCTTCATATTTTTTACGCTTCTACAGATTTCTTTTTCTTAGCAGCTCTTTCGCGCTCACTCTTATCAAGAATCTTTTTACGAAGACGAATTGATTCTGGAGTTACTTCACAGAACTCATCATCGTTTAAGTACTCTAATGACTCTTCTAAAGTCATTAAGCGTGGTTTTTTCATTGTTGAAGTTTGATCTTTCGTCGCAGAACGAATGTTAGTTTGTTGTTTCATTTTTACAACGTTAACTGTTAAATCATTCTCACGTGTATGTTCTCCGACAATCATACCAGCATATACTTCTGTACCTGGTTCAACGAAGATTACACCGCGGTCTTCAACTTGCATAATACCGTATTGTGATGCTTTTCCTGTTTCAAGTGAAACTAGAACACCTTGACGACGTCCACCAACTTGTCCAGCATGTACTGGCTGGTAGCAATCGAATGTATGGTTTAAAATACCGTAACCACGAGTTAATGTTAAGAATTCTGTTGTGTAACCAATTAAACCACGTGCTGGAACCATGAAAGTAAGGCGAACTTGACCGTTTCCGTTATTCACCATATCTAACATTTCACCTTTACGTGCACCCATTGATTCCATAATAGAACCAGTGTATTCTTCAGGCACATCGATTTGTACGCGTTCTACAGGCTCACATCTTACGCCATCAACCTCTTTAATAATTACTTCAGGCTTAGATACTTGTAGTTCGTAACCTTCACGGCGCATGTTTTCAATTAAGATAGATAAATGTAATTCTCCACGTCCAGATACAATCCATGCATCAGGAGACTCTGTATTATCAACACGTAAACTTACATCTGTTTCTAATTGTGAACGAAGACGCTCTTCAATTTTACGAGACGTAATGTATTTACCTTCACGACCTGCAAATGGACTATTATTTACAAGGAACGTCATTTGTAGTGTTGGCTCATCAATACGTAATAATGGTAACGCATCTTGATGTTCAACTGGACATACCGTTTCACCAACGTTAATATCTTCCATACCTGAAACTGCTACTAGATCTCCAGCTTTTGCTTCTTCAATTTCTTGGCGTTTTAATCCCATGTAACCAAATAGTTTTGTTACGCGGAATTGTTTTACGCTTCCATCGACCTTCATTAGTGCAACTTGTTGTCCTACTTTCATTGTGCCGCGGAATATACGACCTACCCCGATACGACCTACATAGTCATTATAGTCAAGAAGTGCTACTTGGAATTGAAGTGGCTCTTCGCTGTTATCAACTGGTGCTGGAATATGTTCAATAATTGTATCAAATAATGATTTCATATTCTCTTCTTGATTTGCTGGGTTTGAATCCAAGCTTGCTGTTCCGTTCATTGCTGATGCAAATACAACTGGGAACTCTAATTGATCTTCGTTTGCACCAAGCTCGATAAATAAGTCGATTACTTCATCAACTACTTCATCCGGGCGAGCAAAGTCACGGTCAATTTTGTTTACTACAACGATTGGAGTTAAGTTTTGCTCAAGAGCTTTCTTTAAAACAAATCGCGTTTGTGGCATACAACCTTCATATGCATCAACAACAAGTAAAACACCATCAACCATTTTCATAATACGCTCTACTTCACCACCGAAGTCAGCGTGTCCAGGCGTATCTAAAATGTTAATTCGTTTATCTTCATAATGAATCGCTGTATTTTTTGCTAAAATTGTAATACCGCGTTCTCTTTCTAAATCGTTCGAATCCATTGCACGTTCTTCTACGTGCTCATTTGCACGGAACGTCCCCGCTTGACGTAATAATTGGTCAACAAGTGTTGTTTTACCATGGTCAACGTGGGCGATAATTGCTATATTTCGTAAATCTTGTCGTTTTTTCAACATGTCCAACTCCTAGTGTCTTTTTAATCCTTCTCTATTATAAGAGTGAAGGGGATACAATGGCAATCAAAATAAAATCAAGAATGAAAATATAGTTGTATTCTTACTTTTGTGAAAGTAAAATGAAATTGGAGGGTGAAGATATGGAACAAATTCAGTACCGCTTTTTATTAACAGCTATTATCGGTGTTATTTTCTTAATTGGCATTGGAATTATGATTGCTGAAAATAGTCCCATCGGTATTATTATTTGCATTATCGGCACATTTGTTACAGTTGGATACGGATTTGTAACAAAACGAAAAATGCGTAAATCACAGTAACAGTAAAAAGTAAGAAGCTTTTCGTAGCCTCTTACTTTTTTTGTTACTGTGATACAAATGGTAGTAACTCTTCATATACCCCCGGCTTCGCAACTAATACACTACTTTTTTCTACAATAGAAAGTGCTTTACCAGCAAACGTCGTCACTTTGCCATCGACTTCTTCTACAATAATCAGTCCTCCGCCAAAATCCCAAGGAGATAATCGCGGCGTCACGTAAGCATCTAATCTTCCTGTTGCAACATATACCATTTCTAGTGCCGCGCAACCATATGAGCGTGTTCCTCGTGCTTTTTTCACGAGCTTCATCATTTTTTCCATATTAAGTAATGGATTATCAGTAAGCCACGTAGCATTTAAAGCAATAATCCCGCTTTCTAATGTACCTTTCTCTAAAGTGGGAATGGTTACACCGTTACAAAAGGCTCCTTCCCCCTTTATAGCATGATACAGTTCGTCATGAACCGGATCATAGATGAGGCCGATTTTTCCGATACCGTTCTCATAAATGCCAATTGAAATCGCAAAATTTCTTTTCTGATGAACAAAATTCATCGTACCATCAATTGGATCAATTAACCAAACAACCCCATCCGAAGAAGCAAGCTTATCTCCATATCCCTCTTCTCCTAAAATATAATGGTGTGGGTATGTTTCTTTAATTTTCCCAATCAAAAACTGTTCCGTTTCTCGATCCATATTTGTTACTAGGTCAGCTGCATTTGATTTCGTCTCCACAATAAGCGTCTTTTGCAATGATGCCATTAAACGCTCACCAGCTTCTTGAATCCACTGTTTTGCATGTGTATCGATTTCTTTCCATACCTCTTGCATGTTTAAACACTCCGATCTACACTGTTCACAGAAAAAACGAACCCTTTATAAGGTTCGCACCAACTTAATTTTTATACATATACTATTATTACGCTTCTAAACGGATCATTTCAAGTCTTAGCACTTCTAGCTTTTGCACGCACTCTTCTTTTTTCTGATTATCATTTTCCATCATTGCATCATATAGCGTTGCTAATTCATAATCTAACTCCAATCTTAGCACCGGAATTCTTTTTTCAGCATCTGTTCTCTTTAACGCGTTAATCACCTGTCTCATTTTTATTGCCTCCTCCCAATATTCGTCTGCCCTCGGACTAGAATTAACTTAATTTTCTGATTTTTTGTTTTATACTATACTATGTTGGATAAATCATCTATGCAACAAAATTATATTTTTTTACTGAAGTTTTTTTGTACTGTTTTTTTTATGAATCGTACAAGCTATGCTAAAATAAAAAACAAACTAGGAGTTGGAGGAACTATCATGACATTACAAACATTTAAATCAACTGACTTTGCTGTCTTTGCAGTTGATGGTCTCGAAGAACGAATGAATGCTATTAAAACGAATATTCACCCTAAATTAGAAGCTCTAGGCGAGCAATTTTCTCATTATTTATCAGAACAAACTGGGGAAACTTTTTTCTATCATGTTGCAAAACATGCACGACGTAAAGTCAATCCACCAAACGATACTTGGGTTGCTTTTTCAACAAATAAACGCGGATATAAAATGCTGCCACATTTTCAAATTGGTTTATGGGGTACCCATGCTTTTATATACTTTGGTTTAATTTATGAGTGTCCACAAAAAGTGGAAGCGGCTCATGCCTTCTTAGAACATTTAAATGATTTAAAAACAAATATACCAAATGACTTCGTTTGGTCCATTGACCATACCAAACCAGCTGTAAAATCGCATAACTCACTTGAAACAAATGACTTACAAAAAATGATTGAACGCCTAGCGACTATAAAAAAAGCAGAGTTACTAGTTGGTATTCACATTTCTCCAGAAGAGTGCTCAACACTCGATGATGAACAATTTCTTGAGAAGATACAAACTACGATGCACTCACTCCTTCCTTTATATAAAATTTGCAATCGATAGTAAGAAAACGGACAATTTATATTGTCCGTTTTAAGTTGTTATCCCATTATAGCACTTAGAATTTGATTTTTCAAAATCTTTTTACATTTTCACAATCTTTTGTTCTTCTACTTCTTTCGCCTTTTGAATCGCTCGGTATATAGAGTAACCACTTACTTCTTGAAACTCTTTATCAATTTTTTTCTCTTCCGCTTTCGACGGCACAATTTCTTTAAAACGGCGATATAATCTCATCAATTCTTCTCTGATGATACCTTTTTCATACGCCTTTTCAATTGCCTCATAGAATGTCACAATCGCAATCATCTCATCATTCGACCAATCATAATCAAGTGGATATTGATATTCCATATGTACACCTCTTTCATTTTTACCCTTATTCTCCCTTAAAAATAAACCTTCCATCCTTCTTTATCATAGTCCCTTTTGCATTATACACTATTTCTCTTTTATTATGGCATTGTCTCTCTTCATACCGAAGACAACGAGGCGATGAAAGGCATAGATCTCCTTTCCTTTTTGAAAATAAGCCTCGATAAATTGAAACTTTATTTTTCCTCCATCCTCTTTTATTTTCGCTGATTTTTAAGATGAGGATATTACTGAACGCGAATAGAAATATAACTTCCATTGACGGAATTCTACGTATCTCCTCGCTTTCTCAGAACTTTAAGTTAAAACTTTACTGCTCACGAATAACGGCATACAAATTATTACTAATTATGCATATAATAAAAATAATAGTTTTTTCTATACATATATAATCATTGGTGATATAATGCTTTTGTTTTATTGAAAATAAAGTGAAACTTCCATTTGGTAAGTAGAACAAGTCAAGTTCTTATAGACAGTTATATAACTATATAGGGGAAATAACTTTCTTACTGAACAAGATACACATAAAACAACTCATAATAAATATTACGAAGAAGAAGGGGTGTATAGATTGTCCCAATACAAAACACCATTGTTTACCGCTTTAGTAGAGCACAGCAAGCGAAATCCAATTCAATTTCATATCCCAGGTCATAAAAAAGGACAAGGGATGGACCCAGAATTTCGCGAATTTATTGGGCATAATGCATTAGCAATTGATTTAATTAATATTGCTCCGCTCGATGATTTACATCATCCAAAAGGTATGATTAAAGAAGCTCAAGATTTAGCTGCAACTGCATTCGGTGCAGATCATACCTTCTTTTCAGTTCAAGGTACAAGCGGTGCAATTATGACAATGGTAATGAGCGTTTGTGGCCCAGGAGATAAAATTCTTGTACCACGAAACGTTCATAAATCTGTAATGTCAGCCATTATTTTCTCAGGTGCAAAACCAATTTTCATTCATCCTGAAATCGATCCGAAGCTCGGTATTTCACATGGGATTACGATTCAATCTGTAAAAAAAGCACTCGAGGAACATTCAGATGCAAAAGGGTTACTCGTTATTAATCCAACATACTTTGGATTCGCCGCAGACTTGCAGCATATTGTAGAATTAGCTCATTCCTATGAAATACCTGTATTAGTTGATGAAGCTCATGGTGTTCATATTCATTTCCATGACGAATTACCAATGTCAGCTATGCAAGCTGGTGCAGATATGGCAGCGACAAGTGTTCATAAGCTCGGAGGTTCATTAACACAAAGTTCCATTCTAAATGTCAAAGAAGGCCTTGTGAATGTAAAACATGTTCAATCGATTATTAGCATGCTTACAACAACATCAACTTCCTATATTCTATTAGCTTCTTTAGACGTCGCAAGAAAACGTCTTGCGACTGAAGGAAAAGAATTAATCACAAAAACAATTCAGTTAGCCGAACATGTACGCTGTACGATAAATGAGATTGAAAATCTATATTGCCCTGGTAAAGAAATGTTAGGTATGGATGCAACATTCAGCTATGATCCAACAAAACTGATTGTATCTGTCAAGGATCTAGGCATTACAGGTCACGAAGCAGAATTATGGTTAAGAGAACATTACAACATTGAAGTCGAGCTTTCAGACTTATATAACATTCTATGCCTTGTGACATTGGGAGATACAGAGGTCGAAACTAATATTCTTATTGAGGCCTTACGAGAACTAGCAACTACCTTTAAAGATAGAGCGGACAAAGGTGTTCAAGTACAAGTTGAAATTCCAGAAATCCCTGTACTTGCCCTCTCTCCTCGGGATGCTTTTTACTCAGAAGCAGAAGTCATCCCATTTGAAGAAGCTGCTGGTCGCATTATAGCAGATTTTGTTATGGTTTATCCGCCAGGTATTCCAATCTTCACCCCTGGCGAAATCATTACGCAAGAAAACCTAGACTACATTAATAAAAACCTAGATGCTGGCCTACCAGTACAAGGTCCTGAAGATATGACACTCCAAACACTACGCGTTATTAAAGAATACAAGCCTATCAGTTGATAGGCTTTTTTTCACCATTTTTTCTTTTACTCATACGATACTAAAGAATGTAACTTATAGGTGGGGATACAATTATGATTGTGATTGGTCGTTCTATTGTACATCCTTATATCACGAGTGAAAATGAACCGTTCGCTACTGAGAAACAACAAATATTGGCCATTATGGCTGGAAATCAGGAAGTATATTCATTCCGAACAACTGATGAACTCAGCTTTGATCTAAATTTACGAATTCATATCATTACATCCTCCTTAGAACTCTTTCAAAGTGGATTACAGTTCCGTACATTCCAAGAGTCCTATTGCAACCCTGAATTTTGGCAAAGGACACCACTAGGAGGATTTCAATTACTTCCAAATAGACCACCCTCGGTCGCGATACGAGATATTTTTAAAGATGGAAAAAAGTATGGAACAGAATGTGCAACAGCAATGATTATTATTTTTTACAAGGCACTTTTAGCTCTATATGATGAGCAAACTTTTAACCGCTTATTCGCAAACCTTCTACTATATACATGGGATTATGATCGAGATTTAAAACTGGTGACAAAAAACGGTGGGGATATCGTTCCTGGCGATCTTGTTTACTTTAAAAATCCACAAGTGAATCCAGCTTCAGTTGAATGGCAAGGAGAAAATGCCATTTATTTAGGTAATTTCTTTTTTTATGGGCACGGTGTAGGAGTACAAACAAAGGAACAAATCATTTATCTATTAAATGAACGAAGAATTCCCTATGCCTTTATCTCAGCATATTTAACAGATTTTATTACCCGCATAGATAGTCGCCTCATGAGCCAACATGCTTCTGCTAATACCCTACAAACCACATTCAAATTCATTCCCATTCGAGATGATGCAATTATTGCAACGGTTGGTCACACAACTACAATCTATTAAAAAACGCCTGCAAAATATGCAGGCGTTTTTTTAATTATTAGGCTTTTGTATGCTCTTTGTGACCACATTCGCAATGAGATCCACATTTCCCGTAAAGTACTGTTGTCTTTTCATCTTCAAAGTGTGCAATTGTTCCTTCACAAACTTGACATACGATTGTTCCCATTTTTCATTTCCCCCTGAGTTTGAATTATGATTGAAAACCTTTATATTTACACGTTCTATATATTACTGAACTTTTGTATGTTCTTTGTGACCACATTCGCAATGAGATTCACATTTCCCGTAAAGTACCGTTGTTTTTTCATCTTCAAAGTGTGCGATTGTTCCTTCACAAACTTGACATACGATTGTTCCCATTTTTCATTTCCCCCTAAGTTTATGGTCCTAAAAACTTTTTCAGCTAGAATATTCCTATATATTACTGGGCTTTTGTATGCTCCTTGTGATCACATCCGCAAGATCCGCATTTCCCGTAAAGTACTGTTACTTTCTCATCCTCGAAGTGTGCAATTGTACTTTCACAATCTTGACATACGATTGTTCCCATTTTTTTATTTCCCCCTAAGTTTATAATCCCAAAAACTTTTTTGTAACCGCTTAACTTTCTGTCTTTATTTTAATATGTTATACTTTTTACGTCAATAGGTTTTTAGTATAACACATTAAAAAAATTAACTTTATATTAGTATGATACAATAACATGAAAAAACAGTCATATCTTAATAAGTACGACTGTTTCCTTTTATTTATTCTTCATATTCAGCATGTAAGGAAGTAGGTGGTACAAGAAACTTAAAGAATTGTGCTAGGTCATTCGCTTCCTCCTCTGATTGTAATTTAAAGACCTGTTGTAAATGTTGAACATTATCTACATCGTCTTGTCCTAGTAAAGTTGCTCTCCCTGTTTGCATGCAAACAACAAGAGGTTTTCCAAAAAACATATTTGTATAAATAACACCAAAATCATAGCGGTTTTCATGTGTCATAAATCCCAAAAATCGTACCTTCACACTCTCATGCTCATCATACAATTTTTCAAACATTTTCTTCCTCCTTTCCTCACAACACTTTCTACCGTATATATTAAACAAAAAAAGGAAAGAACCTTTTTAATTGTCAAAAAATTTACACCAGTGTTAAAATGTCTGTATATATTACTTTAGGAGGAAAATCTTTATGCAACATGCATTTATTAAACTTGTACCTAAATCAAAACAACAAGCTGTCTCATTAGAAGATGTTAAACAACTTTTTAATTATTATAAAACCATTACTTCGCAAACCGGCGCGCAAGTTAGCTATGCATATACTAACGTAGCATTTCCGTATGAGATATTTGATACATCAGATACTACACTTGAGCTCAAATCTAGTCATGATCGTTATAATTCTATTTATGTGGGGATAGGAACAGAAAACGACCAAGCTTTCGTTCAAATCTCCTTACCTTCTACTGCCACATTTGGGGATAAAGGAAAAGCAAATGAATTCTGCCGTTTTTTAGCAAAAAAATTAGAGGGTGAATTAAGGTTATTTAATGGAAGAACAATGTATTTTTATAAACGCTAACTATAAAAAAAGGAAAGATATCAGTAAAAAGAGCATACTATTTGCGCAAGTAAGAAATAGTGCCTGTTTTCTTATACGAAGAACAACATATGCAATTACATATGCTAAATAAAGGAACACGAAAAAGAGCATCACTTTATAATGAAATTTATCACCATTTGATAAGAATAGTACAATAGAAAATCCACTCCATAAAAGGAAATGATAAAATATAACATGTATGATTTTCACGAAACCATCTCCTTTGACATGCTCTATTTTATAATAAGATATGGTATTGGACTCAAATCCATTACATAATACGAAAAGATGTAATCGATTTGAGTCCATTATATTTCTAAAAAAGTTACGTACATTCCAATTTAGACTATATAGTATTACGTATTTATTCCATAAATATACATAACGACCTTGTTAGCTCTACTAAAGCTTTAATGGATAGAGTGAAACTTTAATCAATGGATTTCTTCATTCTCACTAACGATCAGCTCTCACAAATCGGGATTTTGCAAGATAAATTCCATAAAATAAAAAATAACCCGCCTTTAAAAAGATAAAAGGCGGGTTATTTTGGTTATTCGTATTATTTTACAATGTGAATTGGCATTCCAAGAGCAACTTCAGCTGCTTCCATTGTGATTTCACCTAATGTTGGGTGAGCATGGATTGTTTGAGCGATATCTTCAGCTGTCATTCCAGCTTCGATAGC
>Ga0209025_1002197_pt1 | contig 21605 bp, 25 predicted proteins | sample AraplaMF_Col_mLB_FD_184256 | JGI IMG/M metagenome (GOLD analysis project Ga0209025, IMG submission 184256) | Arabidopsis root microbial communities from the University of North Carolina, USA - plate scrape MF_Col_mLB (SPAdes) (version 2) | ecosystem: Host-associated > Plants > Roots > Endosphere... | reverse complement strand
CACGATTAAATGGACAGGTCCGTCAGTAATGCTTGCTTATGCAATTGCAGGTATTTTTATCTTCTTCATCATGCGTGCCATGGGAGAAATGTTGTACATGGAGCCGAGTACAGGTTCATTTGCGACGTTCGGTCATAAGTATATTCACCCGTTAGCTGGTTATATGACAGCGTGGAGTAACTGGTTCCAGTGGGTTATCGTTGGGATGTCAGAGATTATCGCAGTTGGGGCGTATATGAAGTATTGGTTCCCAGATTTACCAGCCTGGATACCGGGTGTTATCGCAATGGTTATTCTTGGTGCAGCTAACTTAATTTCTGTTAAATCATTTGGTGAATTTGAATTTTGGTTTGCGATGATTAAAATCGTTACGATTTTATTAATGATTATTGCTGGATTTGGTCTTATTTTCTTCGGAATTGGTAACGGCGGAGAAGCGATTGGTATATCAAACCTTTGGGCAAATGGCGGTTTCTTTACAGGTGGTTTTTCAGGATTCTTCTTTGCATTATCACTTGTAGTTGGAGCGTATCAAGGTGTGGAATTAATCGGGATTACTGCTGGTGAAGCGAAAGATCCGAAGAAGACACTTACAAGAGCAATTCAAAGTACAATTTGGCGTATTTTAATTTTCTATATCGGTGCTATTTTCGTTATTGTAACTGTTTACCCTTGGGATCAATTAAGTACAATTGGTAGCCCGTTCGTAGCGACTTTCGCAAAGGTTGGTATTACGGCAGCTGCTGGACTTATTAACTTCGTTGTTATTACAGCAGCAATGTCTGGTTGTAATAGTGGTATTTATAGTGCTGGACGTATGCTGTATACGTTAGGTGTGAATGGACAAGCACCGAAATACTTTACGAAGATTTCGAATAACGGTGTACCTTTATTCGGTACAGTTGGTGTAATTATCGGTTTAGCGGTTGGTGTTGTATTAAGTTATATCGCACCGAAAAACTTATTCGTATATGTATATAGCGCGAGTGTACTTCCTGGTATGGTACCATGGTTCGTCATTTTAATTAGTCAAATTAATTTTAGAAAAGAAAAAGGAGCAGCGATGAAAGATCATCCATTCAAAATGCCATTTGCTCCTGTTACAAACTATTTGACGATTGCCTTTTTAATTATGGTATTAATCGGAATGTGGTTTAACGATGATACTCGTATTTCACTAATTGTAGGTATTGTTTTCTTAGCTATCGTAACAATTAGTTTCTATGCTTTCGGAATAGGGAAGCGTGCTCCGTTAGATGTTCAAAATGATCAAGAGATTTCAAGTAAATAAAAGTAAAAAAGTCCGATTTCATATTTAGAAATCGGACTTTTTTATTAAAACTTTTCTAATACAATTTTCCCAATTGTACGTCCACTCTCAAGCAATGCATGTGCTTTTCTAAGATTTTCTGCATGTATCGGTGTTAACGTATCGTTTAAAGTTGTATGAAGGATACCTTCATCTAATAATTCGCTCACTTTGTTTAATAGTTCGTGCTGCGTAATCATATCGCCAGTTTCATACATCGCTTTTGTGAACATAAATTCCCAAACTAGTGTAGCGCTTTTACTTTTTAAAATGCCCATCTCAAGAGGGTGCTCATTTTCTACGATAGAGCAAATTTTTCCTTGTGGTTTAATGAGGTCACATATTGCTTGCCAATGTTGATCTGTATTGTTTAAGCAGAAGATATAATCGACATCTTTTAGCCCAAGTTCTACTATTTGCTCTTTTAAAGGTTTGTGATGGTTGATTGTATGATTAGCCCCAAACTTTTTCACCCAGTCTATCGTTTCTCCGCGTGAAGCAGTTGCGATTACATTTAGTCCAGCCCATTTCGCAAGCTGAATTGCGATGGAACCTACACCACCAGCTCCGCCGATGATTAAAATGTTTTTAAATGAGTTTTCACTTTTTTTAGAGTAATCAATACCTAAACGTTCAAATAAACCTTCCCACGCTGTGATGGCTGTTAAAGGAATTGCTGCAGATTCAGCATCACTTAACGTTTTTGGTTTTTTACCAACAATTCTTTCATCAACTAGATGGTATTCACTGTATGTACCTTGCCTTGTAATGCTTCCAGCGTAAAATACTTTATCGCCTTCTTTAAATAACGTACAACCTTCGCCCGTTTGCACGACAACACCACTAGCATCCCAGCCAAGTATTTTTGCTATATCTTCTTTTTTATCTTTCGGAGATCGAACTTTTGTATCAACTGGGTTAACGGAAATAGCGTTAATTTTTACAAGTATATCTCTTCCTGTGGCAACAGGTCTTTCAACTTCAATATCAATTAAACTGTTTTCTTCTTCAATAGGTAAGTATTCATGTAAACCAATTGCTTTCATTTCTATTCCCTCCATTAAAGTAAGAGTTTTTCTCTTTTATTATAGGGGGGAAAGATTGGTATGTAAAAAAGTATACTTTAATTATTTTTGTGAACTTGGAAATTATTTTAAATATTAAGTATATATGGTATATTTTTGATAGAAAACATTGCGAGGTGAATAGCAAATGACAATGCAATTAAGAAGAAATGACTATTTTGTAGTAACGGCAATTATTATCATGTACTTTTTCATCGGTCACTTATTCGATATTGATATATTAAAACTTATGACTATTTATAAAGATGGTTTCAGCGTTAGTTTCTTAGGGATTGCTATATGTTACATCTCGATTGTTTTAGCATGTTTTACTATTCGGAAATTGAAAAAATAGTAAGTAAAGATGGAATGATGGTCTAGAAGGATTTTATTTCTAGAAAGAAGAATTTTTACTGTGTGTCTTATTCAAAATTAAATGTAAAGGTGGATACATAATGACGGTAAAGAAGCTTTATTTCGTACCAGCTGGTCGTTGTATGTTAGATCACTCTTCTGTTAATAGTACGCTCACACCGGGGAATTTATTAAACTTACCAGTATGGTGTTATTTATTGGAGACTGAAGAAGGACCTATTTTAGTAGATACAGGTATGCCAGAAAGTGCGGTTAATAATGAAGGCCTTTTTAACGGCACATTTGTTGAGGGGCAGATTTTACCGAAAATGACTGAAGAAGATAGAATCGTAAATATTTTAAAGCGTGCAGGGTATGAGCCAGAAGACCTTCTGTATATTATTAGTTCTCACTTACATTTTGATCATGCAGGAGGAAATGGTGCTTTTACAAATACACCGATTATTGTGCAGCGGGCTGAATATGAGGCGGCACAACATAGTGAAGAATATATGAAAGAATGTATATTGCCGAATTTAAACTACAAAATCATTGAAGGGGATTATGGAGTCGTACCAGGTGTTCAATTATTGTATACACCAGGACATACTCCGGGGCATCAGTCACTATTCATTGAGACAGAGAACTCTGGCCCAGTGTTATTAACGATCGATGCATCGTATACGAAAGGAAATTTTGAAGATGAAGTGCCGTTCGCGGGGGTTGATTCGGAATTAGCTTTATCTTCAATTAAACGTTTAAAAGAAGTTGTTAGGAAAGAGAACCCAATTGTTTTCTTCGGACATGATATAGAGCAGGAAAAGAGCTGTAAAGTGTTCCCTGAATATATATAAAAGAGAAAGTCATGAGCTAATGTGCCCATGACTTTCTCTTTTATATAATCTTTTTAAATAAGCTATATACTTTTTTCGAATTGCCTTCATTTAATTGATAATAAGTAAGATCTATGTCATCAGGACTGTTTTGATGAGCAATCATAATTTCACTACTGTTGTTATCTACTATCCAAATTAAATATTGTTTATAAGTCCCATCTTGGAAAGTAATCCACATGTTACAATCTACTAGATCAGAACCTTCTTCATCTAGCATTAAATCGCCTTTTTTTGCTGTATTCATACTGTTAATGAATGTTTTTAATTCATCTGTTTTTGTAAGGAAGATAGATTTTTTTGTTTTAATTGACTCTACATGTATATCTTTTATTTCCTGTTTCCCTAAAAAAACAGGAGGTGCATCTGGGTCTCTTTGAGTCGAAATAATAGTAGCTTTCTTCTTTGGTTTACTTGCTGTATAGAGATCTTGAATAGATTTTCCAGAGTTTAAAAACCATACGGTTCCAAAAATAATTAATGCGCTACCTATCAATAAAATGATTTTCTTAATAGGGTATTCTCCTCTCTATTACTTCGTGTGAAGAGCTTTTCTATTAATATATGATAGGTAAGCGCAAAGTATTATAGTTGAACGTGTTTATTAGGCACAGTTTTAATAGGGCGATCAATAAGTAAATTGTAAGTAAGCCCTATTAATACGAAAACACCGCCGATAATTTTTCCAGTTGAGAGTTCATTTGACAGGAAGAAGTCAATGATAGTCCCCGCAAATAATTGTCCGATAAAGATGAGTAACGTTAAATAAAATGCCGATATTTTAGGAGTAATATAGTTGGATAATGAAATAACGATAACGCCTACTAATCCGCCTAAGTATACAGCGATAGGAATAGATCGCAACGTATGACTAGGAATATAAAATGAATCTGAACTGAAAATTAAAAATATCATAGAGAAAAATAATCCAGTAATATAATTGAAAAATGTACCTTCCCAATTCCCAATTTTCTTTGCTAAATTCGCGTTAATAATTCTAGCAACAACGATAGAAACACCAGCTAAAATAGCGATACAAATATATAACATTTTCTTACCCCCATTAATAAATTGTCATGACTATAATCCCAGAAGAGATGAATAATAATCCAATTAGTTTTTTCTTTTCAAACTTTGCAACTTTCATTCCTAATAAGCCGAAGTGATCAATAACAATTGCAGCAATGGATTGACCGAGTAAACTTAATGCGATTGTAATAGAGGCACCAAGGGCGGAGAAACTTATATTATTAAAAAGAACAGTGAACACCCCAATCGCTCCAGCGCTATATAAAACAAGTGGAATACCTTTATCAAAATGGATTTTATTTTTGTTTATGATTAAAACGAAAATAACTGCAATTAAACCGACAAGGTGAATGACAACGCTCGCTGTGTACTTGCCAATTAACTCAGATAAAATCCCATTCAATGGAAGCATAACGGCGATGAGCACACCAATAAAGACAGAAAGAAAGTTATACAATGTAATAGCCCCTTTATATTTCATATTTGTAATGAATGTATCATGCTGAAATTGTGTATTACTATGACATATGTCATAGTGGAAGAAGAAAATTTTAATTACAATGGGGATAGGTTGTAAAGGTGGGGGAACTATGAAGAAAGTATGTAATTCTATTAAATTAGCAGAGTATATGAAACAAAATAATATTGACTCATTTTTTAGTAATGATATGAAGCCATATATGGAACTTTTATTTTTTAAAAAGAATGAGTTTATTTGTAGAGAAAATGAAGAGATAGATTATTTATATTTTTTTGTTGAAGGAAAAGCGAAAGCGTTTAACACATTAAGTAACGGGAAATCGGTATTATTATGTTTTTATGATAGTTTGCAGTTACTAGGAGATGTGGAGTTAATTCATTCTCAAAAGACTGCTTCAAACGTACAAGTAATGGCTGATTCGTATTGTGTTGGTTTACCTTTAGGGAAAGTGAGAAACCAATTATTTCATGATGCGAAATTTTTACGATGTATTTGCGGATCGTTAGCACATAAATTAAATCGTCTTTCAAAAAATAGTACAATTAATTTACTATATCCACTTGAAAATAGACTTGCGAGTTACATGTTAGCAGCAGGGGAACGAGCGGCTCAGCATGGAAATAGAATTGTGTTTAGTGGGAATTTAACGGAAACAGCTGAATTGTTAGGAACGAGTTATCGGCATTTATTGCGCACTTTGAATATTTTTTGTGATAAAGAGATAATCAAGAAAAATAATGGTTGCTTTGAAGTAGTAAACGTGGATGTTTTGAGAGAATTGGCTGCGGATGTTTATAAATAGGAGAGGATTATAAATGATTACACCTATATTTAGAATTTTTGATATTGAAAAAGCTCAGTTGTTTTACTTTAACTTTTTAGGATTTAAACTGGATTGGGAACATCGGTATGAGGAGAATATGCCATTATATATGCAAATTTCGTTACATGATGCTGTGATACATTTATCAGAACATCATGGGGATGCTTCACCAGGCGGTGCGATTCGGGTGAAAATAGAGGATTTAAAAAGTTATTATGCTATTTTATCAAGTAAAGATTATGCTGATTCAAAACCTGATATAGAGAGAACACCTTGGGATACAATGGAATTAACTGTGATTGATCCGTTTTTAAATAGAATTATATTTTATGAGGAGCGGGTTTAGAAATTGAGATGACATAAATAATTTATCAAGGTAGGTGTAACAATGAACAGAAAAATAGCGATAATTTCGGATATTCATGGGAATAGTCACGCTTTAAAATCTGTATTAGAAGATATTGAGCGTCGTAAGGTCGAAATGATAATAAATTTAGGGGATAGCGTGTATGGGCCGTTAGATCCTTTAGGGACAATTGAAATATTAATGAATAACGAGATGGTACATATTAAGGGGAATTGTGATCGCATGCTTTGGGAATCTATACAAGAGCAGTCTGCTACACTAACTTTTGTCCAAAATCAATTAACAAAAAATCATATAGATTGGTTACAACAACATTCTTCACAATTTATTGTAGATGATATGTTATGTTGTCATGGCACACCTACTTCAGATGAGGTGTATTTGTTAGAAGAGATGAATGAAAGTGGTGCGGTATTAAAGAATGAAAAAAATATAATGGACCAACTCCAAAATATTGAGCAAAAAATAATAGTATGCGGTCATACGCATATTCCTAGAGTTGTTTATTTAGCAAACGGAAAGATTATTATAAATCCAGGGAGTGTAGGACTTCCAGCATACAAAGATGAATTACCTGTTATGCATAAAATGGAGTCAGGAACTCCGCACGCAAAATATGTAGTGATAGAAAAGGTTTTGGGAGAATGGATAATTGAACAAATTTCAGTTCCTTATAATTGGGAAGAAGCTGTTGGATTAGCTGCTCAACAGGAAAGACATGACTGGGCACAGGCGCTAAAGACTGGGAAGATAGAATGAAGGGGAGTTTACTTTATAGTAAACTGCTCTTTTTTATTTTGAGTAGATATTGAATTATATAAAAATAAAATGTTATGATTACGGAAACATATGAATACATGAACAAGTATTCATATGTATAAAAGAAGGAGGGATTAGAGTGAAAGACCTAATTATTATTGGAGCTGGTCAAGCTGGATTAACAATAGGATACTACTTGAAGCAAGAAGGATATAATTTTTTATTACTTGAGGCAGGAAAGCGAATTGGTGATTCATGGAGAAACAGATATGATTCTTTACAGCTTTTTACCCCAAGGTCTTACAGTAGTTTGCCAGGGAGGGCATTAATAGGTGGGAAAAATGAATTACCACATAAAGATGAAATTGCAACGTATTTAGAAGAATATGCAAGGTACTTTAAATTACCGGTCCAATTGCAAACCGAAGTTTTAAAAATAAAGAAAGAAAAAGATATATTCGAATTACATACTCCTAGAGAAACTTTACAATCAAAAGAGGTTGTTATCGCAACAGGTGGTTTTCAGCAACCGTATATCCCCTCATACTCACAACGTCTTTCATCGTATGTTTTTCAAATACATTCATCACAATATAAATCACCACCGCAAATTCCTAAGGGAAAAGTACTAGTAGTAGGTGGCGGGAATTCAGGAATGCAAATCGCAGTAGAACTTGCAAAAACTCATGAAGTTACAATGTCTATTAGTCATCCTTTAACATTTCTACCGTTACATCTTTTTAGAAAGAGCATTTTTAATTGGTTAGAAAAATTGGGTTTATTGTACGCTGAAGTAAATACAAAGAGGGGAAAATGGTTTCAAAAGAGGAAGGATCCTATTTTTGGTTTTGAAGGTCAGGAACTTATTCGTAATGGAGCAATACAACTACAGGAAAAAGTAGTAAGTGCATCAGAAAATAATATTATGTTTCAGAATGGTGATACATATAGTGCAGAAAGTATTATATGGTCAACTGGTTTTGCTTCAGGTTATAACTGGATTGAAATAGAAAAGACAGTGAATGAGAAAGGATTTCCTAATCATGTAAAGGGAATAAGTCCCGTAAGAGGATTATATTATATCGGTTTGCCGTGGCAATCTCAAAGGGGCTCTGCACTTATTTGTGGTGTAGGAAAGGATGCAGCGTATTTACTTTCTGAAATCAAAAAAATAGATCAGTAGCAGCAACTACTGATCATCCATATGTACATGAATTAGGAGAGGTCAAACATTTATTAACTTTATTATAATAGATTTTCATAGATTTAAAAACTGAAAATTATAATTTTATGTTGAGAAAGTTTTTTGTATCGAAATATATGAAAGAATAGGAATTTTTATTAAAAGGAAAAATGATATTTATATTTTAGTAAATTATGATATAGTCTAAAAAAGAGTCTTTTCCATAAATGTAATTATTTTCATTTTAATTTCATTTATGTGAGGGAAGGAGAAGTAATTATGAAGTTTGATGATCAACGCTTACTAGGAGTACGATTAGGATCGGTACTCGTAACAGAAGAAAATCAATATTTAGTAATTAAGAAGAAAGATCATTATGCACTATTAAACATACATAATTTAGAATGCACACATGTCGAAGTGCAGCTAGAACATATTGAAGAACTGTTGCATGAAGATTTCCAAGAAAGTATAACGGAGATTATCGCACCAGAACATATAAAAATTGTTGCGAAAAATGTTATATAAAGTGAAACTTTAATCAGTGGGGGGCTTCTTCATCCCCCGCTGATTATTAGCCTTCACCAATCGGGCTTTTACGGGCAGTTGATCCCCCATCTAACTTTTTTGCTTTCGCTGAATATTGAGATGGGGGTCTTACTGCCCGGCAAATAGCGGGATAAAGAAAGAAGCTGGAAGGAACAGCTTCTTTCTTTTCATTATAAGGATAACATTTTTAAAACCTCGCCAATAATTCCTTCCATTTGATGAACACCTAAATCAGAGTTTGTCATAATAACAGCACCATTACCTTGATATGGATAGCATACCATCATACATTGAAATCCAACGCCCCATCCATATGAATAAATTTGTAAGTCTTCATTAGAATCATCTAGAAAAACACCTAACCCAGTCCATTTTGAGCAACCTTGAGGAGAAATCATGTCTTGTACTATTTTTTGAGAAAGTTTTAGTTTGCTATTTCCATGTAAGGAATGAATGAGTTCGATTACTAAAGTTGATAAGTCAGTTGGTGTTGTCCAAATGCCTGAGGCTGCTGCGAATGGATAAAATGGATACTTCTCATTTGTAACGGTGCCATCTTTATTATGTCCGCAAGCAAATGTATCTAATTTATTTATATCTTCAGTAGGGAATACCGTACTATTCTTCAGTTGAAGTGGCTGAAAGATATATTCTTCAAGTAAAAGATTAAATGGTTTTCCAGTTATATTTTCAAGTAGTAGTTCGATAATACAAAAGTTTGCGTCAGAGTAGTGAAATTCGCTTTCTGGTTTATAAGCTGCTTCTATCGGTACTGGGCAATATAATGTTTTACCGGCAAGGAGTTCAGACATGTTTGGTCGCCCTTGTGCAAGTGTATAATGTTCAAAACTATTAGGAGGATCAATGATTCCAGATTGGTGACTTAATAAGTTTCGCAACGTGATTTTTTTCTGTGAAGTAAATAAATTGGTAGGGATGTTCCAAGATGTGAGTCTATCATTTACGTTTTCATCTAAATGTACTATGCCTTGATTACATAATTTTAGCGTGAGTATGGCGGTGATGAACTTGCTAATGGAACAAGAATTGAATATGGAATCCGTAGTGACAGTTCTAGTTGTTCCGGATTCAAGTGTTCCGAAGGCAGACGCTTCATCAAGTCTACCGTCACATATAACGGCAAGGCTTAATCCTGCAACGGAATATTGGTTCATTTTCTCGTATATATTGTTACTTTTTAAGTTCATAGTGACTTCCTTCCTTTTTGAAAAAACAGAATATTAATTTTATTATACAGTAGTAAATAGAGTGTAGGAGAGAAAAAGAAAACACTTCATCGATTATCGATGAAGTGTTTTCTTAGTTTAAGTTAATTCGAAGTAAATGCTTTAAAAAATTTATATCGGTACATGTACATAAGCCATGAGGTTGTTATTAAGGAAATAATGGTGGTTTTGTTTTTTATTGGTGCATTGAAAACAAGCCAGCCAACGATATCAAATAATAAATGTAGTGCGATTGAAAGAACTACAAATTGTAGTAACGTCTTAAAAAATCTTTTCATAAAGTATCCCCCTAAAATAAAAGGTTTTATCAACAGTGTTGTATATTACTATTATACATTAAATGTTTCCTGTGGTAAAATTTACATAAGTTACTTAAATAAAACATATGAAAGCTAGTAAGGAGGAGCAGTCATGGAATTTTGGATTGTCATACCGATAGCGGCCTTTGGATTTATGTATCTCGCTGAAAAATTAAATAAAATCGAAAAGAAAACGGATGCGCGTTTAAAGAGGATGGAAGATAGATTACAATTAATTTCGAAAGAAATGGGAATTGTAGATAGAGAACCTGAAATTAATAAAGAGTTGCGTCAGCTTATGGAAGAAGGAAAAACAGTTACAGCAGTTAAGAGAGTAAGAGAAGCTTTTGGTTTTTCCTTATTAGAAGCGAAGCAATATGTTGATAAATTATAAAAAAGATCATCCATTTGGGTGATCTTTTTCATTTCACCATACGTGTATTTACATAGGCAGCAATTATAACGTGGCCAATTATTATGATAGGAAATAAGATTTTGGCATTAGGAGTAGTGAAGACACTGCCAATTGTGGCGATAACACCAGCAGTTAAATTATAAAGACCCACTATTTTTGATAACTTAACTTTATCTGGCACACGGCGTTCATTGAATCCTGATAAGAGCCAAGTGTATTGCTTTACTCCGATGAAATATGCTAGTGCAAATGAAAAATGAAATGATTGCTAGTATGAATAATGATGGGGAAGCGAAGAGAGTCATTAAAAACCCCTCCGTTAATAGGCTATAAATAAATTATAGTATGAATGTTATAATTTAACAAAATACATTTTTGATTTTAAATGTAATAGAAAAACGGAGTATTTGTGATGAAGGGAGATTAAGTATGAATATAGTGGAATTCCAGAGATATGTATCAAATTTCAGTGAAGAAAAAGGATTTCAAGATACAACAATTGAAGAGCGTACGATGTATGCAATGGCGGAATTAGGTGAATTAGCGGAAGTTATATTAAAGCGTAATAAAATACAAGATGCAAAAAAAAGAAATTGGTTTAGAAATGTTTGATGTAATTTGGAATGTATGTGATTTAGCAAACAAGTTAGAAATTGATTTAGAGAAGGCGTTTGAAGAAAAAATGATGATTAATAAAAAACGTGAATGGTAAAAGGAAAGTTAAGTTAAAAAGCGTACAAAATTTTGTGCGCTTTTATTAATTTCATGAAAAATAGGTAAGAAATGATGGAACAAACATTTGAGATGAATTGTCTAATATAGGTAATAACTATTTAGTTTGAAAGAAAGGGTGGAGAAAATGAAAAAGAATACATTATTAAAATTAGGGGTATGTGTTAGTTTACTAGGAACAACTCAATTTGTTAGCACAATTTCTTCTGTGAAAGCGGAACAAATGCTAGAGAAAAAAGTAATAAAAAATGAGACAGGAACCATTTCAATTTCTCAGTTAAACAAAAATGTATGGGTTCATACGGAGTTAGGTTATTTTAACGGAGAAACAGTTCCTTCGAATGGTCTAGTTCTTAATACTTCTAAAGGATTAGTACTTGTCGATTCTTCTTGGGATGATAAGTTAACGAAGGAACTAATAGAGATGGTAGAAAAGAAATTTCAGAAGCGAGTAACGGATGTCATTATTACACATGCGCACGCTGATCGAATTGGCGGAATTAAAACGTTGAAAGAAAGAGGAATTAAAGCGCATAGTACAGCATTAACTGCGGAACTAGCAAAGAAAAATGGATATGAAGATCCACTTGGAGACTTACAAACAATTACGAATTTGAAGTTTGGAAATATGAAAGTAGAAACGTTCTATCCAGGGAAAGGACATACAGAAGATAATATTGTCGTATGGTTACCGCAATACAACATTTTAGCTGGAGGCTGTTTAGTGAAATCTGCGGGGGCAAAAGATTTAGGGAATGTTGCTGATGCATATGTAAATGAATGGTCGATATCGATTGAGAATGTGTTGAAGCGATATGGAAATATGAACTTAGTAGTGCCTGGTCATGGAGAAGTAGGGGACAGAGGATTACTTTTACATACATTGGATTTGTTGAAATAAGAAACTGTTGGAATATAAAAGCGAGGGGAAACAATTTCCTCCTCGCTTTCTTCGAGCTATATTTAAATGCGAAGCTATTAATTACGCCTGTATACGTTACTGAGATTTTAATTCCAAGTATACAAATACCAGTACCGTCATAATTGCTATAACAACGTAAGTAACATCAAGCATTATAAGTGTTTTTAATGTTTCAGTCATTCTAGTTCACCCCTGTTATAAAAATATAACATGATCTTTTTATCAATCAGATAAGAGATCATAAAGATAAAATGTACATGAAATTTCTTAAGTAGTTTCTATATAAATATATCATATAAATAATGTAAACAATGTAAAGATAGTGTAAATGTATTGTAAAGAAAGAGGGTGCTCATAATGTGTATAAATCTTTTAATTTGTAAATACTATGTATCTCTCGTGTGCCGAGTAGAAAAAAGTTATAACATGTGAAAAATAGATTTATTTTGATAAATCAATCACGATGGTAGCTGTTACTACATTTTCCTCTAAGACTTCTACCTGTACTTGTTCATCGTTTCTCCAATTGATATTGAAGTTCTCTGTCGTATACATGTCCTTAAGAGTGACTTCTTTATATTTTTTTAAAATGCTACCTCTTTTCCCATAATAGATTCTTACAGTTGAACTGGGACTTGGTCCTTTTGATTTTATTGTTTCCCTAAACTCGATAATATTTATTAGATTTGGAGATTCACTTTTTTGAAAGGTAAAGGAACTGACCACTTTTTGTACTTTCTTAAAAACAGAACTACTGGATTTATCTGATACATTAAATTCCACAACTTCAGGTACTGTTTCTTTTCCGCGTAGCGTTATTGTTGCTTCATAATCGTTTTTCCAATCTATTGAAACGTTTGAAGAATCGAGACGTTCCCCGTCATTTGCAATATTTGTGTCCAAATGTTCCGACCAACCGTATTTAATTCTGACGGGAGAGGAACCAAGAGAAGAGTCTGAATCTATTTTAACTACTTTAATCGTATTTATATTATTCGGAGAATGACTTTTTTCTAGTGTAACGTCCTGTAAATACAATATGTAAGAAAAACAGCCTACTAATAAAATAATTGGAATTAAAATACGTATGGCAGTAACGGGACGGCCTCGTGTCTCTTTTTTCTTAGTACTTTTCATATTTTGTTCAAGGTCTTTTTCAATGCTCGTTGAAACTTTTACTTTGGCCGGGCGAATAGACCACCAAATGAAAGCTATAAGTAGTAAGAAAAGAGGTATTCCTTGAATAAAGAGAAATCCTTTCCAAAAATCAAGTCTAGTACTATATGGAGAATCTGTTGCCATCACCCCTATAAAAAGTGCCACTGGACTTGTAAGTATATTTATCCCTAAACCGATCATTACGAATGAAAGATTTTTATTCCTAATTTTTCGTGACCCAGCCATAATAAACAGAAATATTGCAATACCGAGTATAAGAAACAGTATTCCATAATAAAACATCATATATACCATATTATCCCTCCATAACTTTAATTGTACCATCAGCAAGGAAAATTTTGTGAAATATTAGATGGATATGATATTTGTGTTCCTTAAAAGTGCGTCGATACATTATGCAAATAAATGATTATGCGAAAGCATTAATATTAGAAGACGATAAAAATATTATGTCAACAATGTGAACTGTCACAAATCTTTATATATTATTGTGATTGATATCACATCCCTTTTCATTAATGGGTATTATGCTTAGGTTGTAAGGAATGCTTGGGAGAGGGTGGGATGATAATGTTTTGTTATCAATGTGAACAAACGCCAACAGGCGGATGTAAAGTAATAGGTGTTTGCGGTAAAAATGAAACAATTGCAAGTTTACAAGATACGATTGTGTTTGGATTAAAAGGAATTGCGGCTTATCGTACTCATGCTGCTCAGCTAGGATATACAGATGCATTTGTAGATGCTACAACGCAAGAAGCGTTATATATGACGTTAACAAATTCCAACTTTAATGAGCAAGAGCATATTGATATGGCTATGAAAGTCGGGAAATCAGCTTTACGAGTGATGGAGTTATTAGATGAGGCACATACGAATCACTTTGGTGTTCCAGAGCCGGTTCAAATTACACAAAATCGTGTAGAAGGTAAGGCAATTGTAGTTACTGGTCATAATTTATTTGCGTTAGAAGAATTATTAAAGCAAACAGAAGGAAAAGAAATTAATATTTATACGCATTCTGAAATGTTACCAGCACACGGATATCCGCAGCTGAAAAAATATAAACATTTAAAAGGGAACATTGGTAAGGCATGGTATGATCAAAGACGTCTTTTCGAAAAATTTACTGGTGCCATTTTAGCTACAACGAACTGTGTTATGCCAATTAAAGGATCATATTTTGATCGATTCTTTTCATATGATATTGCAGGTTTAGAGGGCGTACAAAAAATTGAAAATGATGATTTTGCACCATTGATTCAAAAAGCGTTAGAACTTCCAGAAGTACATATGGAGTCGGATGAACAGTTAGTAACAGGGTTTCATCATAATACAGTATTATCATTAGCTCCAGAAATTATTGAGGCAGTAAAGGAAGGGAAAATAAAGCGTTTCTTTGTTATAGCAGGTTGCGATGCCCCAGGAAAAGGCGGAGAATACTATCGTGAATTAGCAACGTCACTTCCGCCAGAAACGGTAATTTTAACAACTTCTTGCGGGAAATTCCGCTTTAATGATGTAAATTATGGTGTTGTACCTGGTACGGAGATCCCGCGTTACATTGACTTAGGACAATGTAACAATTCAATTTCTACAGTGAAAATAGCGGCCGCTTTAGCAGATGCTTTTCAATGTGAAGTGAATGAATTGCCAGTTAGTATTGTGCTATCATGGTTTGAACAAAAAGCAGTTGCCATTTTACTTGGACTATTTAGCCTTGGAATTCAAGATATTCGCATCGGTCCAAAGGCTCCTGAATTTATTTCACCTGGCGTGCTTGATGTATTACAAGAAACATTCGGTTTAAAACTGATTACAAATGCAGCAGAAGACATGGCTATGATGTTATCGTAATGAAAAGATGTTGTACATTTAATAGTGGCTTTATAAAGAATTTGTATGTATTCGAAAACTAATTTATTAGATGCACAGGTATAATAGTAGAAGAACAAAAAATAATCCGTCTTATTAATAAGGAGAGCCATCCATATTCATTAACTCCGGAATATTATAGCGCCCCAAAATAAAAAAGTGTAGAATTTTCGTTTTGGGGTATTTTCTTTTCTTAGCTGGATAGGTATGTGGAGAGATTTCTTCAGAAAGAAAATAGGTTGTATCAAATAGGTAATAGTGGATTTTAGAAAAATTTTGAAAATCAATTGACATCCGCCACTACTTAGTCATACAATGTACTTGTAATAAGTAATACTGAATAGTGTAGTTTCTCAAGATGTATGCAGTAAACAATAGGTAATAGGGGATTTTAGAAAAATTTTGAAAATCAGTTGACATCCACCACTACTTAGTCATACAATGTACTTGTAATAAGTAATACTGAATAGTATGGTTTCTCAAAAGCTATTCAGTAAAAAATTCGCCTTAGTACTCTGTAATACTGAATATAAGTCAGACAGAATAGGGGGTAAAGGAGGATCAGAATATGGAAAATTTAACTGAAATGCTGAAAGGTTCGTTGGAAGGTTGTGTGTTGGAAATCATCAGTCGCCGTGAAACGTATGGCTATGAGATTACACGTCATCTGAATGATCTTGGGTTTACCGAAGTTGTGGAAGGAACGGTCTATACCATCCTCGTACGATTAGAGAAGAAAAAGCTTGTGAATATTGAAAAGAAACCGTCAGATATGGGGCCGCCTCGAAAGTTTTATTCGCTTAATGAAGCTGGCCGTCAGGAGCTTGAATTATTTTGGGAAAAGTGGGATTTTGTATCATCAAAAATTAACGTCTTGAAGTCAAACTAGCTTCATAAGATAAGATATTGTGTCCGATATTTTTGGGGTTTCTTGTTCTGCTTTATAAAAAAGGAGGAAAACTAATATGATGGAAATGTTCAAAAAATTAATTGGTGATAAAAAAGAGTATAAAATGATGATGGCACGAGTTGGAGCCTTGCCGGAGGACTATCAGTTTGTGTTTAAGAAAATTCAAAACTATATGTGGAATTTCTCAGCGGGTAATGGAATGGATATGCTGCACATACAGTATGAATTAATCGATTTGTTTGAAGCTGGTGCGGCGGAAGGAAGACAAGTGCTTGAAATCACTGGGGATGACGTAGCTTCCTTTGCTGACGAACTAGTGGCAAACGCTAAAACTTATGTCTCCAAGTATCGTGAAGATTTGAATGAGAGTATCATGAAGAAATTGAGAAAAAAATAAATGCAATAAATAATATCGACTGATTAGCTGGTTACAAATATGAGTTGCCGCCATCGCTATTCAGTTATATTTTTAACTCAGTACTAAGTAGTACAGATTATCAGTAATACTGAATAGAGGGTGTAGGCAATTTATCTTCGCAAAACATTTTTTATAAGGAGGAAACAGTATGAGTAATGCAGCCATTTCTGTAAAAGGGTTAAAGAAATCTTTTAAAGACAAGGAAGTTTTAAAAGGGGTGGATTTTGAGGTGCAGCGTGGTGAAATTTTCGCACTGCTGGGATCAAATGGAGCGGGCAAGACGACAACGGTCAACATCCTCTCGACGCTGATGAAGCAAGATGGTGGTGAAGTAGATATTTGCGGTTTTGACGTCCAGCGTCAATCGGATCATGTTCGTCAAAGTATCAGTCTGACAGGGCAGTTCGCAGCTTTAGACGGTATGCTCACGGGGAGAGAAAACTTGATAATGATCGCCAAGTTGCGTGGAGTTTCTAGTCCCGCCCAAGTCGCTGACGATTTGCTTGCAAGATTCAGCCTAACTGATGCAGCTAACCAGAGGGCAGATCAGTATTCGGGAGGGATGAAGCGCCGGCTTGATATCGCCATGAGCTTGATCGGGACGCCAGCAGTCATTTTTCTCGACGAACCGACGACAGGGCTTGACCCTGAAGCACGGATTGAAGTGTGGGATACCGTCAAGGAACTTGCTGGCGGTGGCACAACCATCTTGCTCACGACTCAGTACTTGGAGGAAGCCGAACAATTGGCGGACCGTATCGCTATCTTGCATGGCGGAAAAATTATCACGACTGGTACTCTTACAGAACTTAAAGAGATGTTCCCACCGGCAAAAGTGGAGTATATCGAGAAGCAGCCGACATTGGAAGAAATTTTCCTTGCGATCATCGGCAAAAAGGAGGAGATGTAAATGAAGAGCAAAACAGGGGTATTATTAGGGCGCTTAATGCGTAACATCATGCGCAGTCCGGATACGATTATTACGGTAGCGATTACACCGATTATGATGATGCTGTTGTTTGTCTACGTATTTGGAGGCGCGATAAAGACAGGAACGGATAACTACGTCAATTATTTATTGCCGGGAATCTTGTTGATGGCTATCGCATCCGGTGTCGCTTACACATCCGTACGGTTGTTTACGGATGTAAAGAGTGGGCTGATGGCACGTTTCATTACTATGCCCATTAAGCGTTCGTCGGTATTATGGGCTCACGTATTAACATCACTTGTTGCTAATGTGCTTACTATCGTGGTGGTTATCCTTGTTGCGCTCTTAATGGGCTTCCGTTCCAGCGCTAATATTCTGGATTGGCTTGCGGTAGCTGGAATACTTGGGATGTTTACGCTGGCGCTGACATGGCTCGCTATCATTCCTGGGTTGACAGCGAAGTCTATGGAAGGGGCGACAGCCTACTCGTACCCACTAATTTTTCTGCCTTTTATCAGTTCGGCCTTTGTTCCTACCGAAACTATGCCAAAAATTGTTCGTGCGTTCGCTGAGAACCAGCCTGTGACTTCAATTGTGAATGCGATTCGTGCCCTCTTATATGAAGGGACTGTTGGCAACGATATTTGGATTGCACTCACTTGGTGTGTGGGCATTATGGTTATCGCTTACTTCTTTGCGGGTAAAGCATTTAAACGTCAGTTAGGGTAAGTGCACCATCGGTTCGGTTCTCTATGGAAACTAAACTTTCTGGAAAAATATATGTGGGAAAATGGATTTAAATCACATGCTCCTTAGTTATTGCTATAATTATTGGTATTCTTACTGGTTACACAGTTGGTACGTAAGTAGGTTCAGACGTTGAGAAAAATCAGCCTGAGAGAGTTAAAGGGGAAGAGATAATATTTTGACTGCAATTCTAATCTTCATAAAATCAATGCAATGCACAAAATTTCTCCGTAAAAGAGAAGAAAGGGTCCTGACTAATCAGGATCCTTTTTTAATGTACTAGTATCAGTATGTCCAAGTTTAGAAGGTTACTTACAAACGTTGTGGAGTGTTTGCGCCAGAACTGGCTACCGCACTACATCTTGCGGAATATATACAAATTGAACAATTAGATGTACACTCATTACATGCATTTCAATTGTTTCTATTACAATCGCAAAAAAAACTACGCTCTGTTATCCGATTGGAAAAGGGGTAAAATTTGCTATTATGATGAAAAAATACTTCCTTGGAGATGGTGGGAGTATATTGTTTTGAGGGAATTCGCGAAGAAAAAATAGCGCTACTATGCTAAGGGCATTCACGCGTTATAGTGCGTTAATTAAATATGTGTATATACATAGTTTCTCAGAGTGATGCGATGTCAGGTGTGAGCTGTGTAACAACTAGAGGTGAGTAAAGGATGATAACGTTTTCGTTTGAAATAGACAAGGATATTCCACAGAAGGATGAGCCACGGTATGTTGCTTATGCAAAGGGCTTTATCGAAGGGGACTTAACGATTCGTATGGGTGACAGAGTATTTTTTCAAAAGTCATGCATGAAGGTCGCAGAGCTGGGCATTTATTTAGGACAGTGGATGGAACAAGTTCAACACGGACAGAACGTACATATGAATTATGAAACGAGTGACTGTGATGACGTAATTCTTGGTTTCTTCTATGAAGAGGACAATCAGTGGAGGGTTTCTTCCAGTGGGCAACAATTTGAACTTCAGGAGCGTATATCTACTACAACATTAGTAGAGAGCGTTCAACGCTATTTGTATGGGCTAAATAAGGAACTGCGCGCGATAGAATATCCTGTGACGTTTGATCAGTACTTAAGAGGAGAGCGAATGATGCAGCTTTCTTACAAACGACTGTGTGATAGTAAAGCGGACACGACGCCAGTAGAGGTTTACAATGGAAGCGAGCAAGTAGGCGTAGTACGGGGCTATTATAAAAATGCTCTGATGAAAGTGCTAGACTTTATTCCGAAAGTTGGTAGTAATATCATTTATGAAATAAAGGATAGTAAGGACAATATTTGCGTTATTGCAAAAGATATAAGTAGGCAGCGTCAAAGAAAGATTTTAGTAACGTACATCGATAATAATGATGCAGAGCATGAAATAATTGTATGTGACGGAAAGTTATTGGATGCAAATTTCTTATTTACCTTTACATATAAGGCAGAAGAATATGTTATTCACAAAACTTCACTTGGGCTTGGAAAGTTATTACGAAAAGGCTATGTAATCGCAGATTGGAATATTCGTCTTGAGGAAGATATGTATTACATCGAGATGAATGTATATGATGAGGATTATATACAAGATCAATACTTACTGTTAGGCGTATTTCATGCGGTTTTGTATGGGTGATAAAGTGAAACTTTAATCAGTGGGAGTCTTACTGCCCACAAATAGCGGGATAAATGAGAAGTACCGGTATTCTTCATGGGAAGGATGCCGGTACTTTTTATCTTTCTGATATTTCAGGTGTATCATCTGTTAGCGTCAAGCTTCCTCCAACTACTGTGGGTTTAAAATAAGGTTCGATAATTTATAAATCAGTCTAATCATTAATAATAAAGATTGATAATTTGTAAAAAGTTTAATCAGAAGATTTATTTTGTAGCGTATTTCTTTGTTCAACAATCGGGTCAGCTCGGAAAGTTTTGTTATAAATGCATTTAGCATGAAAGACAAGGGATTATGCGAGATAAATCTCAACAGGCTTTGATGAAAGAAAGGGTTCCGTTGCAAAGTTCTGAACAGTATAAACCCGTTTACAAAATACGTTTATAGTTTAAGGGGTACAACCACACATCCATCAACTTAAGGATTTAGACTATTCTTGAAGGTGAAAGCACGTTACTATTCTCTTATGTTAATGAGAAAGGGTGACGTGCTTTTTATGAATATGCATCAAAGTCAAGAGTTGTCTTTATTTGCCGAAGAGTTATATCGCTATATGTCTCCCGCTACACTTAATCAATTAGCCCTAGAAGCAGGCGGAATGAAACGAAAACGTAAGTGCCATGGGCACCATTTTTTATCTTTGTGTGTATGGTTAAATCAACAAATCGCTACTACCTCTCTTACTCAACTTTGTAGTCAATTAGAAACTTCAACAGGAATTTTATTAAGTCCTGAGGGACTTAATCGGCGATTTAACTCGGCTTCTGTAGCCTTCTTTCGAACTGTATTTACTTCACTTCTACAAGCTAAAATTGGGGGATTATCTAAGATTTCTCATGCTCTTTCTACTTACTTTGAACGTATTCTTATCCTTGATTCTACAACATTTCAAATTTGCATCTACTTACCCTGGTGCTGGAGGATGTAGTCATAAAGCTGGTGTGAAAATTCAACTAGAGTATGACTTGTTGAGTGGAGAATTTTCTGATGTGAAAATTGAACCAGGAAAACGAAGTGATCAGGCGTATGGTGCGACGCGAACAGGTATGGCACAAAAGAATGGACTGTATATTCGTGACTTAGGATATTTTCGTTTACAAGACTTTAAGTCTATTCAAGATAATCAAGGATATTATTTATCACGTCTTAAGTTACCAACTAAGATATATAGAAAAGAATTCGAAACAGTCGTATTTAAAACAAAACCAGCTCAACTGAGGCCGGTATATATACAAATTCATTTGGAAGAAATCATGAACCAATTACAGCCTGGCCAAGTGTATGAATTACGTGATGTATATGTAGGGAGCAAAGACAAATTACCTACTCGCATCGTGGTTTATAAATGTACGGAGGAGCAAAAACAAAAACGCCTACGTGATCGAGCTATTCGAGAAAAGAAAAAAGGAATTACATATACAGAGCGTACGAAACT
>Ga0209025_1002192_pt1 | contig 21620 bp, 19 predicted proteins | sample AraplaMF_Col_mLB_FD_184256 | JGI IMG/M metagenome (GOLD analysis project Ga0209025, IMG submission 184256) | Arabidopsis root microbial communities from the University of North Carolina, USA - plate scrape MF_Col_mLB (SPAdes) (version 2) | ecosystem: Host-associated > Plants > Roots > Endosphere... | reverse complement strand
CAAAGCGGCGATAGAATAAGCTGGGGGAACTACCACAAGATGCATGTCGAAGAGTCGCGTCCAGGTGTTATTACGTGTCGAGGCGACAGCATACAACAACTGCCGCAGATCGGCAATGTTATTGTCATGCGTTTCGGAAGAAGAGAGAATCCGGCTTTTTTCGTCAACGGCGGGGAGAACGTCATCTTGGAGTCCATTAACGTGCACCATGCGCCGGGCATGGGACTGCTTGCACAATGGTGCAGAAATATACGCCTGCACGACTTTAACGTTATGCGTAGACCTGGATCGGATCGTATGATAACTGCGACGGCGGATGCCACACACTTTGTATTTTGCCGCGGTCAGATCACGATCGACCACTGCCTGTTCGAGAATCAACTGGACGATCCATGCAATGTGCATGGTATTTATGCCAGAATAACAGAGAAACTTGGTAACGATCAGCTAGTAGTTGAACTCGCTCATGGGATGTCCAAGGGGATCAAAATCGCTGAACCCGGAGATCAAATCGAATTCGTGCGACGCGAATCCCTACTGACGTATGCAAGCTTAAAGGTTAAAGACGTGTACGAATTAAATAAAGATTATATTATCCTTACATTTGAACAGCCGCTGCCGGATGGTGTTCAGATCCATGATGCCGTCGGGAATACATCTTCGAATCCCGATTTAACTGTTACACATACCACGGTTAGGGCAAACCGCGCACGCGGGTTTTTGATCACCACAGCAGGCGACGTGCTGCTTGAGCATAATACAATTAGCACCCCTGGAGCAGGCATCAAAATATCCGGTGATGCCAATTATTGGTTCGAGTCCGGAGACGTGAAGCAGATCATGATTCGCAACAATGAATTTATGGATTGCAATTACTGCTGCCCGGATTGGGGGCGCGCCGTCATCGACATCGATCCCGAAATCGAACATCCGGAAGCCTACGAGCAATGCTACCATCGTCATATTTCGATTGAAAATAATCGATTCATCACGTTCGATGTTGGAATTGTGAACGGTCACTCTGTCGACGGGATCCGCTTCGTAAACAATGTCATCGAAAAAAGTGACTCTTATCCGCCGCATCATGTTATGCAATATCCAATAGAGCTTAAGGCGTGTAAGAACGTTACAATATCAGACAATCAATGGCCGAACGGTGCGCAAGCTGTTGCCCTGGTCAATGACAAAGAGATCAATTTAACATAGAAGTCCAGTATTTCTCAGCTGCTGATAACTAGACAGATAGCTGTCCAATTTTCCTAGGTACAATAAAGGTATTAACCGATGGAAATGAGGAAATTGTTATGAACCAACGTATTGAAATCCAGCGTCCAGCCTTCGATCTGATCGGGATTAGCGCACGAACGACGAATGCTGCGGAAGCGGGACCGGACGGGCTCATTCCGAAGTTGTGGGAGACCTACTTCCAATCGCCAATCCTATCACAGATCAAATCGAACAACTCTAAGCTGCTGTATGCGTTATATACCGACTATGAGAGTGATGCGTCAGGTGCATATACGTTGCTGCTTGGCCATGAGAAAGGCGACGGCGCTATGCTGCCGGTGGGGTTAAGCGAAGCACATGTTCCTGCTGCCAAGTATATGTTGTTCACGACCCAGTCGGGTCCTTTCCATGAAGTCGTACCAGCAGCATGGAAGGAAATCTGGACATTCTTCCAGACTTCAGAGATCACACGGACCTATACCGGTGATTTCGAGCTGTATCGAACCGCGCAATTCGATCCGAATCATGCGGTTGTCGAAATTTATATCGCCGTCCATTAAGGACACGAAGGGATGCCCTATGTTTGTGGGCATCCCTTCGCTGTCATGCCTCATGCGTTCGCACGGGGGTAAGAATGTAGGTCGCCATGGAAGCCTCATCTTCTTCTAACGGTTCGATCCGGATAGGGCTCCATTTTCCTTGGAATTTAAGAGATACGTCCTCGCAAGCCATCGTCCGAAGAATATCCCGCATATATTTGCTGTTGAATGCAATACGAATGTCTTCTCCCTGTTTCCGCACAGCCTCCCATTGCTCGTTCACATCGCCGATTTGCTCCGTGCTAGAGAACAATGTCAGCCTTTTATCTAACGTCTCTAATCGGACGATATGACCATCCCCTGCCAGAATAGAGACGCGCTCAAGCGCTTGAAGCAAATCTTCCGTATGTAAGATAAGGTGTGTGGTATGAGCGGCAAAAGCGTCCGGATCAATGGACGGGTAGGTTCCTTCAATCAAAGCCGAGTAGAAGGCAAGTTGACGCGTACGAAATAGCACTTGGCGATTGCTGATCTGAATGTCTACGGTTGTCTCATCATCCGGAAGGATGCGGGATAATTCCGTTAAGCTGCGCCCCGGTATGATGGTCGAGTGGGGCGGAGCGGCATCGATTCTCTCTATGTTCGTGAGGAGCGAAGCGAAGCGTACCCCGTCTGTGGCCAGCAGCCGAATCTGGTCTGCATGGTGATGATCCCACGCTAGGGACACCCCTGTGAGTACGGGCCTTTGTTCAGAAGGAGAGACAGCGAAGGCCACTTGCTGAATGATCTTCTGCAGTTGGATTGAAGACAATCGGAGGGTCTGACCGGTATGGATATCAGGCACTTCTGGAAATTCATTGACTGCCATCCCGGATAATCGGTATATCGCTCGTTCGGAGCGGACGGCAAGCAGGAGAGGACCTGTAAGCTCGAGCATGACAGCTCCTAGTGGCAGCTTGCGTACGATTTCGAACAAATACTTCGCAGGCACAACGATACTGCCGATTTGCTCGATCTGGAGATTTGCTTCATGCAGCGGTAATTCAACTTGAATCGTAATCTTCGAGTCACTGACACGGAGGCGTAGACCCTGTTGGTGTGCGGTCAGTAATATCCCCGATAGGATAGGCATGGGCGGCGTCGATGATACTGTTCTGATTACTTGTCCAAGAGCATGAAGCAAGTGATCGCGCGTCGTTCTAACCTTCATGCGGAGCCTCTTCCTGTCTGGCTGGAGCGACTGGATCATAAGCCAAGATGATCTGCCGGATCAGCTCAGAACGGGAAATTTGCTTCGCCTGGCATGCGGCCTCGAGGGCGTCCCAGACCTGTTCTGGCAAGGTCAGCGATATTTTCTTCGTCAGACCAATTCCTTTACGCCCCGCACCTTCTCTCGCCCCGCCTTTCCCGAAAGTGATGTGCAATTGACCTTCTTCACGAGGTACACCTACTTTGACCTGTTGCCTTGGCAATTGATACACGCTCCAATCTCTAACAATTATGAATAAGGTAACTTAATTCAATAACAATTGTACAACCAATATAGCACATAAAAATGGAAATGTCTGCAATGAAATGGAATTGCATGTGGAGATCAGGGAATTCAAGCCCGCATCTTAAGCTAATCTTTAGCCGCTAGCGGTTTACAGGCTTGGACGAGGCTTGTAGAATTTGAAGAAGCATGTCGAATTTGTAAAGGGTTGAAAGCATGAAAAGCAGCAAGGTCTACCTCAGAAGAAGGTTGCTTTATTTCGTCATTGTCTCTTGTGTGGTCGTCGGCGCGCTGATTAGCGCTAGACTCTATCTCTCATATTTCGCTACGAATAAATCGTCCGAAGTGGCGCTCGCCAAACAGTATCTTGCGATTGCTGAAGATATTAAGAATGGAATCGACCGTACGCATGTCGACGAGTACCGTAAGAGTCAAAGGGAAGAGGTTCGCTTGGAAATCAAAGCTTATCTCGAAGAATACCGTCAGCGTATTCATGCGAGGTATGTCTATATATTAACGCTGGATGAGAGTGAGGTATCGAAGGTGCTGATCTCTTCCCATCCGCCAGATGCCGTTGATCTGCCCGTGGGTGCGCCTTGTACGGTGCCTCCAACACAGGTTAATCAAGCGAAGCGAGGGAAGTCCTACTATACGGGCATTATGACAGTAGACAACGACGGCATGGAAGAATCGTACTTATCGGTTGGTGTTCCCATACATGATGAAGATGGTTCGCTCCTTGGTGTGATTGGCATTGATATTGACGCTCGGGATTTAGAATATGCGAGTAACGAAGTGATGCGTGGAAATCCATTTATTTTCGGGATCGACGTCTTATTTGCGCTAACGTTACTCACGGCCATCTTTATGCTGAACAAATGGTACCGGTTGCGTCTTCGCCGAAGTCTGCAAGAATCAGAACAGCTCTACATTTCGGAGCTTGGCAAAGTGATCGGCACAATTAAGTCCAGCCGGCATGATTTGTTGAATCACTTCCAGGTCATTAGCGGACTGCTCCAGATGAATTATGTTGACCAGGCACAGTCCTATTTGCGAAATCTGAGCATTGATACGAAAGTATTGGATTGGACGGTACGGATTAAGAATCCAATTCTAATGGTGTTGTTCCAGAGTAAATGGGAGCTTGCGAAATCGCGCGGCATTCATATGGAATTCGATGCGGATCAAGATAACTACCGGTTGGTCGAATCGATGGATCTCGTTAAGATTTTTTCGAATTTATTGGATAATGCGATTGAAGCCTTGGAATTGTATGAGGGGGAGCTGCCGAAGCTGATTCAAGTGACTTGCCGCAATGACGGGGAGAAATATGTATTCGCGGTACAGAACCCGGCAGAGCTGACGGTAAGCGAGCAGAAGAATTTCTTCCAATACGGCTATACCACCAAGGAGAATGCGCAAGATTTACGTGGGAACGGCCTGTTGATTGTCCTGAATACCGTGGATAAGTACAAGGGAAGCGTTCATTTTACGTATGAAGAAGGCCAGGTATTGATCCAAATTAAGATCTAGTATTTTCAATCTATCGGAATTCTTGGTATCATACAAATAAATGAATCTACAGCAAAGGGATGAAAGAAGATGTTAGACGCAATCAAGATCGAGCGCACAACCTCGCCGAAGGCAAGACCGCAAGACGATCAGCTCGGATTCGGTAAATATTTTACGGACCATATGTTTATAATGGATTATGATGCGGCCAAAGGATGGTATGACCCGCGCGTCGTTCCATATCAACCGATCACACTCGATCCGGCATCGAAGGTGTTCCATTATGGACAGACCGTGTTCGAGGGATTGAAGGCTTACCGCACGAAGGATGGACGAATTCTGTTGTTCCGTCCAACCAGCAATTTCAAACGTCTTAACAAATCGAATGACCGCCTCAGCATTCCTGCACTGGATGAGGAGCTTGCGCTTCAGGCACTCAAGTCGCTGATTGAAGTGGATCAAGATTGGATTCCTCATGCTGAGGGAACTTCACTCTACATTCGTCCGTTCATTATCTCGACGGAAGGATCGCTTGGCGTAGCGCCGTCTCGTCAATACAAATTCATGATCATCCTCTCGCCAGTAGGTTCGTATTATGCAGAGGGCATTAACCCTGTTAGCATTCATGTGGAATCGGAATATGTCCGTGCGGTAGCAGGCGGCGTCGGAAATGCCAAGACGGCAGGGAACTATGCAGCGGGGCTCAAAGCACAAGAAGGTGCAACGGCGCTTGGTTATTCTCAAGTGCTATGGCTTGACGGCGTTCATCGCAAATACATTGAAGAAGTGGGCAGCATGAACGTGTTCTTCCGTATCGGTGACAAAGTCATCACGCCAGCGATTAACGGCAGTATTCTTGAGGGGATCACGCGTGACACAGTTCTTCAGCTCTTGAACCACTGGAATGTAACGGTGGAAGAGCGCCGGATTTCAATTGATGAATTGGTTGAAGCGCATCAGAACGGCTCCCTCATCGAAGCATTCGGGACAGGCACGGCGGCGGTTATTTCCCCGATCGGTTCCTTGCATTGGAATGAGGAGAAGCTTGTCATCGGCGATGGTGCGACAGGTGAGCTATCGAAGAAGATCTATGATGCGTTGACAGGTATTCAGAAGGGCGAGCTCGAGGATCCGTTCGGCTGGACTGTACAGTTGTAGGAATGAATGGCTCTTGAAGGAGAATGAATACACCATGAGCAAAGTAAATGAGCAAGAATTGATTCAATACATTGCGAGCAAGTCCAATGTCGATCCGAACTGGGTCGGCGTTGTGCTGAAGCATGCGCAGAAATTTATTAATAGCGCCAAGCCTAATGCACGCGGCGAGGTAGATATTGATAGTGACGACCTCGTTGATTATGTGATGAGCCGTCCCGATGTGAAATTGAACGAACTTCAAGTCGAGACAATCTTGGACCTTGAGATGGATTACTTGATGGAGAAAGGTCTCGCGGGGTACGAGGACTAGTCATTACAAGAACACAAGTGAAGTAATCAGAGCCAGTCAATCTCTTTAATCAGAGGTTCGACTGGCTTTGTTGTTATAGGAGCAGCCTCATCGATGACCCAATTTGCTGCATAATCTTATCCATCAGGGATCGGGTGACATAAACTTAACTAAGCAGTTCTATACAGGATCGCACCCAATCATCGGAGTGGGAAGAAGGTTAATTCATGGTTCGATCAACGACGAAACGGGAAATAAGCTCCATCATGCTGCAGTATGGTCTACATGTGCATTCCGTTCATCCTTGCCGCTCGTTATACAATAGCTCAGCTGGTTATCATGTTGTGACTTCGAATGGAACGGTCTTCTTGAAACCTTTCAAAGGATTGAAAACTAGGCTGGCACACGTACATTCCCGCTTGTTATGGCTGCGGGAAAATGATTTTCACCATATGCCCCTATGGTATACCACAAGGAAAGGAAAGTACGGGGTAAGCTATAAGGGGAAGTTGTATTATGTATCCGAATGGATCGAAGGTAATCGGTTAGATAGGAATGAGCAAGAGTATGAAAGACTGGGTGAAGTGCTGGGGAGATTGCATCATCTCACAAAACAGTTTGTCTCCCAATCATCTTCTTTACCGCTTCGAGAATGTAATCGCTTCAAGCTGCAGCATAAGATGTTCGTCCATCGATTGCTAGTACTTAAGAAGAAATCGAACGGCATTGGCAAATGGTTCAGAGACGAAGGAGATCGGTGTCGTGTGCTGGCAGAGGAGGCATGGCGTCTATTACGCCAGCCAGATGTGAGGAGGGCGCTTCGCAACATATCACTTATTCACGGGGATGTAACGAAGCCGAACGTGATTGTAGGATCCGACGAAGTGTATTTGGTTGATTGGGAATTTACCGTACGAGGCTCGGCGTATTATGAAGTTGCAAAGACGCTTAATAACAGCACGGACTTCTCGATCCCACACATCTCTGCCTTCCTGCAGGGCTATCAGAAGATAAATCCATTGACATTACAGGAACGATTGATTATAGCTGCTTTATTCCGATTGCCGCGCGAAGCTTGGATTGCTAGCCACAGAATCATAGCGGGTGGTAAGTATGCAGATTTGTTCAAAGGATTGAAGAACTCTTGGGCGAAGCGGCTGGAAGTCATTCAATGGATGGATGCTTGGGCAAGACAGGAGTCGCAGTCAGGTGTACAGGATCTCTCATCTTGGATCTAGAAAATCTATAAAATGAACGTTGAGAGGCCATGCAACAGTGCATGAGCCTCTTCGGGCTACATCCGTTCTGTTATCGACTCGAAGTTCTCTTGACCCATAATGAACTAAATCGGCAGCATAAGAAAATGACCAAATTCCCGAGCATCGCAATTCCGAATACGACAGTCGGGTTCGCGAGTTCGGAAATCCATCCGGCAGCGAATATGGCGAACGGCATGCCTAGCTTGAAGAGCGATCCCGTAATCCCGCTGATCCGCCCAATGAGGTGATGCGGGGTCGTCTCTTGACGGAAGGTCCATATACTAACTGTGCTGATCGTCTCGAAGAGCCCGTTGAAGAAGAGTGCTGCTGCAAGCCAAATTGCCGAATGTGCTGCATAGAGCATTCCATACGTAAACCCGACGAATAGGGTAGTCAAGGTCACGATGACCCCAGCTTCGAATCGCCTCCGCAGCGGCTTTAGCAAGAAGCTTCCAATGAGTCCGCCGGCTCCCGCAGCTGAGAGGACAAGTCCGAGCTCGAAATTCGCAAGTTTGAGGGTATCCTTCGCGAAGAAGATGATTGTCGTATCGACCATGCCAGATGTAGAGTTCAAGAAGATGACGGTCAACGTGATGAGCCATAGCAGACGATTGCTGCGCAATTCGACCCAGCCCGCATGGAGTTCTCGCCAGAACCCTTGCTGCTTCGGTGGTGTGATGATCTCTTCCGATCGAAGGAATAAGAGGGTGATGAACCCGATCATAAATAAGAGTCCCGTTAGAAAGAGACTATCCTGCAGCCGTGGCAGCACGAGCACCAGTCCGGTTAACGCAGGTCCCATAATGCCGATGAGCGTCGTAATGAAATTGAATGAAGCATTCGCGGAGGTCAGCATTTCATTCGGCAAGGTGTGTTTGACCATACCAACACGGGCATTACCCACGGCATAATTGCATGTCATGAGCAGGAATCCACCGATATAGAAGATCACCATCGAAGGCTCACTGCGAATCGATAGGAAGTAGAGTAAGAACAGGATGATCACTTGGAACAGCACAGCCCATAAGGACCACTGTTTCTTGCGGACACGGTCGACGAGGACACCGATGAACATGGCGAGTAAGAGATTCGGCAGAAATTCAATGCCGCGCATCGTCGACATCGCTACCGAGGATGAAGTCCATTGATAGAGAATGAGAGGCAGTGCCAACTCATAGATTTTATTACCGAAGGTGATCATGGCCCCCGAGATGAACAGAACTAGGAAGTTCGGGTGCATCCAGATCGATGATTTTGTTGGTAGGGCTATTTGAGTTGTTGCATTCGTACGCTGCATCGCTCTTGCATCCTCCTCTTTACTGTGGGAATGAACCCCATTATACTTTTGGAAAAGAAGAAGAAAAAGCGAAAAGGTTATTCACCCCATTTCGCCTTTTTGGAGGGAAGAACGGATGGAAGTTGAAGTGTATTTCGTGAAATTGCGTGAGCACTATGCTGCAATTCTTGATGGGCAAGCCGTGTCGCTATCAATGGATGACCTAACGGGTTTATGGGATTGCACGCGCCGTAATGCACAGTTGGTGCTGCGTCGGATGGAGGAGCAGGGGTACTTAGAATGGCATGCAGGACGTGGACGCGGCAACTTGTCCCGCCTTATTTTCCACACCTCCTACCGTAAAGTGCTGTTGGAGAAAATCAAGTCTCTCGTGCTGAACGAACATATCCAAGAGGCGTGGCGCATGCTGGATTCGCACGATAATCAGGATCTCAAAGATGAGGTGACCGCATGGATCTCGACACAATTCGGAGTTCGGCAGGATTCGGATGCGAAGGATGTGCTGCGGTTTCCTTTTTACCGTCCGGTGCTCGACCTTGATCCTGCTCATGTGATTCGTCGTACAGAGGCACACTGGATGAGGCAGATTTTCAACACGCTCGTGTCTTATTCGAGTAAAGAGCAGCGAATCGTTCCGGAGCTCGCACACGCTTGGGAATGCGATGCGGCGAAGATACGATGGACCTTCTATCTACGCAAAGGGGTTCGATTCCATCATGGGAAGCGGATGATGGCTCGCGATGTTGCTTATACGTTTCACCGGATTCAGACGAAGGCACCAGTGGAATGGATTCCAGCGATGATTCAGAAGATTACGGTTATCAGCGACTATTGCATCGAGTTTCTATTGAATACGCCCAATGCGATTTTCGATCGTTTTATTTGTACGGAGCGGTATTCGATTGTTCCGGAAGATCGATATGACGAGCAGGGTACCGGGGACCATGCGGCTATGCCAGTGGGGACAGGCCCTTTTCGTATGGTGGAGAACAATGCATCGAAGATGGTGCTAGAATCGTATGAGAGCTATTTCGAAGGGTGCCCGCATTTGGATCGGATTGAAATGTGGGTATGGCCGAATTATGAGCGGGATTTGATCGTTCAAGTGAAGGAGCAGGATGCGCAGCTGCTGTATAATGAGGCTCAGCCTACAGCGGGAGACCAGCCTTTTCTTCATCAATTGGAGAAAGGAAGCAGTTATCTCACATTCAATCTAGCCAAGAAAGGGGTGCTGCAGGATGTTCAGCTGCGCCAAGCGATTCATGTTGGATTGGATCGGGAGCAGATGATTACTGACTTGGGCGGCCATCGCATGTATCCGGCTGAAGGGTTCATTCGGGACCATGGGGATCCGTCCTTCCACTCGGAATATCATCAGTCGTACGCGAAGGAGCTTGTCCGGGCTTCGAGCTATCAAGGCGAGCGAATAACGATATATACGTATGAGATGATAAGCAATGAGCGTTGCACGGCATGGATTCAGGAAGCGTGCAAGCGGATTGGTATTCAAGTCGAGGTGGTGGTAGTGCCGATACGGGATTTAGCAAACCAAGATATGCTGGCTGCCGCGGATATGGTCTTTGCGGGAGAGGTGCTGGGGGAACAGTCGGACATTACGCTGATGGAGATGTACACCTTGGATCCGAGTTTTATTGGCAATCATCTGAGTCCCGCTGGTACTCTGATTGTGAATCATGGGATTGCGCAGTGTCTCCTGGAGGAGAATTTAGATAAGAGAATGATGATGCTTCATGAAATTGAAAAAGCGTTGAAGCTTCAGCTTCAATTGTTGTTCCTCTATCATAATGTGCAGACGGCGAGTCATCATCCATCGCTTGATGGGATATCGCTCAATGCTTGGGGGAAAGTAGATTATCGGCATGTCTGGGTTCGGAGAAAATAAGAGGAGTTTGCCATCGGCAAGCTCCTAGAAATGCCCGACAATAGCAATATCAGAGCGCCTTACCCCTCCTCATGGGGTGGGCGTTCTTTGTATTTAATCTGCACTGCTTCCGCCGCTATCCCCGCCGCTATGGCCCAGTGAACTGCCACTATCATTTGGGGAGCTATCATGGTTATGATCGAAGTTCGTACTGCTAGAGTCCGCATAGAAATGGGAGCTCGAATATTCACTGCCTTCACTCGGTCTTTGTGATCCACGTTTGGCAATGATGACGATGATGAATACAACGAATGCCAATAAGATCAAGATGATCAGGTTATTCAAAGGGAACACTTCCTTTTTTGCAATAATCACATTGTTATGAAGAATTATACCATTCTTGCTGAGATTCGCGGTGTAATTCGCTCTGCGAATTTGCTACAGCCGTTTATTCCTTTTGCCTGTGATATCCGTCAGATCGAAGAAGAGACGCGTCTTCACAGCCAGCAGTCATTCTAAAAGCCCGACACTTTGTTAAATTATTACATTGTGTGCTTGAGATGTTCTTGTTACAATGTACAGCGAGATGTGAGATCTATACACATTTTGGGCGGGCGAGGGGTTTTACGAAGAAGAAGGTTCACCAAATGATTCAAAAATGGTTTCGTCTACAGGAACACGGTACGAACGTAACCCAAGAGATCATGGCGGGGATCGTCTCATTTTTTACAGTAGTCTATATTATTGTCGTCAATGCGTCGATTCTCGCGGATGCGGGGATTCCTTTTGAAATGGGCGTTGCGGCGACAGTATTTACATCGTTTATAGGTTGTCTCATGGTCGGTTTCTGGGCAAATACCCCGAATGTGCTTGTACCCGGTATGGGTGTGAATGCATTATTCACGTACACGATTGTACAAGGTATGGGGTTACCCTGGCAGGAAGCGTTGGCCGCCGTCTTCATTTCGGGCTTGGTGGTTACGGCCATTTCATTCACGTCTTTGACGGATTTGATTGCCAAGGCGATCCCGAATTCGCTTAAACATGCGATTACGGTTGGGATTGGGTTCTTGCTCACGTTCATTGGGATGGAAAAAGGCGGCTTGATCGTCTCTGGTAAGAGCACGCTCTTGGCGCTAGGAAGTTTTTCCGACCCGCACGTACTTCTGACGCTGGCCTCACTTGGGATTACGCTCTTCTTGTTCGTGCGTAATGTCCGGGGGAATCTGTTGATCGGTATCGCACTTGGCACAGCGCTTGCAGCGTTGTTCGGCGGACTGAATACAGGTTCTGGAGGTGAAACGGCCCTATCCCTTGCGGATTATGGTTCGTTCATCGGTGCAATGTCCTTCGACAGCATCAGTTCAATCGTCTTCTGGGTCGCGGTATTCTCGCTCATCTTGGTCGTCTTGTTCGAGAATGTCGGCTTGATTCATGGTCAGATGGAAATGATCAAGCGTCCTGATAAGTTCAAGCGTACGTTCCAAGCTAGTGCGGTATCTGCCGTGAGTGCTGGTCTGCTCGGTACGAGTCCGACGATTTCTTCGGTGGAGTCAGCAGCGGGGATTTCGGCAGGTGGGAGAACAGGATTAACCTCCATTACGACAGGGGTTCTGTTCCTTAGCTCGATGGCGGTCATTCCGCTCATCAAGATGATTCCGAGCTCCGCGATTGCGCCGGTGTTGATGATTATCGGCGGGCTAATGATCCAGGGCATTCGGGAGATCAAATTCGACGATATGACGGATTGGTTCCCAGCGTTTCTGACGATTGCAGCGATTCCGCTCACCTCGAGTATCGTGGATGGAATGGCATTCGGCTTCATCGCGTATCCACTCCTTAAGATCGCAACAGGCAAATGGAAGAGTGTCGGCATCGTATCCTACGTGATCGCAATGCTGTTTGTTATGAATTTTGTGCTTCATACTGCAGGTTAATGGAATAAGAAGTAGATGGTAGAGCCGCCTTCGTCAGAGGGCGGCTTTGCTGTTGTTCGCAGCAGCTTGGAGTTAAAAGAAAAAGCACACCGGAACGATTAAGTCCTGGTGTGCTTTATTGGTTATCCCGCTTGTGTTGTTTCTTTTCGCATTTCCTCCGCTGCATGTGTTCGAAGACGATTATGGGTGTACGTAGGCTGGTGCCTATTCGTTATTCTTGGCGCTCTTGATCGCGATCCGGGGCAGGCTGCTCCGGTGCACCTGTGTCTACAGGCTCAGAATCCACGGACTTGATGTGCGCGCGATCCGCGCTTTCTTCCGAGGAGGGTGTAACGGCAATCGGCTCTTCAGCCACATAAATTTCTTCTTTAAACGAGTTGCCGCAATGACTGCAGAATTTTGCATCGTAAGGAGCGGCTTCTCCACAGGAACAGAGTTTTTCTCCTTTGACACGCGCGAGTTCTTGTTCTAAGGCAACAATTTGGATTTCTAAGTCGGAAATTTCACGGCATAGCCCCTTCATACGCCCTTCAGCGTCATCCATTGAAGTGGATGTGACGGTACTCATCCCGGATGCTCGGTACACGAGTTCACCGAGCTGCTCATAGCGCTCCTGAATATCTTTGCGTTTGGACGCAATCTGGGTGTACAGCTTCGTGTACTCTACTGTTTGCTGTGCTTTATCTTTCACTTGGTTCAGACCGGATTTCATTTTATCGAATATGCTCATGGCTATTCCTCCTCTAAATACATACAGGTCGTGCATTTCCCTTATTATCCCATGCATCAATAGTCAGGGCAATAGAAGGACGAGCTGGCTACACTAAAAAAGACTGCCGTTCACCGCGGAGCTTCGTGGTGAATGACAGTCTTTAGCGTAGACTTAATTATTCGGACCCAGTCCGTAGATGGCCTGATCGAGCGACCTTGGTCTCCAGGTACCGCTCATTGAATTCGGACACATCACCCCAGAGAGGGACGCGTCCAGATAGGTTTGCGCCAGATTGCTGCAAAGCCTGCAGCTTTCTTGGATTGTTCGTAATGAGTGTAACCGGGTTGGAACGCAAGGATTGAAGCACGAGAATCGCTTCTTCATAATTTCGTGAGTCATCGGAGAATCCAAGCTGTAGGTTCGCTTCAACCGTATCGAGCCCTTCTTCCTGCAGCAAGTAGGCTAGGGCTTTACTGAAAAGTCCAATGCCGCGTCCTTCATGATTCGCAAGATAGAATAGCGCGCCAGCGCCTTGCTTCACGATCATCTGCATCGATTGACGGAGCTGGAAGCCACAGTCGCATCGTTTACTTCCGAAGATATCGCCTGTATGGCAAATGCTGTGGAATCGAATGATGGCATCATCCGCATGTTCGAAATCGCCGTAGACGAGTACGCTGGATTGCTGCATCTCTGCAAGTGAAGCCTGCGATAACCGGGCAACCAAGGCTTCAATCGGAAGCTCTTGTTCCGGGGTCGTATTCGGCAGTGCATCGCTAGGCACCCAGCAATACCACTGAAAAATATGCGTCTCCCCATGTAGATTCACCGGCAGCTTGATTGGGCCGGCCAAATAGAGGGACTGGTTGGTATCTTGTATATAACGGACTTTATGCTTCAACACATCTGTGATTTTTTTGGATATGGTCATATCGCGTCGCTCCTAATTTTCAATCTTACATCTTGGTTACTTAATGTAAGTAAGTATATTATTAAAACCAAGTTGAGTCAATGGATTTAATGTTGGATGATTTTGTGCGGCGACTCTACTTTGCTACTTCTTAGTATAGTGATATAAGTCACAGTGAGCAAATAGGTGATTTGTGGTTCTTTTTCTGCCAATTGGGGTACGTTAATGCGAGTGGTGTTCAAATGAAGTACAGATGTAGGGGGATTGCAGATGCAGAAGGCGCATTGGGCGGACCGAGCCGAACGGCTTACAGGCCAGTCATGGCTGCTGCTTGCGGTGCACGCATTGTTCGTGATTGCGAGCAGTCTATCGGGAACCTTCCTCGGTGTATACCTTTGGAAAGCAAGTCATAATTTTGCGGCGATTGGCTGGTTTACGCTCTTGACCCATTTGTGTATGGCGCTGACATTCTGGATTGCAGGGTATGTGGTGAAGAAAGGGTATACATTATTATGTTTTCGAATAGGGATTGCACTCTCCGCGGGTTTCTATGCGATTGTCTTGCTTCTCGGGACGTCTGCCGTTCACTATATTTGGCTGTTAGGGCTTGTGCAAGGGCTTGCTACCGGGCTATTCTGGCTTGTGTTTAATGTGATTTATTTCGAGGTGTCAGAACCCGATACACGGGATCGATTCAATGGTTGGATGGGGATATTCGGTGCGATTGCGGGGATGGTTGCACCTTGGTGCTCGGGACTTCTGATTTCGCATATGAACGCAGAGCGTGGTTATCGCATGGTGTTCATGATCTCACTCGGTATCTTCATCGCCGGGGTTGTCGTTAGCTTCTGGCTGCGTCAGCGGAGAACGGAGGGAGTCTATGAATGGAGGCTGCCTGTCCGTATTCTGCAGACGAAGGGGACACCGTGGCGATCTATTCTCGGAGCACTGGCGGCGCAAGGATTCCGTGAATCCGTATTCGGAGTGATGATTGGTCTGCTCGTGTATATCCAGACGGGGAGTGAGATGAAGCTCGGTAACTTCACATTGATTACATCGGCGATTGCTTTCATCAGTTTCTATTTCGTGGGCAAATGGATCAAGCCGTCTTGGCGGAGCCCGGCCATGCTCCTGGGTACCGTGGCGCTGATCGTGGTGATTCTACCGTTCTTCTTCGGCATGAGCTACATGACGATGCTGATCTTCGGGATTGGGACTTCACTCTTTATTCCGCTCTACACGGTCCCCATGACCTCGGCGGTCTTTGACTTGATTGGACAGAACGAGGAGAGTGTGCGGCAGCGGGAGGAGTATATCGTGCTTCGCGAGTTGGGGCTGAGCGCGGGGCGTATCGTGAGCATGCTTCTATTTATTGTGACGGTGTCTGTCAGTCAAGATCCGCTCGTCTTGAACATTCTGCTTCTTGTCGTGGGCAGTGCCCCCTTCGTATGCTGGTTATGTATGCGGGGATATCTCCGTTCAATGGCGGGGCAGAGAGAGAAGATGCCGCGGAGAGAAGTTACTCGGTGAGGATTGTGGCGAGTATGATACAGGCATCGAAGTGGATTCATGATAGGAGTGGGGCAAATGCCGCCACTCCTTTTCTGTAGGATGGATCGATTACGGCTTGTGGACCGCAGGCTTATTGACCAATCCACGGCCAATCAGATTAGCGGAGATAGGTTTCATCCCAATCTCTCTTGCCCACACGGATAATTGGCCCATATGATGGATCTCATGTGCGATAATATGACGCGTGATTTCACCCCATGTATCTGTCACGATGCTTCCATCTGGTCGTGTGTCTTGGAAAATCCGACTGTCCATCTGTTCGTTCCAGGAACTTACGAATTCGATCACCTCGGGGCGAAATGCGGCTTCCAGCTCACGTACACGCGCAATGCTCTGGTAGCCATCGAAGCTCTCTTGGAAATCCGGTCTTCCTTGCATGGCGCGAATCCAGCTCCACTCGACATCGATGATATGGAAGAGTGTATGTAGAATACCTCCTACGCCACCGGTCCGAACTTTCAACAGCTCATCCAGTGGAACATCTTCACACCAGCGGAACCAATCATCTCGAACTTGCCAATTGTATTCGAATAATGTTTTCAAGGTGATCCCTCTTCTCTCTAAATAAGTTCCAGTTCTATCCTTTTAGTATACGGGAATATTTCCTGAGCGTGGTTAGAATTTAAATGACTTGTAAAAATTGTTCAGCCCTCTTATCGGCAAGGAAAAATCAGGATATAATAATTGAGATGGGACGGCTTGTCCGGCCTATACAATGCTGCGAAAAGAGGATGAGGAGTAGTATGAATATTGCACCTTATATCAATTTGGATGGTCAATGTGCTGATGCCGTTGCATTCTACGAGAAGGCACTGCAAGCGAAAGTCAAAGGAATCATGCGTTTTGGCGATATGCCAAATGAAGACCACCCGATCCCTGATGAGGCTAAAAATCGTGTGATGCATGCTGCGATAGAGATTGACGGCACTACTATCATGTTCTCAGATACTTTCCCGGGACAGCCATTTACTTATGGAGATCAGCTGAGTATTGCGATTGTAACCAATGATATGGAACGATTGAAGTCGATCTATCATGCACTCGCAGATGGTGGACAGGTGATCATGGAGTTGCAGAAGACGTTCTGGAGCCCGCTGTATGGCATGGTGAAGGACAAGTTCGGTATCCAGTGGCAGCTTAACGGCGAAGAGTGTAAAGAATAGTAGCATAAGAACATATATAAAAAGGAGAGGTGTCTTGCGCGCAGCGGGTACCTCCTTTTTGTGCGTGCCAATCAAAAGGGATGCTCCTCAGTGAATGACCTTTACAGGTTAACGGGGGGCATCCCTTTGTTATACGGTGCTTCACTTACACATAGGATCTTTTGCGGAAGAAGAGAAGCGCTGCACCACCGAGGATGAGCAGCATCGCTAGGATCGGTTGGCCTGTGGATAGCTTGCTTAAGATGGAACCGATCGTGAAGACCACGAAGAAGATCATAGATAGTGCGAGTAGAATATTGATCGGAATGAGCAGATATTTGTTCCGGCTGCCCATCCAATAGAATTCGAACAATCCGACGGCAGGCGCAAGAACAAATCCTGGCCACATGATGCCCCAGCTGTCGAACAGCATGGAGATCTGACATACAATCCCTACGGTCATTAGAATCCCGCCCGGGATTAATAATCCAACCCCTCGGCGATCTGTTACGGAGAAATACAGCCAATGCAGGAATACGCCAATCGGGATGATGAACATGGTAGGCCAGAAATATTTGAATATCGTGCCTGTACCCCAAGATTCTCCACCGCTTGTTACGAGCAGAATCCCGAGAACAATCAGAATGCCGCCCATTAGCCAATTTCGGTTCATTTTTCGTTCGCTCCTTATCATTTCGTACATGTCGTTGATTCTCATCTTAGCATGGGGGTCCCGTATTGTCCTCAGACTGGGGAGCGAAGGACCACTAGACCAAAGTCTAGGTTCGTTAATGCTGAGGATTCTTGTACTTATCCATCTGAATGGCGGTATCGATCGATGATTCAATGGACAGGATGCCGAGTACGGTAACGATACTAAATAGAATGCCGTAGAGCACGGTCTGGAAGGAAAATCCGAACATGGCGATCAGGGCGCCCCATTCCAAGACGACTGCAACCGTACTGAAGATAAGCTTCGTTTTCTTATTCATGTGAGATCATTCTCCTCTGCGCAGTAGTATTTACCTTATTTTAACAGGGTTTAGGAAGTTGTTACAAGGAAATGTTCATAGAACGTTCAATAAAATAGGGGTTGAAATGACAAAAATCACTGGCTATAATAAACTCATTCGAGACGAAAGTGAACAGGTGTTTACTAATGCAATATTTAAAAGATGACGTCAAAAACAATATTCTTCGCTCAGCCTTGTCCGAATTTCTGGGGCATGGTTACATGAACGCGTCCATGCGTCAGATTGCGAATACGGCAGGCATTACACCGGGGAATATTTATCGATATTTCAAGAGCAAGGAAGATCTTCTTCACGAGCTGCTGCATCCTACATACGAACAATTCCTGCAATACCTCGCGGAGATTCAGCTGAATATTGAGCAGACCTGTACGAATGAAAATACAGATCCGCTTAGTTATATCACTATGGTCCAGAATACGCTGCTGGAGCTGATTAAGGAGTCCAGCGCAGAGTTCCGGATTATGCTGAATTTAAGTGCGGGATCGAAGTATGAGCATGTGAAGCAGGATTTGATCGAATTTGTTATCCAGATTATCGAGAAGTTCTTCTTAGCGGCACGAGATTTGTCAGGACCATCCCTAGTGGAATTGAAAGACACGATTCGCATGATTTCATCCACCCTTGTTGAAGGGATATGTATGATCCTACGCGATCATGAAGATGGGGCTACGGTTCGAAGGTTGGCAAATGAATTGTTGCACATTTACTCGGCTGGGATTTGCCAGAGACTCAGCCAGTAATTTTTTTGTTCTAAAAATGAACAGGCGTTCATTAACCTTTTAATGGATAGGGAGTGTGGAGAGAGATGATGAATAAAATTATCAAGTGGCGCTGGGGAATTCTAGCAGCATGGCTTGTTGTGACGGCACTGCTCGTGGTGTTCCAGCCGGATGTCAATGCGATTCTAAGGCAGAGAGGGCAAGATCCGCTCACCGATGACAGCCCGTCGAAAGTCGCGGGCGCCCTGCTTAAAGAAATGAGTGGTGGCGGTACATCGCGGAGCAATATTATCGTCTTCCATACGGATCAGAAGATGACCGATGCCGAGATGAAGCAGGTTGAGCAGGGCGTTGCTGATTTAACGGCAAAGAAGTCCGAGTTGGGACTTGAGAATATTCTAGATCCGTTCTCCATGCCAGATGCGAAATCATCCTTGATCTCGGACAATCAGACGACGCTCATGGTGAGCTTCGAACTAGATCGCAAAGGCCGAGAGATCGAGGATATTAAGAATGAATTCGGCCACGTGTTGAAGGGGATGGATGTCCCTTACTATTTGACAGGCGAGGATTTCATTCAAGAGGACTATATCAAAGCGTCGGAAGCCGGTGTGGAGAAGAGTGCCATTCTGACGGTGGCCTTCATTCTGATCGTCTTGATCGTGATGTTCCGATCAGTGTTGATCCCATTTATTTCACTCTTGCTCGTGGGCGTCTCCTATTTAGTCTCCATGGGGATCGCAGCACAGGTGATCGATAAGATGAATTTTCCGGTGACGAGTATCACGCAGATGCTACTCATTATGATCTTGTTCGGGATTGGGACGGATTATAACATTCTGTTGTTCAACCGGTTCAAGGAAGAGCTGGCACATGGACGTTCGATCAATGAAGCGATCACCGTCTCCTATCAGACGGCAGGGAAGACGATTTTCTACAGTATCCTGACCGTATTCATTGCATTTGCCGGACTTAGCTTCTCGAGCTTCGGGGTCTATAAATCGGCTAACGTGGTCGCGATTGGGACAGCGGTGTTGGTTCTTGAGATTATGACATTGACACCGTTCTTCATGAAGACGTTAGGGGTGAAGCTGTTCTGGCCTTCGAAGAATAAGGATGGACATAAAGAGAGCAAGTTCTGGGCGAAGCTCACGGGTCTATCCGTACGACATCCGATTATTACGACCGTGATCATTATTGCGCTGATGATTCCCGTGCTCTTAACGAGCGGACAGAAGCTGTCCTTCGACCAATTGAAGGAGCTAGGTAATGGTTACCCTTCTACCCAGGGGTTCAATATTGTGGCGGAGAATTTCAGCCGCGGTCAAGCGCTGCCGACGACCGTTGTCGTAAAGAGCGAGCAGGCATTAGATAATAACGATAACCTTGCTGTGATCGATAAATTGACGGATAAAATCAAAGGGATTGAAGGTGTGAAGAAGGTTGCGAGTGTAACGCAGCCGCAGTCCAAACCGATTGATGAATTCTATATTAGTTCACAGTCGGAATCGGTTGCGGAAGGGATTTCGGCAACCAAGGATGGCGTTGACAAAATTCAAGACGGGATTCACCAGATGAACGAGAAACTAGTGAGCCCAGATTTCTCCGATGTCACGAAGTTGGCATCCGGAACAGGTGAAATCTACAACGGTTATAACCAGATCACGGGAGCAATGAATCAAGTTGCTGCGGGGATCGATCAAGGTGCGAATGGCGCAGATCAACTAAAGAAGGGGATTTCCCAGCTGAAAACAGGGATGAAATCTGTCTCGAGCTCGACAACGGAACTGAGCCAAGGGATCTCGCAATTACAGCAAGGATACGGTTCTCTAGCTGATGGATATACGCAGCTTGAAGCGAAGCTTCCTGGCATCCAGCAAGGACTTGCTGGCATGAACGCGTTGATCGGTGGGCTGGGTGCGAAGTATAGTCAGGTGAGTGAAGACCAAGACTATGCGAAGTTGAAGCAGACAGGGGCGTCCCTCGAATCCGGCGTTGCTCAGATGGTCGGCGGAATGCAGGAACTGAACCAGAATTATGGGCAGCTGAATACTTCCTTCGCCAAAGCTTCCGCAGGACTCCAGCAAGTTGCGGCAGCACAGACACAGATGGCATCGGGGATGGATGAACTTGAGTCAGGCGCTTCAGCGCTTGCGAGCGGCTTGCATAAAGGAGCTGCCGGCAATCGTCAAATTACGGCGAATATGAAGAAGCTTAATGATGGGCTTGCGAAAATTCAAGATGGACAGAAGAAGCTGAGTGTAGGGCTTACCAGCTTATCCGACGGCATGTCCCAATTGAAGGATGGCCTTGGTAAGAGTGGCAACGGTCTTGGAGATATCTCCGAAGGACTGGGTAAGACGGGCGATTTCATGACGGAGCTGAACAGCGCGAAGACGTTCTTCATGCCTCGCGAAGCGCTCACGAGCGAAGATTTCGGCAAAGCGGTAGATAACTTTATGTCGAAGGATCGTAAAATTACGAAATTGCTCGTTGTGCTTGATAATGACCCGTATTCCCAAGCTGCGCTAGGTACGATTGAGAAAATCAATGACGCCGTTGCGAGTACGTTGAAAGGAACGGTGCTCGCCAATGCACAGTTCGGTGCAGCAGGACCAAGCTCCACGACGTATGATATAAACAATGCACAGGTGGATTCTTTCAATAGTACGGCAATCATCGTTATTGTGGGGGTATTTCTCGTATTGCTGCTTGTGATCCGTCAATTCTGGCCGGCGATTTATATCATTCTCTCGCTTGTCGCGTCCTATTATGTCGCAATGTCAGCATCGAACTTCATGACGGAATACATTCTGAAGGCGGATGGGGTATCGTCCTTCGTACCATTCTTCTCCTTCATTATTATCGTCGCGGTTGGCGTCGACTACAGTATCTTCCTCATGATGCGTTACAAGGAATATGGCTCCATGGCACCGAGA
>Ga0209025_1002189_pt1 | contig 21684 bp, 15 predicted proteins | sample AraplaMF_Col_mLB_FD_184256 | JGI IMG/M metagenome (GOLD analysis project Ga0209025, IMG submission 184256) | Arabidopsis root microbial communities from the University of North Carolina, USA - plate scrape MF_Col_mLB (SPAdes) (version 2) | ecosystem: Host-associated > Plants > Roots > Endosphere... | reverse complement strand
CGGAAATAGACGTCGTTATCGAAGAAGAACTGGGTGATCGCCCGCGTCGCGCCGGCATCGACCTTCTTCTTCAGCGCATCGATGTCGGCATCGAGCGAAGCCGCTTCCGGATGCTTCTCCGGATAGGCGGAGACGGTGACCTCGAACTCGCCGATCTTGCGGATGCCTTCAACCAGGTCCGAAGTCTGGTGATAGCCCTCTGGGTGCGGCTCATAGGTGGTGCCGAGCCCGCCGGCCGGATCGCCGCGCAGCGCCACGATATGGCGCACGCCTGCCGCCCAGTAGGAACGGATGACCTCGTCGACCTCGGCGCAGGAGGCGGAGACGCAGGTCAGATGCGCGGCCGGCTTCAGGGCCGTCTCGTCGATCATGCGCTTGACAGTGTTGTGGGTGCGCTCGCGGGTCGAGCCGCCGGCGCCATAGGTCACCGAGACGAAGGCCGGCCCGAGCGGCTCGAGCCGGCGCACGCTCTCCCAGAGATTGACCTCCATCTCCTCGTTCTTCGGCGGGAAGAACTCGAAGGAGACGCGCGGGCGGCGCGAGCCATGGCGGCTGGGGCGGAAGGCGTTCATCACGCAACCTCACGATCGAACTGGCGAAGCGGAAAATCACCCTGGAGGCGCCGGTCGCGCCCGCGCCAGAGCATGACGCCGAGCTGGGCAGGGCGTGTTCCGTAAAAGTGGGAACCACTTTTACGATCAGAACTCGCCCCACCATCATGTTTTGGCGCGAATTCTGATCGTTCAGCCGATTCCGGCTGAACGGAAAGCGCGCCGACCCCGTCGGACGCCGTGACCTCCTCGGCGAGATCGCAGTCGAGGCCGGCCTCGGCGAACCAGGCGACGACCTCGGCCTTGTCGAAGCCGAGCCGGCGATGGGCGTGCTCGGTCCGCAGGAATTCCATCTCGTGCGGGGCGAAATCGACCAGGATCAGCCGCCCGCCGGGCGAGAGCAGCGCTGCTGCCTCGCGCAAGGCGCGGGCCGGGTCGTCGAGGAAATGCAGCACCTGGTGCACGATCACGAGATCGAAGGAGCCGCGCGCGAAGGGCAGCGCGTAGATGTCGCCCTGGCGGAGCTCGACCCGCGACAACCCGGCCTTTTCGAGGTTGGCGCGCGCCACCGCCAGCATGGCGTGGCTGGCGTCGACGCCGACCGCGCGGGCAGCCTTCGGCGCAAGCCGCTCCAGCATGCGCCCGGTGCCGGTGCCGAGATCGAGCAGCGCCTGCAGCGGCGTCTCGCCGACCGCGGCCTCGACCGCCGCCTCCACCGCGGCGTCGGGCACATGCAGCGAGCGCAACTGGTCCCATTCCCGCGCGACGTTGGCGAAATAGGATTGCGCCGCCGCAGCCCTGGTCGCCCGCACGGCGGTGAGGCGCTCGCGATCAGCCGCCAGAACGGGATCGGCAGGATCGAGATCGCGGGCGAGCGTCAGCGCCAATGCCCCGCCGGGCGTCGCATCGTCGAGCCGGAAGAAGGCGAAGGCCCCTTCTCGCGAGCGGCGCAGCAGCCCGGCTTCGGCCATCAGCTTGAGATGGCGCGAGATGCGCGGCTGCGACTGACCGAGAATATCGGTGAGATCGGAAACCGAGAGCTCGCCTTCCGCCAGCAGCGCCAGGATCCGCAGGCGAGTCTCCTCGCCCGCCGCGCGCAGGCAGCCCAGCAAGGTCGGCAGCGAATGGTGGAAGCGGCTGGTCACCGGCGAGCACCTCGAAATTCTGTGAAAGATATAAAGATATCTTTATGTCAGACAGGAGAGAGATGCAAGCCTGTTTGTCCGATATTTCAGTCGGAGCCGACGGATCAAACAAACGCGGAATCCCCCTCTCCCGAACAGGAGAAGCGTTTCCCGCGCCCCCTCGGTCAGGACCGCGCAGCCTCCCGCATCGCCTCGCGCAGCACGCTGAAGATGCGCGGATCGGCACACTGCGCCACGTTGAAGCGCATGAAATGTCGTGCCATCCCCGACAGGCTGAAAGCGTTGCCGGGCGCGAGCACGACACCCTCGCCCAGTGCATGCCGGGCGATCTCCCCTGCGTCGAGCTCACCCGGCAACCGGCACCACAGAAACAACCCGCCGCGCGGCGTCAGCCAAGGCTCGATGCCGAGCGCGGCGAGCCGCCCCCGCGTCTCGGCCATGGCCCGCGCCAGCCGCTGCCGCAGCGCCTCGACATGCCGGCGATAGCTGCCGTCCTTCAGGATATCGAGCACCAGCTCGGCCGCCAGCCGCCCGCCACCGAAGGAGAGCGCGACCTTGAGATCAGTCAGACCCTCGATCCAATCCGGCTTTGCGGCGATGTAGCCGCAGCGTACCGAGGCCGACAGCGTCTTCGAGAAGCTGCCGATCTGGATCACCCGCTCCAGCCCGTCGAGCCCGGCGAGGCGCGGCGCGAATTCCGGTTCGAGATCGCCGAAGATGTCGTCCTCGACGATGGTCAAGCCGGCCTGCTCGGCGAGCTTGAGCAGGCGATGCGCCGTCGCGGCCGACAGCGTCGCGCCGGTCGGGTTATGCAGCGCTGAGTTGGTGACGTAGAGCCGCGGCCGGTGCTCGGTCAGCGCCTGCGCGAACAGGGCAAGATCCGGCCCCGACGGCGTATAGGGCACACTGACGACTTTGGCGCGATGGGCTCGCAGCAGAGCCTGGAAATTGAAGTAGCAGGGATCGTCGACCAGTACCGTATCGCCGGGCTCGAGCAGGAAGCGGCAAACGAGGTCGATCGCCTGGGTCCCCGACTCAGTCAGAACGATCTGGTCGGGCGGAGCCTCGACACCGCGCTCGGCCAGCCGATGCGCGAGCAGATGGCGCAGCGCCGGCAGGCCGAGCGGCGTGCCGTATTCGGCCAGCGTCGCCGCATCGGCCCGGCCGAGCTTGCGCAGCGCCTTGCGGATCGAAGCTTCCGGCATCCAGTCCGGCGGCAGCCAGCCGCAGCCCGGCCTGAGGCTCTCGGCGCCGGCATCGAGCGACTGCCGGGAGATCCAGAGCGGATCGACCGCCCGGTCGAGCTTCGGCGCGACATCGGCGAGCGAGAGCGGCGGCAGGCGCCGGACATAGAAGCCCGAGCCACGCCGCGCCTGGATCGCGCCCTCTGCCGCCAGCCGCTCATAGGCTTCGACCACCGTCGACTTCGACACGCCCATGCTCTCGGCAAGGCCGCGGATCGAGGGCAGCTTGGCGCCCGGCGCCAATGTCCGCCCGGCGATCCGCTGCCGGATCGTCGCCATGACACGTCCGACCAGCGTGTCGGCTGCCGCCGCAGAATCGGCGGAATCCTTAATCTGTACGGCTTCCTGCATCAGGACAGTTTGCCGGAACTGTACCGGACTGTCTCTGGAAATCGGCTGAACATCCCCGCAAGCAGAACGGCGAAAGAGTCCGCCCGCTTTCCACAGCCCTCATCCTGAGGAGCGATCGCAGATCGCGTCTCGAAGGATGCTCCAGCTCCCTCCGGAGCCTCCCGGATCATCCTTCGAGACGGCCGCCATGCGGCCTCCTCAGGATGAGGGCTGAAGGCGTCGGCAGACTCACTGGAGGTACCATGGACAGAACTGCGAACGGCCTGCTCAACGGCTTCATCGGCGTCGTCATCTTCAGCGGTTCGCTGCCGGCGACCCGCGTCGCCGTCGCCGATTTCGATCCGGTGTTCCTGACCGTCGCACGGGCCGCCATCGCCGGACTGCTCGGGCTCGCTTTGTTGCTTGCGTTGCGCCAGAAGCGCCCTGCCACCGCCGATCTCGTACCACTCGCCGTGGTCGCGCTCTGCGTCGTCGTCGGCTTCCCGCTCCTGACTGCGCTGGCGCTGAAGCACGTCACCTCCGCCCATTCGATCGTCTTCATCGGCCTGCTGCCGCTCGCGACCGCGATCTTCGGCGTGCTGCGCGGCGGCGAGCGGCCACGCCCGGCCTTCTGGCTCTTCGCCATCCTCGGCAGCCTCTGCGTCGTCGGCTTCGCCTGGACGCAAGGGATCGCCGCCTCTCCGATCGGCGACCTGCTGATGCTCGCCGCCGTCATCGTTTGCGGCCTCGGCTATGCCGAAGGCGCCCGTCTGTCGCGCCATCTCGGCGGCTGGCAGGTGATCTCCTGGGCGCTGGTGCTGTCGCTGCCGATCATGGCCGGCCTCTCGCTGGCGACGTTGCCCGCCTCGTTCGCGCAGGCGGGCGGCCCCGCCTGGCTCGGCCTCGCCTATGTCTCGCTGTTCAGCATGCTGATCGGCTTCGTCTTCTGGTATCGCGGCCTCGCCCAGGGCGGCATAGCCGCCGTCGGGCAATTGCAATTGCTGCAGCCCTTCTTCGGCCTCGCCCTGGCAGGGCTGTTGCTCGGCGAGACTGTCGGCTGGCAGATGATCGCCACCTCGGCCGCCGTCGTGCTTTGCGTCGCCGGGGCGCGACGCTACGCGCGCTAGATCGGAACGCCCATAACTCGACATCGATTATGGCGGCGCGACTTGTCGCGAACATGTGGCTGCCGCGCCGGTCAGGGCCGGTTGTCAAATGGAGCGCGAGCCTGCCGGCTCTGGGCGCAGCCTTTACAACCGCAGGCCCGCAGCCTTCGTCACGCCTACCATGCCTTCGGCTGCGTTCAGAGCAGCTTCAGGTCGCCTGCCGCGGTCTTGCCGCGCTCGGTCTTCAGGTCGAAGGAGAGCTTCTGTCCCTCGGTCAGGGACATCAAGCCCGCTTCCTTGACGGCCGTGATGTGCACAAACACATCCTTGCCGCCATCAGCAGGCTGAATGAAGCCGTAGCCCTTCTCGGTGTTGAACCATTTGACGGTTCCGGTCGCCATCGCCGCATCCCTTGGAGCATCCGTGGTCGGACGAAGCCCCTCGGCAACGATGTCGAAAAGGCCCCGCGGAGCTGAGGATTGACCGAAAACGCAAGCTTGTCGAGATGAAAGCGCTGGCAGTTGCCGTAACGTCCGCTCAGCGCTTCACCAGCTCGAACTGCGTCCTTACCGTGGCGAGTGAAGAGCCTCCGAGATAAACCTCCACGATACCCGGATCGAGCTGGTAGTGGCCGGCATCGTCATGGCCGCCGAGCGCCTTGCCCTCCAGCTTGAACCGCACCGTCTTCGTTTCGCCCGCCTTGAGCGCGACCTTCTCGAAGCCCTTGAGCAGACGTAGCGGCCGTGAGCGTTCCGCGACCGGCTGGCGGATATAAAGCTGTACCACCTCCTGGCCGTCGCGATCCCCCTGATTGGTCACGTCGACGGCGACCTCGGTCGCCCCGCTGAACGGCACCTTGGCGTTCGTCACCTGCGGATTGGCATAGGCGAAGCGGCTATAGGACAGGCCGAAGCCGAACGGATAGAGCGCCTCGTTGGCCTCATCCATGTAGATCGACTCGTAGCGCTGGCGGATCTTCTGCGGCCGCCCCGTCGGTAGCTGGTCGTAGTAGACCGGAATCTGCCCGACCGAGCGCGGGAAGCTCATCGGCGTGCGCCCCGCCGGATTGACCTTGCCGGCCAGCACCTCGGCGATCGCCGCGCGCCCCTCGGTGCCGCCATGGAAGGTCTGCACGATCGCAGCGACATGGCGGTCGGCCCAGCTCAGGACCAGCGGCCGCGCCGTCGCCAGCACCAGCACGACCGGCTTGCCGGTCGCGACCAGCGCCTCGAGCAGCTCCTGCTGCACGCCGGGCAGACCGAGATTGGTGCGCGAGGCGCCCTCGCCCATGAACTCGCAGTCCTCGCCGAGCATGGCGACGACGACATCGGCGGCAGCCGCGGCCTTCACCGCGGCGTCCTTGTCCTTGAACTCGGTGCCGCAATTCTTGCTGAAGGCAGGCTCATAGGTGACGGTGACGTCCGACGGCAATTGCTCGCGCAGCGCATCCGGCAGCGGCTGCACGACGCGGCGCCCGAGACCGGCCGGATCGGTCCAGACCCGCTCATCCTCCGGCACCGCCATGGCACCGATCACCGCGATCGATTTGACGGACGGCGCGATCGGCAGCGTCTGCCTGTCGTTCCTGAGCAGGATCACGCCCTCGCGCGCCGCCTGGCGGGCGACCTTGCGGGCTTCCTCAGTCTGCATCAGCGAGGGTGCGGCGGCGACATCGACATCGGCCCGCTCGAACAGGCCGAGATGGTACTTGACCCGGAGCACGCGCCGGACCGCCTCGTCGAGCGCCTTCACCGGCACGCGGCCGGCCTTCACCTCATTGGCCAAGTGCTTGTGGTAGACATCGCCCATCATGTCCATGTCGATGCCGGCGAGCAGCGCCTTGCGGGCCGCCTCTGCATCATCCTTGGCGATGCCGTGCAAGCGCAGCTCGGTGATCGAGCCGAAATCCGAGGTGACGAAGCCGCGGAAGCCCCATTGCCCGCGCAGCAGGTCGGTCAGCATGCCGCGATGGGCGGTAGCCGGCATGCCGTTGAGGGCATTGAACGCCGCCATCGCCGTCATCGCGCCGGTGTCGAAGGCGGCCTTGAACGGCGGCAGGAAGAGATCGTGCAGCTGGCTGGTCGGGATCCAGGTCGAGTTGTAGTCGCGCCCGCCCTCGGCCGCGCCATAGCCGACGAAGTGCTTCACCGTCGCCGCGACCCCGCCGCGCTGATAGCCGCGGGTGCGCGCTGCTGCGATCACGCTGGCGAGATAGGCATCTTCGCCGGCACCCTCCAGCACCCGGCCCCAGCGCGGATCGCGCGAGATGTCGACCATCGGCGCGAAGGTCCAGTTGACGCCCGCGGCGCGCGCCTCGCGCCCGGTCCAATAGGCCGCCTGCTCGATCAGCTGCGTATTCCAGCTCGCGGCCTGGCCGAGCGGCAGCGGAAAATAGGTCGAGAAGCCGTGGACGGCATCGAGCCCGATGATCAGCGGGATCTTGAGGCGCGACTGCCTGACGGCCTCCTGGACCTGCCGAACCTCCTGCGGCACGACGAAGTTCATCACCGCGCCCATGCGGCCGGCCTTGACCTGGTTGATGTCGAAGCCCTCGCCCCGTCCGGAGAGGTGGAGCTGGCCGACCTTTTCCTCCAGCGTCATCCTGCCGATCAACGCATCGACCTTGCGCTCGATCTCGACCGCCTCGCGCCCGCTCTTCCAGCCGACCTCCTGCTGCTGAGCAGAGGCAAGGGTCGCAAGGCCGCAGAACAGGAATGCAGCGACGAGCCGCAGAAGCATGATTGAGGTCTCGCTGAGCAGACGGAAGGGATGAGCCGCCCCTACAGGATCGGGCCGCCCGGCTCAACCGCTGCCATCGCCGCATCGCGATGAACAGGGCCTGAAGCAAGGCCGGCATGCCGGGGGGCACGCCCTCGCCGGTTGCCTCCCGTGCCGTTCCATGCGACCGGGGACACGGAGAAAACGCGGGATTTGGCGACCATGGCCCAGCTTCTGACCATCGAGGATTTGCGCCTGCTGGCGAAGCGCCGCGTCCCGCGCATGTTCTACGACTATGCCGATTCCGGGGCCTGGACCGAGAGCACCTACCGCGCCAACGAAGCCGATTTCGCCAGTATAAAGCTGCGCCAGCGCGTCGCCGTCGACATGACCAACCGCACGCTGGCCTCGACCATGATCGGCGAGCAGGTCTCGATGCCGGTCGCCCTCGCCCCGACCGGCATCGCCGGCATGCAGCACGCCGATGGCGAAATCCTCGCCGCCCGCGCCGCCGCCCGGGCCGGCGTTCCCTTCACGCTCTCGACCATGAGCGTCTGCTCGATCGAGGACGTCGCCGAGAACACCGACAAGCCGTTCTGGTTCCAGCTTTACGTCATGCGCGACCGCGCCTTCATCGAGCGCCTGATCGACCGCGCCAAGGCGGCCGGCTGCTCGGCGCTGATGCTGACGCTCGACCTGCAGATCCTCGGCCAGCGCCACAAGGACATCCGCAACGGCCTCTCGGCTCCGCCGAAGCCGACCATCGCCAATCTGATCAACCTCGTCATGAAGCCGCGCTGGTGCATGGGCATGCTCGGCACCAAAAGGCGCAGCTTCGGCAACATCGTCGGCCACGCCACCGGCGTCGGCGACATGACCTCGCTTTCCGCCTGGACCGCCGAGCAGTTCGACCCGACCCTGAGCTGGGACGACGTCAAGTGGATCAAGGACCGCTGGGGCGGCAAGCTGATCCTGAAGGGCATCCTCGACGCCGAAGATGCCGAGCTTGCGGCGCAGAGCGGCGCCGATGCGCTGATCGTCTCCAACCATGGCGGCCGCCAGCTCGACGGGGCCGTCTCCTCGATCGCGGCCCTGCCAGGCATCGTCGAGCAGGTCGGCGGCCGCATGGAGGTCTGGATGGATGGCGGCGTCCGCTCCGGCCAGGACGTGCTGAAAGCGGTGGCGCTCGGCGCCCGCGGCGTGCTGATCGGCCGCCCCTTCCTCTACGGGCTCGGCGCCATGGGCGAGGAGGGCGTGAAGCTCGCCCTCGAGATCATCCGCAAGGAGATGGACATCACCATGGCCCTTTGCGGCAAGCGCGACATCCAGGATGTCGACGCCAACATCCTGGTGAAGGGCAAGGCCTGACAGCCTGTTCAGATCCACGATAGCCCTCATCCTGAGGAGCCATTCCCTTGGGAATGGCATCTCGAAGGATGCTCCAGGAGGCTCTGGAACCAGCTGAACCATCCTTCGAGACGGCCCTGCGGGCCTCCTCAGGATGAGGGCTGAGAGTTGCCGAACCTCGACAAGCCCCTCGTCGCTCAGGCTTCCTCTTCCAGAGCCAGAACGGCGAAGCTGGCGAGCCAGTGCTCGCCCATATAATCGCCGGCGATATGCGGAAGGCCCGCGGCGAGATGCTCGGCCGCGGCCGTCTTCGCCACCGCCCGGCGGGCATCGCCCTCCGGCAGTGCACCAGCCAGCGCTCGCCAGCACCAGGCGCGGCTGAGGTTCAGCCCGTCGAGATGCGCGATCTTGCCGTCACTGCGGTCGGTGACGGTCGCAGGCCGGAACAAGGTCGCCGGCTCCCGGCGCTCCAGCCGCGGCAGGAAGCGGTCGAACCAGGGCAGGAACGCCTCGGCTGCGAGCAGGCGGCGCATGCATTCGGCCTCGATCAGGGCCGAGGACTGGAAATCGTCGCCGCTCGGCTCGCCCCAGGCCGGGCAATCGCTGTCCTCGCCATACCAGCGCAAGGCCGTCTCGCGCAGCAAGGCGGCGAACGCCTCGTCCGCCGTCGCGGTCGCATAATCCGCCGCCATGCGCAGGCCGAAGGCGGTGTTGAAATGCGTCCCGACCCGCACCGGATAGGTCGCGAGCGGCAGGAAATCGCGGAAACGCTGCGCGAAGGCCTCGGCCAGCGGCGCGCAGTTTTCAGCCCACCGCTTGTCGTCGAGCAGGCTCAGTTCCGCCGCCAGCTTCAACAGCCAGCCCCAGCCATAGGGGCGCTTGAAGCCGCGCGCGGTCGCAGGAGCGAGGTAGGCGCATTCGGCCGCGACCTTCTCCTGCGTCAGTTGCGCGTCGAACAGGGCGCGGATATCAGCGGCCGCCGCGAAGCCGGGATAACGCCGCAGCAGGCGTGCCAGCATCCAGTAGCTGTGCACGCAGGAATGCCAGTCATAGCTGCCATAGAAGATCGGATGCAGCTCGCGCGGCGTGCGCGCATCCTCCGGCCCCGCCAGCGTATGATCCGGCTTGTTCGGGTATTCGCGCCCGACATGCCCGAGCGCGATGCGGGCGAAGCGGAGCGCGAGCTCTTCCGTCAGACGGGCGGCGGTCATGATGGCTTCCTTGCTCTGGCGTAGCTGATGATCATGTCGATCAGACGCGGGGTGAGATAGATCGGCAACTGCGTCGCCGCAAAGAACAGCGCCATGCGCGGCGAGGCCGCAGCGCCGAGCGCCGACCAGACCAGCCCGACATTGCGGTTGCCGAGGATGAGCCCGACGGTCAATCGCTCGGCCAACGCGCCGGGCAACAGAAAGGCACCGGCGCCCTGCAGGCCGAGATTGCAGGCGAAGGCGAGCGCGAGACAGAGCAGCGCGCTGTGCCAATCCGCCTCGATCTGCGCGCGCACGCCGGCCATGGTGGCGACCACGAAGACGAGCAGCGCCGCGACCACGATCCGGTCGACCGCTTCACCATGATTGCGCAATTGCGCTCCTGCAAAGCGCCGCAGCAGCAGGGCGACGCCCTCGGCACCCCCGACAAGCAGGGCCAGGCGCAAGGCGAGATCGAAGGCGCTGAGACCGATCCCGCCGAACCTGCCGGCAAGCAACGGCACGGTGAGCGGCGCGAGCGCCATGCACAGCAGCGTCACCGCGAGCGGAATTGTGCCGTCGAGCCCGAGCATCCGTGCCACCGCCGCCGTGCCGCTCGATGGTGGCGCGGCGGTCGCCAGCACGAGAGCGAGCGCGAGCTCGGCGCCGAGGCCGAGACGATGGGCGATCAGGCCAATCAGCACCGGACAGGCGACCATGACGGTGACGGGGAGCAGAACGGACAGCGTGGGACGGCCGAGCACAGCGATCACGGCTTTTCCGTCGGTCCGCAACAGCGTGCCGAGCACGATAATGAAGATCATCGCCGGCATCGACGGCCGGACCAGTTCGGCCAGCGCCGGAAAGGCCAGCCCGACCAGGACGCCGAGCGCCAGGATCGTTGGTCCGCGCGGGATGAGGCGCGACAGGGATGCTCGCATGCGCCTCGTCCGGCCGTTTCAAGCACACCTCTTTCAGCAGTCTGAACACCATTGTGGAAATCGATTTTTACTATCGGTACTATTGCTCATATGAATTTGGCTGCCGTCGATCTCAATCTCCTCACCGCCTTCGAGGCGCTGCTGGAGGAGCGTAATGTCACCCGCGCCGGCCAGCGCATCGGCTTGGCGCAGCCCTCGATGAGCAGCGCGCTGACGCGCCTGCGTGCCCTGTTCGGCGACGAGCTCTTCATCCGCACCGCCGCGGGCATGCAGCCGACCGCCCGGGCGCTGGCGCTGGCCCGGCCGATCGGCGAGGCGCTCGCCCAGATCAGGGCAACGCTCGCGCCGGACACCGACTTCGCCCCCGCGACCGCGCGCCGCCGCCTGACCATCGCCGTGACCGACTATGGCGACCTCGTCGTCGTGCCGGCGCTGGTCGCCCTGCTGCGGCGGGAGGCGCCCGGCATCGACCTCGTGGTCCGGCCGATCGCCGATGCCGCCGCCAGCCTCGCCGCCCTCGAGCGCGGCGATGTCGATGCGCTCATCGGCGGCCATCTTCCGGACTCCCCGCGCATCGTCAGGCACAGGCTGTTCGAGGAGGATTTCGTCTGCATCCGCAACAAGGCACATGCCGCACCGCTCACGGCCGACGACTATCTCCAGCTGCCGCATGCGCTGTTCTCCTCCGCCGGCGGCGACGGCTCGCCCGGCGTGGTCGACGCCCTCCTCGCCGTGGAGGGCCGCAAGCGCCGGGTCGCGGTCACGCTCGCCCATGTCGTCGCCGTGCCTTTCGCCGTTGCCGGCACGGACCTCGTCGCGACCATGGCGCGGCGTGTGGCCAGCCGCTTCGCCGATATCGCGGGCGTGGCGCTCCTGCCCCTGCCCTATGACGCCCCGCCCTTTGCGATCGACCTGCTGCATGGCCGCCGCGCCTCGGCCGACCCGGCCCTGGCCTGGTTCCTGGCGACGATCGAGCGGATTGGGCGCTCGCTCTGAAAAAACGTCTCCGGGCAACCTTGACTCCCGCACCCGTCGCATCCAGATAAATGAGCAATCACTCACTCATTCAGGTTTGACCCGTTCATGGCCCGTCCCCTCAGCGAAGCGAAGCGCGAAGCGATCCTTGCCGCCGCCTGCAAGCTGGTGGCGGAGCATGGCACCGGCGCGCCGACCGCGAAGATCGCCAAGGAGGCCAAGCTCGCCGAAGGCACGCTCTTCACCTATTTCGCCAGCAAGGACGAGCTGCTCAACCAGCTCTATCTCGAGCTGAAGACCGACTTCGCAAGGCTCACCGTGCCCTCCTATCCGAGCAATGGCAGCGTCCGCGACCGGTTCGAGCACTTTTGGAACGGCTTCATCGACTGGGGCGCGAAATACCCCACCAAGCGCAAGGCGCTGCGGCAGCTCGCCGTCTCCGACCGGATCACCCAGGAAACCCGCAGCAAGTCCGCCGTGGCCTTCGCCGAGATCAGCGCCCTGTTCGAGCAGGGCCACCGCGACGGTGTGCTGAAGGACCAGCCGCAGAGCTTCATCGGCGCGGTCCTCGACGCCATGGGCACCATGACGCTCGACCTGATCGCCCAGGAGCCGAGCCGGCACGAGCACTACAGGAAGACCGGTTTCGCCGTCTTCTGGGACGGCATCTCCGCCTGAACACCAGCCGAGGAAGGGGCCGCCTGGGCTCTTTCGACCGAATTAAATGAGCAAGTACTCACTCACAATATCGAGAGGACAGCACATGACCAAGACCTGGCTGATCACCGGCGCCGCCCGCGGCCTTGGCCGCTCGATCGCCGAAGCCGCCCTCGCCGCCGGCGACAATGTCGTCGCGACCGCGCGCGATCCCGCCCGCCTCGCCGATCTCGAGGCGCGCTACCCCGACACGCTGCTGTCCTTCGCGCTCGACGTCACCGACATGGCAGCTGCGAACGTGGCCGTGACCGTCACGGTCGACACCTTCGGCCGCCTCGATGTGCTCGTGAACAATGCCGGCTACGGCCATGCCGTCGCCTTCGAGCAGACCAGCGACGAGAGCTTCCGCGCCCAGATCGAGACCAATTTCTACGGCGTCGTGAACCTCACCCGCGCCGCACTGCCGGTGCTGCGGGCCCAGCGTGCCGGCCACATCATCAACATCTCCTCGGTCGGTGGTCGCACCGGCACGCCCGGTCTCAGCGCCTACCAGTCGGCGAAATGGGCGGTCGGCGGCTTCACCGAGGTGATCGCCAAGGAGGTCGCGCCCTTCGGCGTCAGAATAGTCTCGGTCGAGCCCGGCGGCATGCGCACCTCATGGGGCGAGATCGCCCGCGGCAATGCCCCGGCCGTTATGCCGGACTACCAGCCCAGCGTCGGCGCTGTGCTCGACCTGCTGAAAGCCTATGTCGGCCACGAGATCGGCGATCCCGAGAGGATCGCTGGTATCGTGCTCGACCTCAGCCGGCGCGAAACCCTGCCGGCCCATCTCGTCCTCGGTAGCGACGCCCTCTTCGTCCTCGCCCAGGCCGAGGCCGAGCGGCAGAGGCAGGCGACGGAATGGGCAGAAGTCAGCCGCTCCTCGGATTTCGTCGGGACGGACCTCGCAGCTCTGCAGAAGCTGCTCGGCGGGGAGGCGCGGGCGTGAAGCGGCCATGCATGCTAGCCGGAATCGGGCCGTAAGACGAATATGCCGCACCGGCACGGAGCCGGCGCGGCGTTCTCATGACGCGAGCACCAGCCCCCTGGCCTTCGCCCATCGTTCGAGGATCGCGCGCTCGCCGGGCTGGGCCAGGCGGTTGCCGAAGCCGCGGACCTGAATCACGCGGTTCTGCGGGCTGACCTCGATCGTCAGCAGCCGATCGATCCTGTGGTGCGTGACACGACGCAACACCCAGATCGATGCCTGGCCCGCGATGCATTTTGCGGCGTAGCTCGCAACGCAATGATGCATGGCGCGGCTCTCGTAGACGAGGTCCTCCGCTGTGGTGAGCTGCCGCAGGACGAAGCGCTCGTCCTTGACGACTGCCTCCTTGGCCGAAGGCTCCCACTGCCAATCAAGCAGCGGAGAGCCCTCCCATCGCCCTCCCTCCGGCGCCTGCCGCGCACCCGGACGATTCATGGCTCGCCGGCGCATCGCCTCGATCCGCTCGATCGCGGCGATATCGCGGTGCCACTCCTGCATCGCCCGCCTGAGCGAAGCGAGTGTTCGCCCTTTGAGGCTATAGCTCGCATCCCGGCGCTTTGCCGCGCTCAGGAAATCGCAGAGGTCGTCGATCTCTTCGCGCGTCGTTGGCTGGCCGCAGAAGAAGCGCACCACCTCGCGCCAGAACGCGATCTCCTCGCGCGGCATATGAGCGATCTTGGTCCGCGCAATCCGTGTGGCGACACCCATCTCATCCGTGTAGGACAGCGCAATGGCGAAGCAGAACGCCTCCTCGAACGAAAAATCGCCGCCGAGATTCAGGAACGCGTGCACCTCCTTGCGCGAGAGCCAGGCGCTCGCCTCGGCCTTGTAGAGCGACGCGCCTCGCGCCGCCGCCACATACCAACGCTTGCGCAGCAGGGCCTCGGCTGCCGGCAAGCCGCTGCTGTCGAGCCAGATCCGCTCGAGATGCAGCGGGACCGGATAGTCCGCGTAAAGATATTTGGCCGCCGCGAGCCGCAGGCGCGCAGCGTTGCGCGTCTTCAGCTGCGGACGCCACAGGGCGCCCTCGCGAACAGTCGGCCCGGCAATGCCCTTGCCGGCCTCAGTCAGCGCTCTCTCGAAATCCGGAGCAGGACGTGCCGCGTGGCGAACCCGCCGCAGCGTCGTCTCGTAAGCTTCGATACTAAGGCGCTCGGCCTCCTGCCGGCGCCGGATCATGGACTTGGCCATGGCCGTTCATCCCAATTGGCATCCTGTCAGCCGAACGCAGATCGAGCGTCGGCACGAAACGTGTCGCTCTCGGTTGCGTTGCCATCGACAGGGCTCCTCTTGGTTGAACGGGCGATTGCTTTACGCTTGGTCAGGGTTGGGATCAAGGTAGGGGTAGCAGCGAAGCCCACCGTTCGACGCAGTGTGGCGTTTGCGCATCATGAGAAAGCGCTGGGCCTCCGTGACGCGTCTACGGCTAGAGTGAAGAACGCGCGCGCCTCCGCTGGTCCGATTTATCCACCCCTGGAACCAACGACTATTGCGCCTCACATCGCGCGCGCCTGGGGTGGCTCTCACGCAGAAGCGCGCTTCATGATGAAATCCGCGCGCTCTCGGACTGCCGAAGACCGATCCGTCAGTAACGTCGATGCCCAGTCGGCGACCTCCGGCAGCCCCTTGAAATGGCGGATTACCCCGTCCAGCCCGATCCGGCGGACAACAGCGGAACGGTCACCAACGGCCCTGGCTATGAGCCCAGCGCGATCATGCGCGACCGTCAAAGCACGCTCCGCGTAGACGATCTCGCGTTTCCGCTCCCCCATGGACTTGTCCACCCAGCGCCAGCCATATCCGGATGGCCAGGAGGCCTTGCCGTCGATCAGGAAGGCGAAGGCCGTCGCGCGCAGCGAGGGCTGGACAGCCTCGAAGGCCACGCGCATCAGGTGCGGATCAAGCGCGGAGCTTCTTAGGGCAAAGCGAAGCGTCCTCGCACCCGAGCCGTTTGTCTGCGCAATGAGCAGCTCTGCCAGGGCTTCGGCGACATCCGCCCGAGAGAACGCCTGATCGAGCAGCTCGCGCTCGCCGTCCCACCTGCTCCAGCTATCGCTGCGAACCAGAAGGGCCTCCGCCGACCGGGCGACGATGTCCGCATCTGTCTGCGGAAAGCAGCGCGTTGCGCACGCCACTGCCGCTTCGCGCACAGGTTCCGCCCAATCGTTCAGTCGGCACGCGACTGCCGCAAACAAAAAGGGGGACGAAAGCCCGCCAGCGAAGTGCTTCAGCGCCAACTCGCGCAACCGCCCATCACAGTGGAACAGGAAGAGGCCGGCGAGCTCGGGCCGTTTGAGCAGCTGTTCCTTGTCTGTCGGAACGTGCTGCGGTGGCTGAACAAAAGGCTCCAGATGCAGGCGATGGAAAAGTCCGGCGCCGCCCGCGATTGCCTTCGCCGCCGGAACGACTGCGCCAGCTGGCAGTTCAGCCAGCAGCCTGATGACCTCATCGAGTTCGGCGCCGATCCACCTCCCAGCCTCGCGGTTCGCGCGCACCAGTGCGAGCGCGCTCTGAAGCGTGGTGCTGATTGGCGAAGGCATTTGACGCGCCGAGATGTCCGTACGCTCGGTACTGCCGGGCGCTTTCATCCGGATAATGGCCGGCAAGCACGCTGCAAGTCAAAGAAGCAATGGGGCAGAGCACATCAACCGGAGCTTGTCGTAAAGAGCCGCAAATGCTGTCTTAAGTGGCAACGCGATGAAGGCGATGGGTCAACGTGGCAAAACCTTTATCATTCTCGGAACTCGTAGACGCGACAGCGCAGCAACAGCGCGCTGCGGGCCAGGCTCGGCAGAACCCGGTTGTTGGGGCCGAAAAACCGAAGGACGCAATTTTGGACGCACTGAGTGCGGTTGCCGATGCCATCGCGCCCGACGGCTACGCCTTCTTGCGTTCAGGACCGCGCTTCACTCGAAAGTGCAATGACTTCAACTTTGTGATCAGCATTCACTCTGACCACAACAATGCCGCAGGACAAAGGGCTGCGATCTCGGCCTATGCCCTCGTATATTCCAAAGTCTTAGCCGCTTGGCGAAAGAAGCACCCCAGCAACTGGGCTCGCTTGAATACCACTCCCTTGTTTACCCGTCAGCTTGGGTATTTGTGCAAGCCAGCTGGTTGGATGGAGTGGGATTTCGCAAACAAGGCTGTGCGCAGCGCAATCGTGGATGATTTCATTGCTACCATTCGGACCGGCGCCTTCCCGCTTTTTTCGATCTTCGAAGGACCGATCGCAGATTTCGCAATCACCGATGATAACAACCAGGCGCCGCCCGAGGCCCTCCTGAGCCATCTTCTTGCAACCGGACATGTGGAACTAGCGGAGAAGACCCTTAGTCGCCGTTTGGACAGGAAAGAAGAGCTCAGGGCACAGTTCGAAAAGCTCTTTCACCAATTTTCAGAGCAAGGGCTTCCACCCTGTCGAGCGTCGGATGCTCATAACCTTGCAGCATTTGCCGTTGCGACTGGGTACCCTTGGCCCACCGCCGGTTCTACCACTCGTTGATCACGCGCTGAGATCGGTGGAGCGGACTGAAATGGCGCGGCCTATCGCAGGGGGCAGCGCGAAGAGCGCCACAAGCAGGGCCCGAAAAACGTCGGCTTTCGACCCGTTTCCGGCGTTCACATCACCAGCCGCCCGCCCCCGCCGCCGATAGAAAAAACCCGCGCCCCGTTTCCGGAGCGCGGGCCGTTTCGAATCCTGCGTCAGCGGCTTAGCGCGTGAACTTCTTGTACTGGATGCGCTTCGGGATCGTGGAATCGATGCCGAGCCGGCGCTGCTTGTCTTCCTCGTAGTCGGCGAAGTTGCCCTCGAACCACTCGACATGGCTGTCGCCCTCGAAGGCGAGGATATGGGTCGCGATGCGGTCGAGGAACCAGCGATCGTGGCTGATGATCACGGCGCAGCCGGCATAATCCTCCAGCGCCTCTTCGAGCGCGCGCAGTGTGTCGACGTCGAGGTCGTTGGTCGGCTCGTCGAGCAGCAGGACGTTGGCGCCGCTCTTCAGCATCTTGGCGAGGTGGACGCGGTTGCGTTCACCGCCCGAGAGCGAGCCGACCTTCTTCTGCTGATCGCCGCCCTTGAAGTTGAAGGCCGAGCAATAAGCCCTTGAGTTGATTTCTTTCTTGCCGAGATAGATCACGTCGTTGCCGCCCGAGATCTCCTCCCAGACATTCTTCTTGTCGTCGAGCGAGTCGCGGCTCTGGTCGACATAGCCGAGCTGGACGCTCTCGCCGATCTTGATCGTGCCGGCATCCGGCTTCTCGACCCCGGTGATCATCTTGAACAGGGTGGTCTTGCCGGCGCCGTTGGGGCCGATCACGCCGACGATGCCGCCCGGCGGCAGCTTGAAGCTCAGGTCGTCGATCAGAAGCTTGTCCTGGAAGCCCTTGGAAAGCCCCTCGAAATCGACGACGTTGTTGCCCAGCCGCTCGGCGATCGGGATGATGATCTGGGCGGTGTCCGGCCCCTTGTTCGAGGCCTTCTGGACGAGCTCGTCATAGCGCTGGATACGGGCCTTGCTCTTGGCCTGGCGCGCCTTGGGCGAGGCCGAGATCCACTCCTGCTCGCGCTCCAGCATCTTCTGGCGCGAGGCGTCCTCGCGGCCTTCCTGGGCGAGGCGCTTCTGCTTCTGCACCGACCAGGCCGAGTAGTTACCCTCATAGGGGATGCCCTGGCCGCGATCGAGCTCGAGGATCCAGCTGGTGACGTTGTCGAGGAAGTAGCGATCGTGGGTGACGATCAGGATCGCGCCCGGATAGGTCCGCAGATGGCCTTCGAGCCAGGCGGTGGTCTCGGCGTCGAGATGGTTGGTCGGCTCGTCGAGCAGCAGCAGTTCGGGCTGCTCCAGCAGGAGCTTGCACATGGCGACGCGGCGCTTCTCGCCGCCCGAGAGCTTGTCGACCTGCCAGTCGTCCGGCGGGCAGCGCAGCGCGTCCATCGCCTGGTCGACCTTGGAGTCGAGATCCCACAGGCCCTTGGCCTCGATCTCGTCCTGGAGATTGGTCATCTCGTCCGCGGTCTCGTCCGAGTAGTTCATGGCGAGTTCGTTGTAGCGGTCGAGGATCGCCTTCTGCGGGCCGACGCCGAGCATGACGTTCTCGCGGACGGTCAGCGTCTCGTCGAGCTTGGGCTCCTGCGGCAGGTAGCCGACGCGCGCGCCCTCAGCGACCCAGGCCTCGCCGGTCCACTCCTTGTCGAAGCCGGCCATGATCTTGAGCAGCGTCGACTTACCCGCGCCGTTGACGCCGAGCACGCCGATCTTGGCATCGGGATAGAAGGAAAGGTGGATGTTGTTGAGGACCTGCTTGCCGCCCGGATAGGTCTTCGACAGGCCGCGCATATGGTAGATGAACTGACGAGACATGGGGCGTGCGGGCTCCGCTTGCGACTGGCGTTCGGGCTTTGGGGAAATCTGGCCGCTAGATAGGCGACGGGGCCGCGGAAGGCAACGGGCGGCGGCAGATCGGTCTCTGCAACTCTAGCTTGAAATGCTGTCAGCAGCACGCCAAAGTGCCGCAACGTCAGGTAATCTCCGAAGCCATTAGGAACGGCCGCGTGGCAAAGTCGAAACGCCCATCTCCTGCTGCATCAGACGCCAGCCAGGTCACTACGATTTCGGCAAATGGCGAGATGACCCAAGCAACGCCGGAGGAAACGGAGGCGCTTGTCATGCGCATGCGTGCCGCCTCAGCCGAGCGGGAGCGGCGCGACGGCTATGACGCGGCTGCGGAGCCACTCCACAATCCACGTATGGAGGCGCCGGTAGAAAGGTCTCGCGCTCGCCCGGTGCGGAAGTCGGGGGGCCAGCGTACTGCGCGCAAGGTTCCAGCAGCCGACGCTGCCTCCGAAACGAGACGGCTGGCCGACGGAGCCTCCCCTCCCGAATCGGTCCCTACGACCGTGCCGCTGACAGTGCGGCAAGCTCGGGCGCTTGCACATTCGGACGGCGCTAAGGCGCTTATCGACCTCGCCGCGGCCATTGCCGTCGAAACGAAACCGCAGCAGACCCGCCTCGGTGCAAGAGATCTGTTCTGGGCCTTGCTTGTGACTGGCCATCATCAGCCGAGGGTCGAGAGCGCTTCGCGCTGGCTGTACGTTTGGATCGAGGACAGAAGTCCATCCTTAGCCTCCGAGATCCAACCATATCTCGGTGTGAAGGCCGCGCCGGTTCATGGCGACATGCCGCTGACGCTCCATGCGAGCGCCGTGCTTGCCCGCGCCAGCACCATCGCCATGTCGACCGTGCGACGGACAGGGTACGATCTCCGGCACATCGCAGTAGCGCTGACTCTCGCCGATGCAGGCGGCGCTAACGAAAATGTGCTCGGCATCGCGCAACGTCTCTTCGGCGTCGATCTTACAGGATTCACCCAAAATCTGATCGATATCATCAAGATATCGCGGGAACGGAATGAAAGCGTGGATGCTTGGCGCGAGCTTGCGGCCGCCCCTCCACCTTCATCGCTCCGGACGCAGGCGGGACCGCCGGCAACTGCGACGCTCGCTGGCTTCACCACAGATCGTCCCGATAACAACTCCGACTCCCTCGGCATAGGAGCGGATGTTACCGCTTTCGCCCGGCTGATCTGCCTCGAACAGGCAACACCGCCGCTCTCGATCGGCATCTTCGGCGAATGGGGCTCCGGCAAATCGAGCTTCATGGAGCGGCTCCAGCTCCAAATCACCGACCTGACAAATAAGGAGCGCGAAGCTCGAAAAAAGCCTCTAACGGTGAACAAAGTCGCCGCGCCTGGCGACGCGCAAGCCGCCACCGCAGATGCGAAACGGCCGGCCGTCCCGCGCTTCATCGAGAACGCCGTCCAGATCCGCTTCAACGCCTGGCACTATGCCGACGCCAATCTCTGGGCGAGCCTGACCGCCGAGTTCTTCGAGCAGTTGAGGGCAGGTGGCGCCGACCACCAGGGCCAAGCCGTTCATGCGCGACTGGTCGAGCGCGTCAATGCCCATGTCCACAACCTGACGAGCACGATCAGCGCCACTCGGGAAGCGCTCGGCGACAGCGAGCGCAAGCTCGCCGAGGCGCAGAAGGCCCGTGATAGCGCCGTCGAAGCGGTCGAGAAGGCGCAGAACGAGGCCCTCTCCCAGACATTGGTCGACGCAATCGGTAGTGCCTATGCACAGCACAAACAGGATTTGTTCGAGATCGGCCGCCGCGCCTATCAAGATGACGTCACCAAGGGGGTTGACGATTTCGTCGCTGTTGCGAAGGACGTGCAGACCCTAGGCGGCCAGTTGAGAACGGTACGCCGCATAGTGACGGCTCGCGGTTGGCGCGCCAGTCTTATGGTTCTCGGTCTCCTTGCCGTCTTGGTCGCACTTGTGAGTCTGGCCTCCATCGACAAGACAGCTGCTACGAGCGTCCTGACCCGGCTCGATTTTTGGGGCCTGCTGGCTGGGGTCGCATCCGCTTCGGCGGCTTTGCTGCCGGCCATCCGCATCGTTGGTGGCTTGATGAAAAGCACGGCCGGGTTCGCAGAGAAACTCGACAGCGTCACGAAGGATAAACTGAAGCAGGTCTTAGCGAGCGAAGTGCAGCTGAAAGAAGCAGCCGCCGAGGCCAAGGCTCGTCGCGAGGCAATGGAGCGCGCACAGAAGGCGCTCGCTCGCTATGTCGATCCGGCCAGTGCCTCGAATCCGCCGCGGCTGCTCCGCTATGTCCTCGAAGATGATCCCGAGACTAAGGTCTTCGACTCTCATATCGGCCTGATCAGTCGGGCACGGCGGCTGTTCCACTCGGTCGACGAAATCGTCAAGGAACAGCGAGAAAAACGGAAAGCCGGTGAGCTGGGCGACCTGGAGGTGCCCGACCGCATCGTCCTCTACATCGACGATCTCGACCGCTGCACGCATCAGCAGGTCTACGACGTGCTGCAGGCGATCCATCTCCTGCTCGCCTTCGAGCTCTTCGTCGTCGTGGTCGGCGTCGATGTCCGCTGGGTCGAGGAGGCGGTGGCGCGCCAGTTCACCGTCGCCGCCGAGGACCTTCCCGACAGCGCGACGCAAGCGGATCGCGACGCCGCCCGGCAGAGAGCCGAGACCGAGCGGCGCAAGCGCGCCATCGACTACCTCGAGAAGATCTTCCAATTGCCGTTCTGGCTGCGGCGGCTTTCGACCGAGGGCGACAAGGGCGGCAGCTACGGCGCCTATGTCCAGGAATTGCTGCGGGCCAATCTCGAGGTTCCCGATAACGTCTCCTCGCCGCTCGCCGGCACCAGCGGCGGACCGATCCGCAAGACATTTGCGCCGGGAGCAACGCCCGAGCCCGAAGCGCCCTCGACCGACGGACCTGTACTGGAAGGGCTCACTGATGCGACGGCCGCCGCCGACGATCTCGCCTCCGTCGAGATGGCGCTGGCCACCGTTCGCCTGACCAAGGCCGAGGTCGACTTCCTCGCCAGCCCCGAGATCGGCGCGATCGCCTTCAAGAGCC
>Ga0209025_1002187_pt1 | contig 21695 bp, 23 predicted proteins | sample AraplaMF_Col_mLB_FD_184256 | JGI IMG/M metagenome (GOLD analysis project Ga0209025, IMG submission 184256) | Arabidopsis root microbial communities from the University of North Carolina, USA - plate scrape MF_Col_mLB (SPAdes) (version 2) | ecosystem: Host-associated > Plants > Roots > Endosphere... | reverse complement strand
GACCTGCTGGTCCTGCGGAGCGACCTTGTTGACGTAATAGGCAGCGCCCGCGATCACCGCGACGGCGAGCGCGACGCCGCCGCCGACGATGGCGGTGCGGACATGGCCGGGATCGACGCCGCGCTTGCGCGGCGGCGCGACGCGCGGGCGGATCGGCTGCGCATCCTCCTGCGCGGCCGCCCGCTCCTCGAAGCGCGGCATCTCCCGCGGGGCGGGCTGGCGCGGCTTCGGCTCAGGCTGCGGCCTTGCGGGAGGCGCCGCCGGTGTGGCCGGCGGCTCGTCCATGGGAAGGGGCGGCAGGCTCGGCTCGATCGCCTCGGCGAGCGCGATCTCCGCCTCGATGCGCGACACCGCCTCGTCGAGCGAGAGACGCTCGCGGGTGATGTCGGCTTCCGAGAGCGGCGGGTCGAGGCTGCGCAATTGCGCGAGCAGCGCCGTGCGCGCCCGGTCATAGACGGCGCGGCGCGCTTCCGGCGACTTGTCGGTCAGTCCGGCGATCGCACGCGCCAGAATGGGGTGGAAATCGGCCATTGGCCTCACATGTCCGCGTTGGCCAGGCCCGTCAACCCTCGAACGGGTTCTGGACCAGGATCGTATCGTCGCGCTCCGGGCTGGTCGACAGCACCGAGACGGAGGCGCCGATCAGTTCCTCGATGCGGCGCACATATTTGATCGCCTGCGCCGGCAATTCGGCCCAGGAGCGGGCGCCCGCCGTCGAGCCTTCCCAGCCCTCGATCACCTCGTAGATCGGCTCGACCCTGGCCTGGTCGCTCTGGCCGGCCGGCAGATGCTCGATGACCTCGCCGTCGAGCTTGTAGCCGGTGCAGACCTTGATCTCCTCGAAGCCGTCGAGGATGTCGAGCTTGGTCAGCGCGATGCCGTCGATGCCGGAGGTCTTGACCGTCTGGCGCACCAGGCAGGCGTCGAACCAGCCGCAGCGGCGCTTCCGGCCGGTGACGACGCCGAACTCCTTGCCCTTCTGGCCGATCAATTCGCCGATCTCGTCGAAGAGCTCAGTCGGGAACGGGCCTTCGCCGACGCGGGTGGTGTAGGCCTTGGCGATCCCGAGCACATAGCCGACGGCGGAGGGGCCGAGGCCGGAGCCGGTCGCAGCCTGGCCGGCGACGATGTTGGAGGAGGTCACGAAGGGATAGGTGCCGTGGTCGACATCGAGCAGCGCGCCCTGCGCGCCCTCGAACAGGATGCGCTTGCCGGCGCGGCGCTCGGCGTCGAGCAGGGCCCAGACCGTGTCGGCATAGGGCAGCACCTGCGGCGCGATCTCGGTGAGCTGCTTCAGCAGCTCGCCGCCGTCGACTTCGGCGATGCCGAGGCCGCGGCGCAACGCGTTGTGATGGGCGAGCAGGCGCTCGATCTTGGCCTTCAGGACGGCCTCGTCCTTGAGGTCGATGACGCGGATGGCGCGCCGGCCGGCCTTGTCCTCATAGGCCGGGCCGATGCCGCGCTTGGTGGTGCCGATCTTCAGCGCCGAGTTCGAGGTCTCGCGGAAATGATCGAGTTCGCGGTGCAGCGGCAGGATCAGCGTCGCATTGTCGGCGATGCGCAGATTCTCGGGGCTGATTTCGACGCCCTGGGCACGCAGGCGGGCGATCTCCTCGACGAGGTGCCAGGGATCGACGACGACGCCGTTGCCGATCACTGAGAGCTTGCCAGGGCGCACGATGCCCGAGGGCAGCAGCGAGAGCTTGTAGACGGTGCCGTCGATGACGAGGGTATGGCCGGCATTATGACCGCCCTGGAAGCGCACCACGACATCGGCCTGGCTCGACAGCCAGTCGACGATCTTGCCCTTGCCCTCGTCGCCCCACTGGGCGCCGACCACGACCACGTTCGCCATGGGGATGATTCCCTCTCGCTGACTTACAGGGCCGACGCGGATTCCCATCGCTCGATCGGAAGCACGCCGACGCAAGCGCCCGCACGAACAAAAACCCCGGCGCAAGGCCGGGGTTTCGGGTGGGTCCTTGCAAGCCCTCTTCGGCCAAGAGAATGGCAAGGTCAAGGCTGACGGGCGCAAAGCCGGGGAAAGAATTTTGTGGGGGCACTGTCGATTCCGCCGCTTCCGGTTCGACGCACTGGCAGAAGGAGCGGTGCGGCACTGCTTCGAAAACCGCAGGAGAAGCAGCATGCGCAAGCTCGTCGTCACCCAGTACATCTCGCTCGACGGTGTCATCGAGGACCCGGTCGGCATGGAGAATTCCGGCCTCGGCGACTGGACCGGGCCGTTCACGCGCGGGCCTGAGGGCGAGCGGCTGAAGCAGGCCGAGCTCGATGCCGCGGATTCCCTGCTGCTCGGCCGCCGGACCTATGAGGCCTTCGCCGCGGTCTGGCCGCATGTGAGCGACAGCCCTTTCGCCGGCCAGATCAATGCGCTGCCGAAGCACGTCGCCTCGACGACGCTGACCAAGGCCGAATGGCAGGGCACCTCGATCCTCGCAGGCGATGCGCTCGCCGCCATCGCGGCGCTGAAGCAGGAGGCCGGGGGCGACATCCTGGTCTATGGCAGCCTGAAGCTCGTCCATGGCCTGCAGCGCGCCGGGCTGGTCGATGCCTATAATCTAATGGTCTATCCGGTCGTGCTCGGCGCTGGCGGGCGGCTATTTACAGCCGGCGTGCGCAGCAATCTTACGCTTGCCGCTGCGACCACGCTTGGCGAAGGCATCCAGTGGCTGCGCTACGAGGTTCGGCCCTGACGGGCAGGGCAGGCTTGCGGCGATGGTGGTTGTGGTGGCCGCAGGAGCGGATTAACCCGGCGCCTTGGACCTCAGGGATCGACGCCGATGCTGCCCATCGCCATTTCGACGCTCACCATCTGCGGGATCGAGGAACTGCCGGCGCAGAGCACCCGCAAGGTCAGCCATGTGCTCTCGCTGCTCGATCCCGAGCGCGCGGATCTCGACAGCTTCGTCGCCTATGAGGCGCATGAGCGGACGACCCTGCGCTTCCACGACATCATCACGCCACAGGAAGGCCGTGTGCATCCGACGCAGGCGCATGTCGCGGAGATCCTCGATTTCGGAGCGAAGCTGCGCGAATCGGCGATCAAGCGGCAGGAGGGCCATCTGCTGGTGCATTGCCATATGGGCATTTCGCGCTCGACCGCGGCGATGCTGGCGCTGATGGCGCAGGTCAACCCCGAGGAGGGCGAGGACGCCCTGTTCGCCCGCTTGCGTACCATCCGTCCGCAAGCCTGGCCGAACTCGGTGATGGTCGGCTTCGCCGATGCGCAATTGAAGCGCGGCGGGAAGCTCACAGATGCGCTGCGTCGGCACTATGCCCACCAGCTCGAAGTGCAGCCGCGCTACCGCCAATGGATGGCCGATCTCGGCCGCGGCGCCGAAGTGGCGATGGCCGGCTGAACGCTTTCTCTCCGGTTTTTCGCCAGCCGCTGCGACCCGCCGTCAGTCTCCTGGAGCATGGCTGTTTTGCCATGTTCGCAGAATGACTTGGCGGCGATCGGACGTATGGGGAGGAGGGGGCGGCGAATGGCAATGGCACAAGCCATGCTTGCCTGCGCCGTAGGCTGGGGGAACAGGAACCATGACCAAGCTCGACGACTGGCTCGGCGTGCATCACGCCGAGTTCACGGCGTTTCGCCGCGACATCCACGCCCATCCCGAACTCGGGCTGGAGGAGCACCGCACGGCCAGGCTCGTCGCCGACAGGCTGCGCGAATGGGGCATCGAGGTCACCGAGGGCGTCGGCCAGACCGGCGTCGTCGGCGTCGTCCGCGGCAATGGGCCGGGCCAGCGCGCCATCGGCCTGCGCGCCGATATGGACTGTCTTGCGCTGGAGGAGATGACCGGGCTGCCGCACGCCTCGAAATTTCCCGGCCGCATGCATGCCTGCGGCCATGACGGCCACACCACCATGCTGCTCGCCGCCGCCCGCTATCTCGCCGAGAACCGCGATTTCGGCGGCACGGTCAACCTGATCTTCCAGCCGGCCGAGGAAGGCCGCGGCGGCGCCAACGCCATGCTGGCCGACGGGCTGTTCGAGCGCTTCCCCTGCGACGCGATCTACGGTCTGCACAATACGCCGGGCGTGCCGGCCTCGCATTTCGGCACGGCGGTCGGCCCCTTCCTCGCTGCGGCGGATTCCTGGCGCGTGACCTTCCGCGGCGTCGGCGGCCATGGCGGTTCGCAACCGCATCGCTCGACCGACATCACCTATGCGCAGGCGCATTTCGTGCTTGGGCTACAGGGCATCATCGGCCGCAATGTCGCGCCGCTCGACACGGCCGTGATCAGCGTCGGCTACATCCATGGCGGCGACGAGAACGCCTCGAACGTCATCCCGTCAGAGCTGGTCATCGGCGGCACGGCGCGGACCTATTCGCAGGAGGTGCGCAATCTGGTGGAGCGGCGTATCGGCGAGCTGGCACTGGCAACGGCACAGGCCTGGGGCTGCGAGGCCGAGCCGTACTATCATCGCGGCACCAGCCCGCTGGTGAACGCGGCCGAGCAGGTCGGTGTCGCGGTCGCAGCGGCTTCGGGCGCTGTCGGGCCCGAGCATGTCAACGGCCAGATGCTGCGCGGCACCGGCGGCGAGGATTTCGCCGAGATGATGCTGGTCTGCCCCGGTGCCTTCATGCGCATCGGCAACGGCGTCGCGGCGGACGGCTCCTTCGCCGGCCTGCACACCCCGCTCTACGACTTCAACGACGAGATCATCCCGGCTGGCGTGCGCTACTGGGTCGGCCTGGTCGAGCAGGAACTCGGCCAGGGCTGGCAGGCGATCGCGGCGGAGTAGGGCGCGATCGCACGGCGTTCTGCCTACCGCTGCGGCTGGTCGAAGACCACCTCGCGGTCGCCCGGATATTTGATCCGGTAAGCGAGGCGGATCTCTTTCTGCGCGCCGGGAGCGAGCTCGAAGCTCCAGGCCGAGACGCCACGCTTGTCGCCGACCTGCTTCTCGGTCGGCGGCGTGCTCTGCGACAAAAGCTCGACCGTGATCGCGCTGTTCTCCGAGAAGGGCACGCGCTCGGTGACCGTGAGCTTGACCGGCTGGCTGTGCAGGCTCTTCACCACCGTCTTGAACTCGCGCTGGTCGGTGCGGGCTGAACCGAGCCAGCCGGAATCGTTCTCGCGCCGGCGCACCGGCACGCGAGTCACCTTGAGGCGGTCGTCGGCGCCGAAGCCGAGCTCGACCTTGTCGCCCGGCGCAACCTGTCCGAGCCGGCCCTTGCCGATATAGGCGCCGTCGCGGTGGAGATAGACGTCGCCGGCGAGCAGCGGCGCCTCGTCCTCATGGTTGAAGCTGGCCTCGAGATAGGCCTTCTCCTCCAGCTCGGGCGTGGCGCGGGCGGAGAGCTCCGGCTTGACCTTGGCTTCGGTCAGCACCACCGCCTTGCTGGAGCCGTCCTGCGGGACGGTGACCCGGCCCGGCACCTTGAAGCTCGCCTGATAGGCGCCGGCGCTGACGCTCGCCGTCTGGACCTCGGCTTGCTTCGAAAGAGATTCCTCCAAGCGCTGATCGGGCGCGATCGGCGCGGGAGCGATCGCCAGCGCCGAGGATCGGGCGCGCTCGGCCGCTTGGCGCGCAGCGCGAGCCCGCTCCTCATAGACGATCTGCGGTTCGTAAAAGGCGATGCGCAGCGGATTGAGCTCCGGGGCGCGCGTCCCTTGCGCCGAGCGCGTGGTCGAGAGTTCGAGCGCAACCTCGTTCCAGTCTTCGCCGGTGCGCTGGCGCAGTTCGGCGCGGCGGGTGAAGATGATCTCGGCGGCATTGGCGCTGCCCGTGTTCAGCCTGGCCTCGTAGACCGGCAGCCAGCTCGCGCCGGAGACGCGGTAGCTGACGGAGACGTCGGCCGCGACCGGCGCCTTGGCCTCGACAGCGATGGCGACGTCGCGTTTCGGCTGGCTGGCACGCGGCGCCAACGGCCGTGCCTTCTCCAGTGCAGCGATCTCGGCATCGAGATCCGAGATGCGGTTGCGCAGGGCGAGCAGCTCACCCTGGACCTTGACCAGAGCGGTGCCGATCGCGTCGAACACCGCCGGCCAGTCGGCGACCGGCAGGACCTTGCCGTCGGGGCCGAGCTTGTCGGGACCGACCTTGCCGAAATTCTCGATGGTGGCGCGCTTGGCCTCGATCGCGCTGACCTCGCCGGCGAGCTTCGCCTTTTCGCCCTGCAGCGCCCGGATCTTGCCTTCGAGCACCTGATCGAGCGCGGGACGCGCCTCGCCGGGGACCTGCCGGACATCGACTGCGCCGATCGAGAAGGCGCCGTTGCCCTGCGCCTCGACCCGGATCGAAGCCGGGTCGACGCTGGCGGGCAGGCCACGCAGCACGATCTGCGAGACGCCCTCCAGCAGCGAGGCCTTGCCGAGCCGGGTGACTACGGCGCCGTCGGGGTAGACGGTGACGCGGTCGATCCGCGAGGCGAGTTCGATCTCGCCGGCGCCGGCGAGGCTGGGCGCGAAAATCAAGGCTGCGGCCAGTCCGGTCTTCATCATGGTATCCCCCGACAAATCAAGCGGCCGCGATTTGTCCGGTGGATTTCGGCGCGGCGAGGGCAGAATTGGGCCGGAACGCGGAACGGCGCCGCGCGGACACCATCACCGCCCGGCGGCGGTGGCTGGCTCTTGCCGGAGCCAGTGCGGTTTTCGCCAGGTCAGGAGTCGCACGGAACTGTCAAGGCGTCGGCAGCGGCGGGACCATCTGCCCATGGCCGTCGGAATATTGTTGCCGGGCACGGTCATGCAGGAAGGCGACGAGCTGCGCCATGGTGTTGGCGTTGCGGAGGCCTTCGGCCGTCGTGTTCACCTCGATGTCGGCGCAGCCGACGGTGTGGAAGTATTCATGGGTGATGACGTCGCGCTTGAGCTCGGCATTGGCGTTGAACCAGGGATTGCACAGATCGGTGTCCGGCGGCTTGCGCCCCGGCGTGGTCCAGGCGAAGGCCGATCTGGGATCGACGCATTTGCCGCCGGCATGCGCCGCGTTGAGCGATTTCGGCAAGGCGAGATTCTGGTCGAGGAGCGAGATCGACTTCGCCAGGGCATCGCGGAAGCCGTCATCCATCGGATTGGCGGGTACGATGAGCAGGCGCGAGATGACCGCGATGTCGCGTCGATAGGTCAGCCACAGCATGTCGAAGGCGGCCTGGTCGCCCAGCGAGTCGATGAGGAAGTCGATCTGCCGCTGCAGGAGTCTCAACCGGGCCAGCGCAAAGCGCAGCGAGCTGCGGCTCGCGTTCCAGGCGGTGTCGATAATATCCGCCTCGGTCGGTGCGGATGGCGTTGGGCTGGGGGCCGGCGCAACGGCTCCGTTTTTCTCGATCCGGTATTTGCCGCGATAATAGGACGACTCGTACCAGGTGTGGTCGTTGCTATTCGTCAGTGGCCTCTGCCAGCTCTCGCGGGTCGATGAGCCTTTCCACCACATGTTGACCAGCGTGGAGCTGGCGGCCCAGTTGCCGGTGCCGTGTTCGGCGCTGCCGAGGTCCCGCCAGCTCACGACGCCGCCGGCGCGAAAATCATACTGCCAGGTCCAACTCTTGACCCGGACCGTCCAGGTTCCGATCAGCAAATCGAGATCGCCGGCCATCTGCCATCTCCATCGGCAGGCAAGTCGAGGCCGCCCGGGTGGGCGGCCTGTCCTTGCGAGAGGCAAAGAACGCATCGTCGGAAGACTGGAGCATAGACCCGGACAACGAGATGACGCCAACACGATTCAGCGTGTGGCGCATCTTTCCGCAGTCAAGCTGTCGACGTCGGCGTGGCTCTCTCTAGGACAGGTTGCGCAGGGGCGCACCGCCCTCAGCTGCGCAGGCCCGGTGCCTCCTGGCCGGTGCTGGCGACATATTCGGTGTAGCCGCCGCCATAAAGGTGTACGCCCTCGGGCGTCAGCTCCAGCACGCGATTGGACAGCGCCGCCAGGAAGTGGCGGTCGTGGCTGACGAACAGCATGGTGCCCTCGTATTGCGCCAGCGCCGTGATCAGCATCTCCTTGGTGGCGATGTCCAAATGGTTGGTCGGCTCGTCGAGCACCAGGAAATTCGGCGGATCGTAGAGCATCTTCGCCATGACCAGCCGCGCCTTCTCGCCGCCGGAGAGGAAGCGGCAGCGCTTCTCGACATCGTCCCCCGAGAAGCCGAAGCAGCCGGCGAGCGCGCGCAGCGAGCCTTGCCCCGCTTGCGGGAACGAGCCTTCGAGCGACTCGAAGATGGTGGCGTCGCCGTCGAGCAGTTCCATGGCGTGCTGGGCGAAATAGCCCATCTTGACGCTGGCGCCGATGGCGACCGAGCCGCTGTCCGGCTGCGAGGCCCCCGCGATCAGCTTCAGCAGCGTCGACTTGCCGGCGCCGTTGACGCCCATCACGCACCAGCGCTCCTTGCGCCGGACCTGGAAGTCGAGCCCGTCATAGATGGTCTTGGCGCCGTAGCGGACATGGACGCCCTTCAGCATGGCGACGTCGTCGCCCGAGCGCGGCGCCGGCTGGAATTCGAACTGCACGGTCTGGCGACGCTTGGGCGGCTCGACCCGCTCGATCTTGTCGAGCTTCTTGACCCGGCTCTGCACCTGCGCCGCATGCGAGGCGCGCGCCTTGAACCGCTCGATGAAGGCGACCTCCTTGGCGAGCATGGCCTGCTGGCGCTCGAACTGCGCCTGCTGCTGCTTCTCGGCGAGTGCGCGCTGCTGCTGGTAGAATTCGTAGTCACCGGAATAGCTGGTCAGCGTACCGCCATCGATCTCGACGATCTTGCCGACGATACGGTTCATGAACTCGCGGTCGTGCGAGGTCATCAGCAGGGCGCCGTCATAGCCCTTCAGGAAGCTCTCCAGCCAGATCAGGCTCTCGATGTCGAGATGGTTGCTCGGCTCGTCGAGCAGCATCGCGTCGGGCCGCATCAGCAGGATGCGGGCGAGCGCGACGCGCATCTTCCAGCCGCCGGAGAGCGCGCCGACATCGCCCTCCATCATCTCCTGGCTGAAGCCCAGGCCGTCGAGCACTTCGCGGGCGCGCCCGTCGAGCGCGTAGCCGTCGAGCTCCTCGAAACGGCCCTGAACCTCGCCATAGCGGGTGATCAGATCGTCCATCTCATCGGCGCGATCGGGATCGCCGAGCGCCGTCTCGAGCTCCTTCAATTCGGCGGCGATGGCGCTGACCGGACCGGCGCCGTCCATCACCTCGGAGACGGCGCTGCGGCCTTTCATGTCGCCGACATCCTGGCTGAAATAGCCGATGGTGGTGCCGCGATCGACGCTGACCTGGCCCTCGTCGGGCAGGTCCTCGCCGGTGATCAGCCGGAACAAGGTGGTCTTGCCGGCGCCGTTGGGCCCGACGAGGCCGACCTTCTCGCCCTTCTGCAGCGCTGCGGAGGCCTCGATGAAGATGATCTGCTGGCCGTTCTGCTTGCCGATGCTTTCGAGGCGAATCATGATGTCCGGGACGCTGGAGAACTAGGGTTGCGGCGCACTTACAGGGCCGGCGGCGCAGGCGAAAGCCCGGTGTCCGTAAACTCTCCCAGGCACCGTTCTGTGACCGCCGAGAAAACCGCAAGATCGGTCGAGCGCGCCATGTCTGTGTGGGGCTAGCTGGTGCTGCCACGGATCAGGGAACGATGACGGCAGCGCTTCGACATTATCATGCCCGGATGCAGCGGGTGCTCGATCACATCGACCGGCATCTCGACGAGGCTCTCGATCTCGATGCGCTGAGCAGTGTCGCGGCCTATTCGCGCTATCATTTCCACCGGCAGTTCACGGCGACCTTCGGGCTCTCCGTGCATCGCTATGTCCAGCTCGCCCGCATGAAGCGCGCTTCGTACAGGCTGGCCTACAGGGACGCCCAAAGCGTCACGGATATCGCGATGGATGCCGGTTACGATGCGCCAGATGCCTTCGCCCGCGCCTTTCGGCAACGGCTCGGGCAATCGCCTTCATCGTTCAGGAAGTCTCCTGACTGGGAGCCGTGGCTTGCGGCTTTCGAGCCCCTCGACGATGCAAGGAGCAAGTTCATGCAGACGAGTTTCAGTCCTGATGATGTGACGATCCGCGATGTGCCGCCGACGCCGGTGGCGATCTTCGAGCACCGCGGCGATCCGGCGATGCTAGGCGCCACCATCCAGCGCTTCATCGCCTGGCGCAAAGCCGCCGGCCTGCACCCCAGGACGAACCCGACCTTCAATGTCTGGCGGTCCGAACGGCGCCCGGCTTCGCCTGCCGACTACAGCGTCGACCTCTGCGTCGGGACCGACCAGCCGATCGAGGCGCATGGCGAAGAGGTCAAGGCTGGCGAGATCCCCGGCGGGCGCTGCGCCGTGCTGCGCATCGTCGGGCATACCCATAATCTGGAGCCCGCCGCACTCTATCTCTACCGCGACTGGCTGCCGGCCAGCGGTGAGGAAGCGCGTGACTTCCCGCTCTATTGCCAGCGGCTCAGCCTCTTCCCCGAGGTACCGGAGCATGAGGCGGTGGCGGAGCTGTTCCTGCCGCTCAAGTAGCGCCTAGCCCTTCGCGCTGCGCGCGACCATGGCGGTGATCGTCTCGAACAGCTCCCGCTTGGCCTCGTCGGCGCCGATCTCGTCGGTCGCGGCGGCATGTGACAGCCCTTCGGCGGCGCCGAGCATGGCGCGCAAGCCGGCGGTCGGGATCGACCGGCCGTTCGCGAAGGGAGCGAGCAGACCGCGGCAGCGTTCCAGGAAGATCAGGTCGCAGTCGCGCTTGACGGCGGCGAGCTCGGGGGAGCCAGCCAGGGCCGCGACGACGCCGGGGATCTCGCGCCCCTGGGTCAGCACGCAGTCGACATAGGAGGAGGCGATCGCTCTGGCCTTGCCGGCGAGGGTCGCTTCGCTGCCGTCGAGCGCAGCCTCCATGATCGCGTATTCCCGCCCGTCGAAGTCGCGATAGAGCGCGATCAGCAGGCCGTTGCGGGTGGTGAAGTGACTGTAGACCACCGGCTTAGTGACGCCGGCCCGCTCGGCGAGGTGGCCGAGCGTCAGGGCATCGGTGCCTTCCTCGCCGACGATCCGCCAGGCGGTCTCGATCAGCTGGCGCTGGCGATCCTCGCGCGTCAGGCGCTGGCGGCGTGGCTGTTCGGTGTCGAGGCTTGACATGTATTATATACCAAAAGTAACTTACTAAAAGTATATAGCGATCGCTTCCCGATCGCAATCGCTACAGGAGACATCCCATGCACGCCCTCGTCGTCGTCGCCCATCCCGATCCCGCCTCGCTCAGCCATGCCGTGGCGCAAGCGCTGGCCGATGGCGTCTCCGGCGCCGGCCACAGCGTCGAGATCGCCGATCTCGCCAGGGAAGGCTTCGATCCGCGCTTCTCGCTGAACGACCTCGCGGTGCATCGTCGCGAGATCGCTCAGCCGGCCGACATCGCCTTTGAGCAGGCGCGGGTCGACCGGGCTGATGCGCTGGTGCTGGTCTATCCGATCTACTGGTGGTCGATGCCGGCGCTGATGAAGGGCTGGATCGATCGCGTCTTCGCCAATGGCTGGGCCTATGAGGAGCTCGACGACATGAAGACGGTCAGGAAGCTGCAGCACCTGCCGATCCATCTGGTCGGGCTCGCCGGCGCCGACATGCGCACCTATGCCCGCCACGGCTATTACGGCGCGATGAAGACGCAGATCGACCACGGCATCTTCGGCTATTGCGGCGCGCCGGTCGTAACCTCCGAGTTCCTGGTGCCGGTGCCGGACATGTCCGAGCATCTCGACACGGCGCGGAAGCTGGGCGGCAAGGTGTTTGCGTCGGCGAACAGGACCGCCGAGGCGGCGTAGGTCACGCCCGTCCGCGCACGCTCGCCTGCGGCTTCACCCGCATCTCCAGGAAATTGCGCAATTCCGTCACGCGCTTGACCGGATCGATCACCTCCTCGTCCAGTCCGAGCCCCCAGGCGAGGTCGCTGCGGCTGGGATCGGCGTCGAGTGCATCGAGATCGGCGATCCAGGCAGCTGCGGTCGCCTCGTCCTTGCGCAGGCCGCGCTCGATCAGGGTCCTGCTGTGCCGCCGCAGGATGGTGGCGATCAGGCGCAGCGAGAACTCCGGATGGTACTGCACGCCCCAGAAGACGCCGCCATCCTGGCGGAACTCGGCGGCCTGGATCGGGCTGAGCGCGTTCGAGGCGAGGATGGTCGCGTCGGCCGGCGGCGCGACGATGCTGTCGAAATGGATCGCCGGCGCGTCGAAGGCGGCGGGCCGGCCGGCGAGCAGCGGATGCCGGGCCCCGGTCTCGTTGACGGCGATGCGGCGGGCGAAGCCGATCTCGAGCCCGTTCGGGTTGAGTGCGACGGTGCCACCAGCGGCGACGGCGCCGATCTGGATGCCCCAGCACGAACCGAAGCAGGGCGTGCCGCTCTTGTAGATCGCCCGCATCAATTCGATCTGGCGGGTCACCGCCGGCTCCGGGCTGTGGATGTGCAGCGAGGAGCCGGTCAGGGCGATGCCGTCATAGGAGGATAGGCCGGCGCCGTCGGGCAGGTTGGCGCCTTCGTCGGCGGGCAGGCAGATATCGGTGATCAGCGAAGGCTCGATCCGGCGCAGCTCCGCGGCATAGGCCTCCGACGGGGTCGCGCCGGCGTCGCGGATGTATTCCTCGCGCCCTTCGCGCTTGTAGCCGTCGACGACGAGGACGCGGAGTGGCTTTGGGCTGAACACGTTCATCGGATCCTCGGCACGTTTGCGTGCGGCGGCGGTCTGCTCTGCGCCTCCTCTCATAGGACAAGCAGTGCGTGCAAGGCTATGCAGGTCTTCGCGCCATCGGGACGTTCGCCTTGCAGCCGCCGGCCTCTTTTCCTCAGCGGGTTTGGGCCAATGCCTATCTGCTGCTCGTGATGACGACGCTCTTGTGGGCGGGCAATGCCGTGGCCAGCCGGCTCGCCGTCGGCGAGATCGCGCCGATGACGCTGACCTCGCTGCGTTGGGTCTTCGTCTGCGCCGTCATGCCCTATCTGTTTCGCGAGGGCCTGCGCAAGCACTGGCCTGTGCTGAAGACGAACCGGCTCAAGGTCATGCTGCTCGGCGCCTTCGGCTTCACCGCCTTCAATACGCTGATGTACATCGCCGCCTATTCGACCACGGCGATCAATATCGGCATCCTGCAGGGCTCGATTCCGGTCTTCGTGCTGCTCGGCGCCTTCCTCGCCTTCCGCATGCCGATCGGCGGACTGCAGGCGCTCGGCGTCGCGGTCACCATCATCGGTGTCCTGGTCACGGCGAGCCGTGGCGACTGGCACGTGCTCTCGCAGCTCAGCTTCGTGCCGGGCGACCTCTGGATGATGATCGCCTGCATATTCTATGCGGGATATACCGTCGGTATCCGCACGCGCCCGCCCATGCCGGGGCTGATCTTCTTCACCGCGATGGCGATCGTCGCCTGCCTGGTCTCGCTGCCGCTGCTCGGGCTCGAGATCGCGACCGGCAGGGCCTATTGGCCGACGCTGAAGGGCTGGCTGATCCTGACTTTTGTGGTGATCGGCCCCTCGATCCTGTCGCAGCTCTTCTTCATGCGCGCGATCGAGCTGATCGGCCCCGGCCGGGCCGGCGTCTTCGTCAATCTCGTGCCGGTGTTCGCGCCATTGCTCGCCGTCGCGATCCTCGGCGAGCAGCTCGCACTCTATCACGGCCTCGCGCTGGCGCTGGTGCTCGGCGGCATCTGGATCGCCGAGCGGAAGCGTTGAGACGGTGCGCGCGGCCTCCCTGTAATTGATCCATGTCAAAGCAGTCCGGCGCCATCCCGCTAACTTTGCGGCAGCGCCCGGCTGGACAACTTGCGGTAGGGGATTAAGCTCCTTCGACAAGCTCCAATCTGGCCGACGGCGATATGTGATCGCCGGTGCCGACGACGATGGAGACTGGCGATGGGACCTGACCCTGCGGGCACTGCTGAAGTGCACCCGGTGCAGCCGACCAGGAAGGCCGAGCTCCTGGCCTTTCTCACGCTGGCGGTCCTGATCTGGCCGATCGTCGCGGTCGGGATCGTCGGCGGCTATGGCTTCCTCGTCTGGATGTCGCAGTTGGTCCTGGGACCGCCCGGGCCTCCCGGATCGCCGCACTGAGGTCTCGCCATGCTGACAGGCAAGCGCGAGATCGACCGCCGCAAATTCCTCACCGGCGACATCCTGCCCGAGCGCGGCGCCATGCCCGCTCGTCCGCAGCGCTTCTTCCACATCTCCAGCGCGGTCGTCACGGCTCGTCCCGAGCAGTGCGCTGAGATCGCGTGCCTGATCGCCACCATGCCGGACACCGAGGTGCGCGCCGTCGAGGGCAGCAAGATCGTGGTGGTGATGGAAGGCGAGAGTAGCGGCGAGATCGGCAGCCGGCTCACCACCATGGCGCTGATGGACGGCGTGTTCTCGGCCAACATGGTGTTCGAGCAGATCGAACCCCTCGACGACAGCGGAGATGACAGATGAGCCTGTCCCGTCGCGAGTTGCTGAAGGCCCAAGCCGCGGGGATCGCCGCGCTGGCCGCCAATGTCAGCTCCGAGGCCGTGGCGCAGCCGGTCGCCGGCGGCGTCGACGCGCTGAAGATCTCGTGGTCGAAGGCGCCCTGCCGCTTCTGCGGCACCGGCTGCGGCGTCATGGTCGGCGTCAAGGACGGCAAGGTCATCGCCACCCATGGCGACATGAAGGCGGAGGTCAATCGTGGCCTCAACTGCGTCAAGGGCTATTTCCTCTCCAAGATCATGTACGGCGCCGACCGGCTGACCCAGCCGCTGCTGCGCAAGAGGAATGGCGCCTACGCCAAGGACGGCGAGTTCACGCCGGTGTCATGGCAGGAGGCCTTCGACACCATGGCGGCGCAGGCCAAGCGCGTGCTGAAGGAGAAGGGGCCGACCGCGCTCGGCATGTTCGGCTCGGGCCAGTGGACGATCTTCGAGGGCTATGCCGCGACCAAGCTGATGCGGGCCGGCTTCCGCTCGAACAATCTCGACCCGAACGCCCGCCACTGCATGGCCTCGGCGGCCTACGCCTTCATGCGCACCTTCGGCATGGACGAGCCGATGGGCTGCTATGACGATTTCGAGCATGCCGACGCCTTCGTGCTCTGGGGCTCGAACATGGCGGAGATGCATCCGATCCTGTGGACCAGGGTGACGGACCGCCGGCTCGGCCACCCGCATGTGAAGGTCGCGGTGCTCTCGACCTTCACCCATCGCAGCTCCGACCTCGCCGACATCCCGATCGTGTTCAAGCCGGGCACGGACCTGGCGATCCTGAACTACATCGCCAACCACATCATCACGACCGGGCGGGTGAACAAGGACTTCGTCGACAAGCACACCACCTTCGTGAAGGGGGCGACGGAGATCGGCTACGGCCTCAGGCCCGACGATCCGCGCGAGGTCAAGGCGAAGAAGGCGCAGGACGTCACCGCGACGACGCCGATCGACTTCGAGGCCTTCGCCGCCTTCGTGAAGGACTACACGCTGGAGAAGGTCTCGGCCCTGACCGGCGTCGAGCCCGGCTTCCTGCAGCAGCTCGCCGAGCTCTATGCCGATCCCAAGCGCAAGGTCACCTCGTTCTGGACGATGGGCTTCAACCAGCATGTGCGCGGCGTCTGGGCCAACCAGATGGTCTACAACCTGCATCTGCTGACCGGGAAAATCTCCGAGCCGGGCAACAGCCCGTTCTCGCTGACCGGCCAGCCCTCGGCCTGCGGCACGGCGCGCGAGGTCGGCACCTTCGCCCATCGCCTGCCGGCCGACATGACGGTCACCAATCCCGAGCATCGCAAGCATGCCGAGGAGATCTGGCGCGTCCCGCACGGCATCATCCCGGAGAAGCCGGGTTACCACGCCGTCGAGCAGGACCGGATGCTCAAGGACGGCAAGCTCAATTTCTACTGGATCCAGGTCAACAACAACCTGCAGGCCTCGCCGAACAACAGCAACGAGGCCTATCCCGGCTATCGCAACCCCGACAACTTCATCGTCGTCTCCGACGCCTATCCGACGGTGACCGCGATGGCGGCGGATCTGATCCTGCCGGCTGCGATGTGGGTCGAGAAGGAGGGCGCCTACGGCAATGCCGAGCGGCGCACCCATGTCTGGCACCAGCTCGTCAACGCGCCGGGCGAGGCCCGCTCCGATCTCTGGCAGCTGATGGAGTTCTCGAAGCGTTTCACCACCGACGAGGTCTGGCCGGCGGAGATCCTGGAGGCCAATCCGAACTACAAGGGCAAGACCCTGTTCGATGTGCTCTACCGCAATGGCAATGTCGACAAGTTCGACATCTCCGAGATCGATCCCGGCTATGAGAACCGGGAGGCGAAGGCCTTCGGCTTCTACGTGCAGAAGGGCCTGTTCGAGGAATACGCCGCCTTCGGCCGCGGCCATGGCCACGATCTCGGTCCCTACGACCTCTATCACCAGGTCCGCGGGCTGCGCTGGCCGGTGGTCGACGGCAAGGAGACGCTCTGGCGCTATCGCGAGGGGCTCGACCCCTATGTGAAGCCGGGCAAGGGCGTCGAGTTCTACGGCAACAAGGACGGCAAGGCGCGGATCATCGCCGTGCCCTACGAGCCACCGGCGGAGATGCCGGACGAGGAATACGATGTCTGGCTGGTGACCGGGCGCGTGCTCGAGCACTGGCACTCCGGCTCGATGACCATGCGCGTGCCGGAACTCTACAAGGCCTTCCCGGGCGCGCGCTGCTTCATGCATCCGGAGGATGCCCGCAAGCGCGGGCTCAACCAGGGCGCCGAAGTCCGCATCATCTCCCGGCGCGGCGAGATGCGCACCCGTGTCGAGACGCGCGGGCGCAACCGCATGCCGCCCGGCGTGGTGTTCGTGCCGTGGTTCGATGCAAGCCAGCTGATCAACAAGACGACGCTGGACGCCACCGATCCGATCTCCAAACAGACGGATTTCAAGAAATGCGCGGTCAAGATCCTGCCGGTCACCGCCTGATGCGCGCGCCGACCGTCCTCAAGGCTGCGCTGGCGGCCTGCCTCGTCCTCGCCTTCGGCGCCGCCTTCTCGCAGGATGGTTCGCCGGTGAAGACCGTGCCGCGGCTCACCGGCACGCCGCAGCCGATGGCGCTCGAACGCGTGCCGGCGCTCGGCCGGCCGGTGGTCGACGACGTCCGGCGCATGCGGAACTACCCGGAGCAGCCTCCGGTGATCCCGCATGCTATCGACGGCTACCAGCTGACGCTCAACACCAATCGCTGCATGGATTGCCACAAGCGCGAGTTCACCGAGGGCTCGGGCGCGCCGATGATCAGCGTCACCCATTTCCAGGATCGCGACGGGCAGGTGCTCTCGGACGTGACGCCGCGGCGCTATTTCTGCACGGCCTGCCATGTCCAGCAGACCGATGTTCCGCCACTCGTGCCGAACCTGTTCCAGGACGCCAACGATGTCGGGCGCAAGCCGTAGCGGAGCGCGGTGATGGGCAAGCTCTTCTGGCGGCTCTGGGCCGTCGTGGTCGCCTTCTGGCGCATCATCAGCCGGCCGAGCGCCTATCTGCCGCTCGGCTTCCTGACGCTCGGCGGCTTCGTCTGCGGCGTGATCTTCTGGGGCGGCTTCAACACCGCGCTGGAGATCACCAACACCGAGAAGTTCTGCACCTCCTGTCACGAGATGCGCGACAACGTCTATCAGGAGCTGCAGTCGACGGTGCACTTCTCCAATCGCTCGGGCGTGCGGGCGACCTGCCCGGACTGCCATGTACCGCACAACTGGACCGATAAGATCGCCCGCAAGATGCAGGCCTCGAAGGAGGTCTGGGGCAAGATCTTCGGCACGATCTCGACGCGTGAGAAATTCCTGAACATGCGGCTCGAACTCGCCAAGCACGAATGGTCGAGGCTGAAGGCGAACGACTCGCTGGAATGCCGTAACTGCCATTCGTCGGTGGCGATGGACTTCACCAAGCAGACGCGGCGCGCCGCCGAGATCCATGGCCGCTATCTGGTCACGAAGGAGAAGACCTGCATCGACTGCCACAAGGGCATCGCACATCTCCTGCCGAACATGACCGGGATCGAGCCGGGCTGGAAGGAAGCGCCGGAGCTGCAGGGCAAGGGCGCCTCCTGGCACGGGCCGGAGCGTGCCTTGGGCGCCTACCTGGCCGGGCTCGAAAGCCAGCCGAAATAATACGAGCCCCGATCGCAGCGGCATCCCGCGACGCCCGGGGCAGCGCCGTCTGCAAATCAGCGCGCGGGGCTGGCTTTCCTGACCGTACGGCGGGCGGCGGGCTTCTTTGCTGCCGCCGATTGCGCGGCGGCCTGTGCATCCGCCGCCTCCTTGGCGAGTCGCAACGCGCGCAACCTCGCGGTCTTCTCGGCGACGGCTTGCCTCTCGGCCTGCACCGCCTCCATCGCGCTCTCCGCCTCCTGCCGCCGCTGCTCGGTCTTGGCGAAGTTCCGTTCCGCGCGAAGCTTGGCCTGCTCGGCGGTCAGTCCTTTTGTTGCCATGGCAGCGGCTCCTCTGATCAGGATGCGACGGCTGCCGGACGCGGCGGCCGGGTGGGACGCGGCTTCGGCTTGGGCGCAGCAATCAGGCCCTCGCGCTGCGCCTGCTTTCTGGCCAGCTTGCGGGCGCGGCGGATGGCATCTGCCTTTTCGCGCACGCGCTTCTCGGACGGCTTCTCATAAGCCGAGCGCCGCTTCATCTCGCGAAACACGCCTTCGCGCTGCAATTTCTTCTTCAGAACGCGAATGGCCTGTTCGACATTGTTGTCGCGGACGAGAACCTGCATTCGGACTTCCTTCTGGTCAAAAACGTCTGGTCAACGCCTGACCAAATGTCTCCTGGAAACAAAAAGGGCCGGGCTGATCCCGACCCTTCCCGAGCTATCCTGCGTGGAGCGGGCTGGCGCCGGTACATCCGCGGTCGCCTGCTCCTGATTTCTCACGCCGGACAGCGTGTCAGCTCACTCGGCGCGCAGATTGTCGGCCGACATCTTGCCAGAACGCTTGTCCTGGACGAGCTCGTACGAGATCTTCTGGCCGTCGCGGAGATCGCGCAGGCCGGCGCGCTCGACGGCGCTGATGTGGACGAACACGTCCTGGCCGCCATCATCCGGCTGAATGAAGCCGAAACCCTTGGTGCCGTTGAACCATTTCACGGTGCCGTTGGCCATGGCCATGCTCCCTTGTCGCAAGTGATCGTTCACGCATAGCGACCGCCATGCGTGTTTCGATGAGGAGAATGTCGTCAGCAAAGCGCACAAAGGCGCGGGCCAATTCGTTCGGCCTAGATCGAGTGCTACAAATGGGGGCTTGTCCCTCATTTGTCAACGCAACTTTACCGTGTGTAATGGCAGGCAGAGCCGACAGGGTATCTGCGCTGGGTAGCGAACGCGACTACGCGTTCCCTTCGCCATGTCGTCGCCGGCCTGCTCGATAGTCCTGTGTCCACCACTTACGTCCTCCGCAGGATCGGCGGCGAGCTTGGAGAAGCGCCATGATCAAATGGGCCATGGATCACGCTGTCTCGCGTGATGGCACGATCATCGGCTACAGGCAGGTCGGCGCCGGCCCCAGCCTCGTGCTGCTGCCGGGCGGAATGCAGAGCAGCCGCAACTTCACCCAGTTGGCGGAGTTGCTGGCCGATCGCTTCACATTACATGTGCCTGACCGACGTGGGCGTGGCCTCAGCGGGCCACAGGGGCCAGGCTATGGCATCGGCACCGAGGTTGATGATCTGTCGGCGGTGCTGGCGCAAACAGGCGCGCGTGACGTGTTCGCCCTGAGTTCTGGCGCCATCGCCACGCTGTGGACGGCGCTGCGCCGGCCGCAGGTTCTAGGTAGAATTGCGCTGTACGAGCCGCCGGTGCCCGTCGGCACGCCATCACCGCTGGACTTTGTGCCGCGCTACGAGCGCGAGCTTGCCGCCGGCAATCTGGCGGCCGCCATGGTCACGGTGATGAAGGGGACGAGCGATCGACGTGACTGGTTCACCGGCCTGCCCCGGCTGCTACTGACCCCGATGATGGGCATAGCGCTGCGCGGCAGCGGCGAAGAGGCGGCTGCCATCCGCGAACTGGTGCCGACCTTCCACTACGATGCGCAACTGATCGCCGCCACGGCCGGGCAGGTCCGGCGTTTCGGCGCCCTCCGCATGCCGGTCCTGCTCATGGGCGGCGACAATTCCAATCCCTACCTGCCGATGGCGCTCGACGCGTTGCAGCAGGAGTTGCCGCAGGCGGAGCGGGTCGAGCTCAAGGGCATCGGCCACATCGCGGCCGACAATGTCGGCGAGCCAAGCTTGGTCGCCAGTGAGCTGCGGCGGTTCTTCGCCTAGCCTGTCGAGAGCTCGATCTGGGCCGATATCTTGATCTAGTCGTCGATCATGTACGCGGCGGGCATGCGCGCCGCGCGACGTTCATGTTGGGCGCTGCAGCTTAGCGCCAGTACGCCCAGGTAACCCCGGCGCACATGCATTAGACTCGCATATGCGCCGACCAAGGAGAACCCCGATCGGGACTTTCCCGTCCAGCACGGACCACTAGCGCAAGCTCTCCACCGCCAGCTTCGCGACTGCGGCATGGGCCGCCTCGCGCTCCTTTTCGCCGACCTGCGCGCCGGCGAGATAGACCGCGATGGCGAAGCGGCGGCCGTCCGGCAGGGTGACGATGCCGATGTCGTTGGTGGCGTGATTGAGTCCGTCGGCGCTCGGTCCGAGGCCGGTCTTGTGGGCGAAGCGCGCGCCCTTCGGCAGGCCGGCCTTGATCCGGTTCGGGCCGGTCCTGGCCTCGAGCATGATCTTGTCGAGCAGCGCGGCGTTTGCCGGATCGCGCAGCCAGTTGCCCTTGGCGAGGCCTTCGAGGAAGGCGATCGAAGCATCCGGGGACGCGGCGTCGCGCTTGTCGGTCAGTGTCGCCGCGAGGCGCTTCCTGCGCTCGGCGGCGGGGATCGCGCTGATCGCGGCGTAGAATTTGGCGGTATCGATCTGCTGGTCCCAGCCATAGCCGGGCAGGCCGAGGATCTCCGGCTGGAAGACGCGCTCATAGCGGTCGACCGAGATACCGGTGACGCCGCCATCCTTGAGCACGGCGGTTAATGCCTGCGGGCCGCCGATCAGGCGCAGCAGCAGGTCGGCGGCGGTGTTGTCGCTCTCCGTCGTCGAGCGGGTCAAAAGCTCGCGCAGCGGATACTCGTTGCGCTCGCCCTTGAAGGCCTTGGCGAGCGGGCTGTGATAGAGCGAGAGATCGTTGCGGTGATGGGCTGGTCGAGCTTCAGCTTGCCCGCCTCGACCGCCTGCAGCACGCCGATCGCCAGCGGCAGCTTGAACACGCTCTGCAGCGGGAAGGGCTCGGTCCCGCGATAGGACCAGCTCTTGCGATCCTTCAGATCGATCAGGCCGACGCCGATACGGCCTTTCGTGCTCTGCTCGATCGTCTTGATGCCGGCATCGAGCTTAGCCTTGTCCCAGTCGGCGAAGGCGGGCGAGGCGGCGAGGAAGGCGAGGGCGGTGGTGCAGGCGTAGGCGAAGGCGCGGCGGGTCGGCATTGACATTCCCTTGTGGCGGGCCGCCACAAGGGAATGTGATTGCGGCGGGCGTTTGACGCTCGGACTGCCTAAGAATGGCGGTCTCGCTATCAGGACCCGCAAGCCGCCGCCTGCTGGCGGTCCTGGATGATGGCGCGGGTCAGGTTCGCGATCAGCGCGGCGCAGATGAGGGCGCAGGCCAGGGCCAGCACAAGGCGCCACCGCTTGCGCCAGGCCATGCCGTTGATGACGAGGCCGCTCCCGAAGATCAGCAGGGC
>Ga0209025_1002186_pt1 | contig 21698 bp, 20 predicted proteins | sample AraplaMF_Col_mLB_FD_184256 | JGI IMG/M metagenome (GOLD analysis project Ga0209025, IMG submission 184256) | Arabidopsis root microbial communities from the University of North Carolina, USA - plate scrape MF_Col_mLB (SPAdes) (version 2) | ecosystem: Host-associated > Plants > Roots > Endosphere... | reverse complement strand
GTCGCCAAGCCAGCGTCTCAGCGCCGTCTCACCCACGCCGAGCGCCTTGGCCGCCTGCGTAACCGAATAGCCTTGCTCCAGTACCAGATTCACGGCGTCAGCCTTGAACTCTTCCGTAAAGCCCTTGAGTGCCATTTTTCACCTCTCCAGTTGACTCGAAGTCTACCTTTTGAGGTGTCCAGGTTTATTGGACCACTACAGGGGGAGAGGGCAAGCAGTGCAAATTGCGAGGTGGCCGGCAAGCAGAGCCTCCGGCCCTCACCCCCAGCCCCTCTCCCATTGCATGGGAGAGGGGAGCAACCCGACAGCGCTTCAATCGCCCTTGGTTTTCTCCCCTCTCCCGCTTTGCGGGAGAGGGGCGGGGGAGAGGGCAAGCCCTTCAACAACTAGCACGCCATGCTTACCCCTTCGGCACCTCCACCCCCAATTCCCCCGCCAACACCTCCAGATTCCGCCAGATATTCGGATTGATATCGAGATGCGTGGTCGTCAGCGCGCGATTGGCGGCTTCATACTCGCCGGGATACTGCACCTGATCGCAGCCCGGTGCAGTGGGCGTGTCGTGCAGATACTGGATAAACGCCTCGACCTCGCCTCGCTCCCAATTGAGACCAAGATCGAATTCCGGATTGAGCAGCAGCGCGAACATGTTGTTGGTGGCCACCCCTCCGCGCGGATTCTCCGGCTGGATGGTGCCGCCACCGGACAGCACGCCCGCCAGCAGTTCGGCTACCACGCCCAGTGCATAGCCCTTGTGCTGCCCGAACGGCAGCAGCGATCCGGGATGTTCGCCGAACATGACCGAGGCGTCTGTCGTCGGATTCCCATCGGCGTCGATGATGCTGTGCTCGGGCGCTGGCTCACCCTTCTCGGCCAGCACGCGGGCCTTGTTGATGGCGATGGCGCTGGTGGCGATATCCACCACCAGCGGCGGCCGGCCATTCGGCATCGGCCCCGCAAAGCAGAGGGGATTCGTGGTCAGGCGCGGCACGCGGCCGCCGAAGGGCGCCACCACGGGCGGGCGGTTGATCACGTTGGTGAAACTCAGCAGCACGAATCCGGCCGCGGCCACCATCTCGCCGTAGTGGCCCATGCGGCCAAGATGGTGAGACTTCCGCAGCGTGACGATGCAGTGCCCATGCTGGCGCACGCGTTCGATGGCCTGCTGCATGACGGCCTTGCCCACGTGCTGGCCGAAGCCGCCGTGGCCGTCGAAGACCATCATCATGTCGCGGTCGAGCACGCACTCGGCGCGCCCGGTGGCGTTGACGTTGTTGCCGTCAAGCGCCCGGCGGTAGTTGGGAAGGATCGACAGGCCATGGCTGACGTAGCCGCACCGGTCGGACTCGACCAGGTGCTCGGCCACATCGTCAGCAATGTCCTCGGGCACATTCTGTGCGGTCAGGAGTTGGCGCGCGAAGGTACGCGCGCTATCGAGCGAGAGCTTCATGATTGAGGGCGGCTTGAAAGGTTAGAGGGCGCTCAGGGCAGCATCACATCCATCCCAGCCAGCGCCAGTAGGTGGCTGCAAACAGCAGCATCAGCAGGTAGCCGATGATCGTGACCGGAATCCCGATCTTGGCGAACTGCCGCCCGTTGAACGTATCTGTGCCCAGGCAGACCATGTTCTGCGGCGCATTGATCGGCAGGATGAAGCCGAAGCTCACCGTGAAGCCCAGCAGCATCGTCATGCCCATCTGGTTGATGCCGGGCGGCAGCGTCTGCAGCACCGAGATCAGGATCGGCATCATGGCGGCCGTCAGCGCGGTGGCGCTGGCAAAGCCCAGGTGAATCAGGATCAGGAACGCGGCAAGCACCGCGAAGACCATGATTGCGCCGTGCTCGGCCAACCCGGTATGCGTGACCACGAACCTGCCGAGCCATTGCCCGGCCTCGGTGGTCAACAGCGCGGTGCCCAGGCTGATACCGACGCCGAACACGATCAGCGTGCCCCACGGCGTGCGCTGCTGCATCGTCTTCCAGTCCATCACGCCGATGCGCGGCATCATCAGGATCACCAGGCCCACGAACGTGACAGTGGCCGTGTCCATCGAGTGCAGCTTGCCTTCGGTGGCCCAGAACAGCAGGAGGCCGATGGCCACAGCCGCGAGCCGCTTCTGCGGACCGGTCATGGGGCCGAGTGCGTGGAGTTCGCGCTGCACGGCTTCCTTGCCGCCGGCAATCGCATCCGTTTCGGGCGGGAGCAGCCAGCGGATCAGGAAATACAGCACGCCAGACATGATGAGCGCCCATGGTGCGCCGGCGATCAGCCATTGCAGCCAGGTCACGCGCTCGCCAAGCAGCTTGTCCATGAAGCCCGCCGTCAGCAGGTTCTGCGCGGCGGCGGTCTGGATACCGACGTTCCACACGCTGGTGGCCATCGCCACCATGATCATGATGCCGGCTGCGATGTTCGACTTCTTGTCCACGCCAAACGCGGCGATCACACCCATCATGATCGGCACGGTACACGCGCTGCGCGCGGTGGCGCTCGGCACGACCAGGCTCAGGATGATGGTCACGGCGATGGTGCCGAGCAGGATGCGGCGCGTACTGGTTCCGATGGCGGACAGCGTGACCAGCGCGATGCGCCGATCGAGTCCGGTGACCGTCATGGCGGCGGAAATGAACAGTGCGGCGGCGACCAGCGCCAGTGCGGTGTTCGAGAATCCGGCCAGCGCCATGCCGAGCGCGCGTGACGTGCCATACATCGTATTGGGGTCGGCCACCGTCGGTGCAAAGCCGATCAGTCCCGCCATCAGCGAGGTGATCATGATGGCGCTGGTCTCGTAGGTCACGGCCTCGGTGATCCAGACGACCACGGCAAATGCAAGGATGGCCAGCATGCGATGGCCCGCAAGCGGAAGCCCTTCGGGCGTATCGATCCAGAGCACGCCGAGCAGTACGGCGACAGCGAGGTAAAGGCCCCAGTGGATACGGAGTTGCGGTGCTGCAGGCGCTGCCACGGCAGCAGTGGAGCCGCCAGGTGCGGCGGGGGAGGGTTGCGGATCAGGCATCTTGAAATCCCTTGATATGGATCAGCCTGTCGAACGCGTCGCGACGCAGGATCGCCGCGTTCGACATGCGTCCATTATGGAAATCTGCTGATAGAGTTCCAAGGGCGCCACCCCCTCGAATTTGCGCTAAATCAAATCGCTGGAGAGTCAGATGTTGTCAAGGGAAACGCCGCATTGCAGGTCTGGCAACGGTTCGCGGGCGGCCATCGCGCGTACGATGTACGCGTGGCGTTCGATCTGAAAGAATTGACGCCGATGCTGAACAATTTCGAATGCGGGCTTATTCAGCCGCTCAAGGCGAGATGACCAATCAAAACGACCATGCGATGACGCAAGCCATGAACCAGGTGATCGCCGCACTGCGGCCGGGGCTGGAACTGGAGACCATCTCCAACGCACGCGACCTTGGCGGGCTGGCTGCGCGGGCCGGACGTCGCGTGAAACACGGCAAGCTGTATCGCAGCGCCAATCCCGCATTGGCCTGCGCCGCCGATCTGGACCGCCTGCACGCGCTGGCACTCGACATCGTGGTGGACTTCCGCTCGGCCGGAGAGAAGTCGCCAGCAGAGTCGGTGTTCGGTCAGCGATTCCAGTGGCTTGCTGTGCCGGTACTGGATGGCACGATGTCGATGGACGTGCTGATGCCGCGCGTGAAGGCCAGCTCGCCCGCGCAGATGCATGCATTCATGGTCGATGTCTATCGCGATTTTCCGGTGCGCTATGGCGATGCGTTCGGTGCATTCCTGCGCCATGCGGAAGCCGGCAAGACGCTCCTGTACCACTGCACCGCAGGCAAGGACCGCACGGGCTTTGCGTCGCTGCTGTTGCTCGGCGCACTGGGCGTGGCGCACGACGATATCGTGGCGAACTACCTGGAGTCGAACCACTGGAACGCCAGCCTGAATGAAAGGATCCTGGCCGGCGTGGGCCAGTACGGTGTGTCGGCCGAGGTCATGAAGCCCTTGCTCGATGTTCGGCCCGAATATCTGGAAGCGTCGATGGATGCCATTGCCAAGCGCTACGGGAGCATCGAAGGATTCGTTGGCGATTATTTGAAGATCGATTTGGATCGCTTGCGCGGGCACTATCTCGACTGAAATTTTCTCTTCGATGGTTTTCTCCCCTCTCCCACTGCGCGGGAGAGGGGAGCGAACTACCGCTTGTCAGCGCTCAACACCTTCCCGCAGCAACCGCGCCGTCGAGAGCGCAATCATCCCTTCCTCATCGGTCGGCACCACCAGCACGGGAATGCGGCTCGTGTCGCGGCTCACACGCTGACGGTTCTCGTTGTTGGCCGCAACATCCAGCTTCACGCCGAAGATATCGGCAAGGTGTTCGCAAATTCGCGCGCGCACTTCTGGCGAGTTGGCGCCGACGCCAGCCGTGAAGACCAGCCCATCGAGACCGCCCAGCGTGACGGCCAGTTTGCCGATTTCCTGCGCGGCGCGGTATGCGTAGAAATCGACCGCGAGTTTCGCGCGTGGCGCATCGCTGACCAGCAGTGCGCGCATGTCGCTACTGATGCCCGAGATGCCGAGCAGGCCGGACTTGCCGTAGAGCATCGACTGGATCTCCTCGGCGCTCATGCCCTGCGCGGCGAGGTAGAGGACCGCACCGGGATCGATCGATCCGCAGCGCGTACCCATCGGCATGCCGTCGAGCGCGGTCAGGCCCATTGTCGATTCCACACTCTTGCCGTCGTGCATCGCGCAGAGGCTGGCGCCATTGCCAAGATGCGCGACGATAACGCGGCCCCGCGCAATCTCGGGCGCCACCTGCCGCAACTGCCGCGCGATATAGGCATACGACAAGCCATGGAAGCCATAACGTCGCACGCCGCGCTCGTAGTATTCGTACGGCAGCGCCATCAATTGCGCCAGCGGATCATGGCCCGCATGGAATGCGGTATCGAAACACGCTACCTGCAGCAGCTCGGGCGCTGCGCCACGAATCGCGCGGATGGCGGTCAGGTTGTGCGGCTGATGCAGCGGCGCAAGCGGCACCAATTCCTCCAGCGTGGCGATGACTTCGTCGTCAATGCGCACGGCATCGGTGTAGCGGACGCCGCCATGCACCACGCGATGTCCGATTGCCACGGGTGGAGAGTCGCGCAATCCCACGCTTAGTGTCAGGCGGATCAGCCGGAATGCGGCGTTGTGGTCGGCTACCTGCTCCACCGGGAAATGCTCTTCGGCCACCACGCGCCCATCGGCCATGCGCGCGATGAGGTGAGGCTTCACGCCAATGCCTTCGATCTGCCCGTGCGCGGCCAGCGTGGGTTGTACATCCACATTGTCGTGCGCGGCGTCGGGCACCACATAGATAGAAATCTTGATACTGGAGGATCCGGCGTTGACGACCAGGATGACCGGATGGACGGGTTGCACGGGTGGTGCGGTACTCATGCTCGCTCCTTGATGCGGATGCTTGCGGATTCTCGCGGAAGTCAGACTTTGACTGCGGCGTCCATGACGCGGCGCGCATGGGCCAGCAACACGGCAATTGCGCAACTGCCGATACGCGCGCGCACGCTATCGGCACGGCTGGTCAGGATGATGGGCACGCGCGCGCCCAGCACGATGCCGGCGGCTTCGGCACCTGCCAGGAAGGTCAACTGCTTGGCCAGCATGTTGCCGGCTTCGAGGTCGGGCACCAGCAGGATGTCGGGGTCACCGGCCACTTCGGATTGGATGCCCTTGGTCTCGGCGGCTGCCTTGCTGATGGCGTTGTCGAAGGCCAGCGGGCCATCGAGAATGCCGCCCTCGATCTGGCCGCGCAGGCTCATCATGCATAACGCGGCGGCATCGATGGTCGAGGGAATCTTGTCGGTCACCGTTTCCACGGCCGAGAGGATGGCCACCTTGGGGCGCTCGATGCCCAGCACGCGAACGAGGTCGATGGCGTTGCGCACGATATCGGCCTTGTCGTTGAGCGTGGGAAAGATATTGACGGCGGCGTCGGTGATGAACAGTGGCTTGTGATAGCTCGGCACGTCCATCGCAAAGACATGCGACAGACGCCGCGCGGTGCGCAGGCCGCTGGTGCTGCGCGTCACGGCGTGCAGTAGTTCGTCGCTGTGCAGACTGCCTTTCATCAGCAGTTCGGCCTGGCCCGAGCGCACGGCCTCCACGGTGGCTTCGGCGGAGGCATGGCTGTGTGGCGCGTCGATGATGGGGGTGTTGCCCAGTTCCAGCCCGTGTGCTTCGGCCACCTGCCGGATGCGTGCGGCGGGTCCTACGAGCAAGGGCACGATAAGGCCGAGTCGGGCCGCTTCCAAGGCGCCGTCGAGCGATGAGTGATCGCAGGGGTGCGCGACGGCGGTGGGAATCGGCGGCTGGTCCGCGCAGCGTGCGAGGAGCAGGGCGTACTTGTCCGTGGACGATGGGATCGACATGGCAGGATTCCGTAACGGGAAGGGTGGCGAGCCAGCATCCTGGTGCGGGTAGATGCTGCGTTGCGCAAACGTCTGCGGGCAGTATAGGCGAACACGCGTGGCGTGGGGTCGACTTGGTGACCGGCATATTCGGTGCGGTCAGCGCGCAGGGATGGGCAGGGCGGTTGTCATCCGCGATCTTCGCTGGTAGATTTTGTTGTGTTGCATCGCAGCACGCACATTTCACCTCTGGATTCGTCCCCGTTGCACGCCAGTTGATCCGCCAATCCCCAAGGAGAAACGGAAATGAATGCACGCCAGCCTGTGGCTGGGCAGTCGACGCCGCAGGACACTCCTGCTACCACCGCCCCCACCGATAGTTCTTCCTCGCCCTCGTCTCCCCCGACGTTCGATCCGGCATCGCTGTTCACCGCCTTCCCACCCGTTCCGATGAACCCGCTGGCGCACGCCGCCTGGGAATATGGCGTCGATGCATGGCAGCGCTCCATCCTGTTCTTCGACATCCTGCGGCGCCGCGCCGCCGAGACCGTCGAACATGAGCGCGGTGGATTCCCTGCGGTACTCGTGTTCGAGCACGAAGTCTTGATGGACGGGCGAGACTTGCCGCGCCCCGTCAACTACGCATTGCTGCGGATCGTGCCGCCGCCCGAGCATCCGACCGACATGACCAATCGCCCGTTCGTGGTGATGGACCCGCGCGCAGGCCACGGTCCCGGCATCGGCGGTTTCAAAAGCGATAGCGAGATCGGCAACGCGATCCGCTCGGGGCATCCCTGTTACTTCATCACGTTCTTCCGCGATCCGTGTCCGGGGCAGACCATCGAGGACGTGGCGCGTACCGAGGGATTGTTCCTGCGTGAGGTGGCCAAACGCCATCCCGATGCGCCTGGCAAGCCGTTCGTCGTCGGCAACTGCCAGGCAGGCTGGGCGCTATTGATGCTTGCTGCTGCGGCGCCCGATGTCACGGGACCGATCCTGCTGGCTGGCGCGCCCGTGGCGTATTGGTCCGGTGTGCGCGGCAAGAATCCGATGCGCTATGCAGGTGGCCTGCTCGGTGGCACATGGCTGTCGTCGCTGGCCGCGGACATGGGCAATGGGCGCTTCGATGGCGCGTGGCTCGTGCAGAATTTCGAGAGCCTGAATCCTTCCAACACGCTGTGGGAAAAGCTCTACAACGTCTACGCCAAGGCCGACACGGAAGGGCCGCGCTTTCTGGAGTTCGAACGCTGGTGGGGCGGGCACTTCCTGATGAACCGCGCCGAGATCGACTGGATCGTGCAGAACCTGTTCGTCGGCAATCACCTGACGGCGGGCGAGGTGCGCAGCAACGATGGCCAGCACGTGATCGACCTGCGCAACGTGCGCTCGCCGGTGATCGTGTTCGCGTCCTGGGGGGACAACATCACGCCGCCACAGCAGGCGCTGAACTGGATCCCCGACCTGTATCCAAGCGTGGAAGAACTCGTGGCCAACGAGCAGACCATCGTCTATTGCCTGCATCCGTCGATTGGACATCTTGGCATCTTCGTGTCTGGCAGCATTGCCAACAAGGAACACTCGGAACTGTTCTGCGCGCTGGACCTGATCGACGTGTTGCCGCCGGGTCTCTATGAAGCGAAGATCGAGGACGTTGCGCCCGAACTGCCGCACCGTGACCTGATTCAGGGCCGGTATCTGGTGCGCTTCGAGCGGCGAACCATCGATGACATCCTTGCGCTGGACGATGGCCGCGACGACGAGCAGCCGTTCGAAGTGGTGCGCCGCGTGGCCGAGGTCAACCAGCATCTCTACGACACGTTCGCGTCGCCGATCGTGCGAGCGATTTCGAACGAGACTACGGCCGAGGCGATTCGCTCGGTGCATCCCTCGCGGCTGGAGCGCACGGTGACCGGCGACAGCAATCCGTGGATGCAATGGGTGGCCGCGATGGCGCCCGCCGTGCGCGAGGCGCGCCAGCCGGTGTCGCCGGACAACCCGTTCCTGCAGATGCAACAGGCCGTATCGGCACAGATCGTGCGCTCGCTGGACGACTACCGCGATGCGCGCGATGCCTGGCAGGAGCGCATGTTCGAATCGATCTACGCCGCGCCGTGGCTGCCAGCCATGCTCGGTATGAGCGCCACGCCGAAACGCCCCGAATCACCCGCCATCACGGCACTGCGCAAGGAAGTGGCCGACCTGCGACAGCGCGAGGCACGGCGCGAGATTGGCGAGGGCACATCGCTCGACGCCTTCCTGCGCGTGCTGTCTTACGTGACGCAGGGCAAATCGGCCATCGAAGAACGGCCCTTCAACCTGCTGCGCAAACTGGCGCGCGAGAATCCTGCGGAAGAAAAGATCACGCTGGCGGAATTCAAGGCGGCAGTCAGGCGGCAGAGCTACATCGTCAGTCTCGATCCGGAGGCCGCGCTCAAGGCGCTGCCGGAACTTGTGCCCGACATGAAGGAGCGCCGCCGCATCATGGTGCTGGCGCATCGCGTGCTGACCATCGGCGGGCCGCTGGATGACGACTGGCTGAAGCGGTATCGCGAAGTGGCCGACACACTCGGCACCGACCACGGCAACGGCAAGGCGAAACCCACGGAGGCGTGATCATGGTCCAGGTACCCAATCCGCCGTTGTCCTGCGCCCGTGTGCTGGTGGTGGGCGTGGCGAATGAAGACTCCATTGCGTGGGGCTGCGCACGTGCGTTTCACGAACTGGGCGCCGACGTGGCGCTCACCTATCTGAACGAGAAGGCGCGGCCGCACGTGGCGCCGCTGGCGGAACGGATTGGCGCGCCGATCCTGATGCCGCTGGATGTGGAGAACGATGGGCAGATGGATGCGCTGTTCGCGCATATCGGCAAGGAGTGGGGCCGGCTCGATGCGGTGGTGCACTCGGTGGCGTACGCCCCGAAGGAGGACCTGCAGAATGGCCTCATCCATTCTTCGGCGCCGGGATTTGCGCGGGCCATGGACATCTCGTGCCATTCGTTCATCCGCATGGCTCGCCGCGCAGTGCCGCTGATGAAGGAAGGCGGCACGCTGTTCGCCATGAGCTATGACGGCGCGAATCGCGTGGTGCCCAACTACGACCTCATGGGGCCGGTGAAGGCCGCGCTGGAGGCCACCTGCCGCTATCTGGCGTACGAGCTCGGCCCACAAGGCATTCGCGTCCATGCCATCTCGCCGGGGCCGCTGAAGACGCGGGCCGCTTCGGGTCTCAAGGATTTCGACCTGCTGCTGGCCGAGGCCGCAGGCCGGGCACCGATCGGCGAACTGGTGGACATCATGGACGTGGGCTTTGCTACGGCATACCTGGCCACGCCGTATGCGCGCCGCTTGTCGGGCAACACGGTCTATGTGGATGGTGGTGTGCACATCATGGCGTGAAACGTGCGATAGCCGCATGGGATGGCACCGGCCATCTGCGTGCGGCCTAGAATGAATGCATCACCCCGACAACAAGACAGAGGCTGCAATGCAGGTACTGATCCGAGGGCTGCATCGCGATGTGACCGAGGAAATGCTGCGCGAGAAGCTCAAGATCTACGCTCCGGTCAATTCCATCGAAATCGTGCGTGAGGGCGACCCCGATCGTCCGTGGGCATGGGTCGATCTGGCAATCGACGCGTTCACCGCGTGGCGCCTGCTTCGACAACTCGACAAGCAGTACTTCGCCGGCAGCGTGATGCGCTGGTACATCCCGGCACACCAGAGCTGAACCGTATCGGCGTGAGTGGCGCTACCATACGGCATCCTTCACTTTCGGACATCTCCGCACATGCTTGAACTCCAGGGCGCCATCTGGTTCCGCGCCGGCCAGCAGGCGTGGGGCGGCAAGGACCGCATCGCGTTGTTGGCTGCCATCGGCGAGCACGGATCGATCACGGCCGCCGCACGTGCGGTGGGCATCAGCTACAAGGGCGCCTGGGACGCCATCGACGCCATGAACAACAGCGCCGGCGAGCCGCTGGTCCTGCGCGCAGCCGGCGGCAAGGGCGGTGGCGGTACGCGGCTCACCGAGCGGGCAGAGCGGCTGATTGCGACCTATCATGCGATGGAGACCGAGCACGCGCGCTTTATCGCGCATCTCGAAAAGGCTGGCAGTGCGATGGCACAGGCCAGTTCCGATGACCTTCATCTGATCCAGCGATTCATGATCCAGACCAGTGCCCGCAACAAGCTGTTCGGTCGCGTCGATAACGTACGCGGCGGCGCCGTCAATGACGAAGTCACGCTCGCCTTGGCCGGAGGACAGCGCATTGTTTCCACCATTACGCACGAGAGCGTGGAGACGCTGGGGCTGGCACCCGGTGCCGAAGCATTTGCACTCGTCAAGGCATCGTCGGTGATGATCGGCCTGCCCGATCCTGCGCTGCGGCTGTCTGCGCGTAACCAGTTGCCCGGCGTGGTCGCACGCCTGACACCCGGTGCGGTCAATGCGGAAGTGGTGCTCGACCTCGATGGCGGCGGCACGGTGGCGGCCATCATCACGAATGGCGCCGTGAGCGAGCTTGGGCTTGCGGAGGGCACGCGCGCGCTGGCGATCTTCAAGGCATCGAGCGTGATTTTGGGCACGATGGGCTGAACGAGATGGCACGCAATATCGAAATCAAGGCGCAGATCGGCAGCGTCGAAGCATTGACCCCACGCGCGGCGGCCATCGCCACGCACGGTCCCGAGTTCATCGATCAGGACGACACGTTTTTTCCTTGCCCGAATGGCCGCCTCAAGCTGCGTGCCTTCGATGCGGAACGCGGCCAGTTGATCTTCTATGCGCGTCCCGATGCATCAGGCCCGAAGGAGAGCTTCTACATTCTTTCGCCAACGTCATCGCCCGACACATTGCGCGAGGCGCTGACCGCTGCGCATGGCACAGGCGGGCGCGTGCGCAAGCACCGGACGTTGTTCCTGGCCGGGCGCACGCGCATCCATCTCGACCGCGTCGAGGGGCTTGGCGATTTCCTGGAGCTTGAAGTGGTGCTGCACGATGGCGAGCCAGCCGAAGCAGGCGTGGAAGAAGCGCATGCCTTGATGGCACAACTCGGCGTGGCGTCAGAGGCGCTGGTGGAAGGCGCCTACGTGGACCTGCTGCGGCAGGGCTAGACCGCGTGCGCGTGGATGGGTGCGTAGACGGGTGGGTGCCGGTGCGCGCGACCGCTGGCATGAATGCGGCCATCGCGGATTTCCAGCACGTGGTCGCCGAGCGCTTCGACATCCTCGGGATCATGCGAAATCATCAGCATCGGCACGTCCAGGCTTTCCTGCAGCGCGCGTAGTTCTTCACGCATCCGCGCGCGCAGGGCAGGGTCGAGCGCCGAAAATGGTTCGTCCAGCAGCAGGATATCGGGCTTCGCCGCCAGCGCACGGGCCAGCGCCACACGCTGCTTCTGTCCGCCGGAAATCTGCGCCGGATATTGGTTGACGATTTCGCGCAAGCCGAAAGCATCGATCCATCGCACGGCCTCGGGCGGCAACGCGCGCCGCGACGGATTGCGCCAGCCGCGCTTGAGCCCGAACGCGATGTTCTGCGCGACGGTGAGATGCGGAAACAGCGCGTAGTCCTGGAACAGATACGCTACGCGACGTTCCTGCGGCCGGACATCGATGCCGGTCTCGCTATCGAACAGCGTGTTGCCGTTGAGTACGATGCGGCCACTGTCCGGCGCCATCAGTCCGGCAATCGCGCGCAAGGTCAGGCTTTTTCCCGCGCCCGAAGGTCCGAACAGTGCAATGCGCCGGCTGTCCGATTCGAACGCGATATCGAGCGCGAAGCGGCGATCCTGCGCAGCCATGTGTTTGCGGATGGCGATGTGCATCGTCATGACGGTCTCACTGTCCCACGGCGTTGCGGCGGAACCGGCGACGCTCGAACAAATTGGCCGTGCCGCGCTGCGCAGGCGGCACCAGCCGCGCGGCCACCACCAGCAATACGATGCACGTGATCGACGTGACGAGCACCAGCAGGTTGGCGGTGTCGTCGTTGCCAGCCTGCACGGCTTCATAGATCGCTACCGAAAGCGTCTGCGTGCGACCTGGCAGGTTGCCCGCAATCATCAGCGTGGCGCCGAACTCGCCCAGCGCACGCGCGAATGCAAGCAGTACACCGGCGACGATGCCAGGCAAGGCCATCGGCAATGTCACGCGGAAGAAGATCGCGGTCTCGGAAATGCCGAGCACGCGCGCGGCATTCTCGAGTTGATGATCGACACCTTCGAACGCGGCACGCGCGGACTTCAGCACGAGCGGAAACGCAACGACCGTGGATGCCAGCACCGCACCTTGCCATGTGAAGACCAGTTCGATCCCCATACTTTCGAGCCACGCGCCGAACACGCCGCGCCGGCCCACCAGTACCAGCAGGTAGTAGCCGAGCACCGTGGGCGGCAGCACCAGCGGCAGCGTCAGGATGGCATCGACGATGTCGCGTGCCGACGAGCGCCAGCGCGCGATGGCATAGGCTGCCGCCACGCCGAGGATCGCGTTGAGCACCGTGGCCCAGCCCGCAACCTTGAGCGACAACAGCAGCGGTATCCAGACGGCATCCATGGCAGTGTGTTGAATCGGATCAGGGCTTCTGGAAGCCGTACTTCGCCAGCGTGGACTGGCCTTCCGGCGACAGCACGTATTGCACGAAGGCGTTGGCGGCGCTTGCCTGCTTCGTCTGTGCGGTCACGGCGATCGGATAGGTCACGGGCGTGGTGGTCGGCACGCGCGCGGCAACGGTCACCTTGTCGGGCATCACGGACGCATCGGTGGCAAACACGAAGCCGGCATCGACCTCGCCACGCGCCACGTAGTCCAGCGCCTGCCGCACGTTCTGGGCTGGCACGCCCTTGGCGGCCACGGCATTCCACAGACCCTGCGTTTCGAGCGCGCCCTTGGTATAGCGGCCCACCGGCACCGACGACGGGTTGCCATACGCCACGCGCTTCACGTCGGCGCGCGTCAGGTCCTTCGGCGTCGCGATGCCGAGCTTGCTGTCGTGCGGCACGATCAGCACGATGGCATTGGCGGCGAAGTCTTTGCGCGTGGCGGATTGCACCACCTTCTCGGCTTCGGCCTTGTTCATCGCGTCCTGGTCCGCCGAGGCGAACACGTCGGCCGGGGCACCTTTGACGATCTGCTGCATCAACACGTCCGACGCGCCGAAGTTCAGCACCACCTTGGTGTCCGGATGGGCACGCTCGTACTGCTCGGCCAGCACCTTGAACGCGTTGGTCAGGCTGGCGGCGGCGGAAACGACGAGGTCGGCGGCGAAGACGGGCGATGCGGCCAGCGTCAGGGCAACCAGGGCGGCGCCGGACGTGGCACGGCGGACAAAGGCGGGGAGTCGCATGGATCGGATCGCAGGAAAAGAGAAGAAGTCGGCACGAACGGGTTATCCGCAATATACGCATCTATATAGCGGGGTGCAATGCTCCGAATGGATAGGGCAGTTCAGCCGAAGGAAATAGTGGTCTCGGGGCGCGATCGTGGGAAGTGCTCTTTAGGACATTTGTGACGATCCTGTCATGAGTTTGACGCGGTTTCGCCACTCCCCTGCCATCCGGCCTTCTCACAATTCCCGGTTGCAGCCCAGACCACAAGACCAAGCCAGTAACGATGCCATCCATGCAAGCCAACGCCATGCCCGCTGTTTCCTCGCACCGCTCCGCACCACGGCGTGGGATTCGCATCCATCCGATGTTCGTGGCGGCCACGCTGGCGGTGGCGGTTGCCACGACCGGTGTGGCAGGCGCTGCCGTGTGGCGCCATCAGTCCGAGACGCGCCAGACGGAAATCGCCCAGTGGCAGCGCCTGGCCACTTCGGTTGCCGACGCTCGCGCGCTGGATCGGCTGCAGCAAGCGGCCTCCGCAGGAGAGACTTCGGCGCAAGCCGCGCTGGGCGAAGTGCTGATGGTACGTACGGAAGTAGCGACGCGGGCCGATGGCGAACGCTGGCTACGAGCGGCGGCAGAGAAGGGCAATGTGCGTGCGCAGTTCCTGCTGGGGAAGGCGGCGATGCTCGGTGGATTGGCATCGGGACGCACCGATGCACCGCTCGCGTGGCAGTGGCTCGACGCAGCGGCACGCACCGGCGATGTGGGCGCGGCTTATTACCTCGGGTTGCTGTATCGCGGTGGCTATGGCCGCGAAGTCGACTCTGCGCGTGCGGCCCGCTGGTTTCAGGTGGCGGCCGACGCTGGCGTGCCGCAGGCGATGTTCCTGCTGGCAAATGCCTACCGCGAGGGCAATGGCGTGATCCGCGACGAAGCACGCGCCGTGTCCTGGTATGAAGCCGCAGGAGAACGGGCGCATCCAGCATCGCTGCAGGCGCTGGCGATGGCTTACCGCAACGGAGAGCTTGGGCTTGCGCAGGACGAGGCGCAGTACCAACAGCACATGGCTGAGGCAGCGCACGCATTGAAGCATCCGGCGCTGAATCCGTAGGGGACGTGTAGATCCCGCATGGTTTGCGCCCCTCTCCCACTGCGTGGGAGAGGGGCGCACGCCCAGAGTATTTGCGTGGGGTGTATCCTTCCCCCGACCTCAGGGAGCTGCCATGAAAATCATCTATCTCGCCGGATTCGACGTGTTTCGCAAGGATGCGCGTGCGTGGGGAGAGCAGTTGAAGGCGTTGTGTGCGCAGCATGGCTTCGAAGGGCTGTATCCGCTCGACAAGTCGGCGCCGCAAGGCCTGTCTGGGCCGGACACCGCGCAGTGGATCTATGAGGCCAACGTGGCGCTGATACGCCGCGCCGACATCGTGATGGCGAATCTCGATGACTTTCGCGGCCCGGGAGAACCGGATAGCGGCACGGCCTTCGAAGTGGGTTTCGCGGTAGCGCTGCAGAAGCCGGTCTGGGGCTACGCGACAGATGCCGGAACGCTGCTGGATCGCACGCGCGTGACCACCGATACAGACGGCGATGCACGCGATGCGCGCGGGTATGTCGTCGAAAACTTCGGCTTGCCGATGAACCTGATGCTCGCGTGCAGCGTCAAGCTTGTGCACGGCGACGCAGCGGCGTGCCTTGTCGCCATGGCCGAGGCAGAGCACCGTCGAAATGCCCGCCGCGTCCAGGCGCAGGCCGATGGCGACCCCGAGGACTGACGGGCTATTGGTAGCTGAATGTGAAGCTGGCTATTGCATGTACGGAGCCGCCTCGCACTCTTCCTGTCCTCACATATTCCACTGTCATCGGAAGGGTCGACAGCCCGCTGGTTGATCCTAGACTCCAGGCCCACTGGTTCTCATTTCCGGCTTCCGCGGAGTCCGGCCCGTAAAAGACGGGGGTAGTGCCGCGCCGGCGAATGCGCAGCCCCACGCCCCTGGCCGTGGATTCGGGCGTCAGGCTCAGTATGTCGCTGCGGTTGGCCGGGTTGGTGTGGTCAGTCATCGTCACGAGAATCGTCACGGTGGTGTCGGGGCAAGTCAAATAGAGACTGAAGCCCTCGAGGTTGCCAATGCCGTTGATGATGAGCCTCGACTGGCCGATGGGCAGAAGACGCTTCGTGAGGGCCTGGGTGGCCATGGCACAGGACCGGGCCGCGAAATTGACCGAGTTCATGTTCACCGGCTCTGGCAACCTCGATCGGACCCCGGTTCTGCGGTTGTAGCTGTACAGCTCGTACAGGCGCTGCTGCGCCACGCGTCCTGTGCTGGGTGTGATGGGACCGGTCTTGACCAACTGGTACGAGAATACGTAGCTCTGCCGGGACCTGGCCGTCTGCCCGAGAATGGGCGCGAACAACGTGTACGAGCCGCTGGCACTCGTGGAAAGGGGCATGTTCTCGGTCGTGTTGACCACGCGTATCCCAACGCCCGGGGTGGTGGTCTGCCAGACATTTGGCACCGTGCTGGACAGCGGCAGGGCCGGGTAGAGCCGGAGCTCATACCCCGCGCTATCTCCGGCGGGGTTTGGGTTGGCATTGCAATCCACTGTGACTTGGGACGTTTCGACAGGACCCAGCGTCGTGCCCACCGGAGCATCGCGCGTCGTGGAGATTGCATCGAACCTCAAGCGCGAATCGGTGGAGATGGAGCACGCCATGGTGGCTGCCGGGGCGCCAATCAGCAGCGCCGCAAGGAGGAGGCGGGCGACGCCCGATCGACGCGAAGTCTCTTGACGATAGTTGGCCTGCATTACTTTGTCCTCTTACCCGTAGAAGCGAGCGGTCGGCAAACGCCCTGGATCCTGGTATAGCTTGTGGCACCCGGATCGCGCGGTGGCATCTTGTACTCGATCTCGCAGCTGTCGCGGGCGTCGTTGCCCCAATTGACCGTCAGCTTTCCGCCGTCGCCCAGGCCACGTGCAAACAGGATGCCGCTCTGACCCACGGCGCCGACTTCCGAGCCCGTTGCGCTGTCCAGTACGGTGGCGCCAAACGGCAGGGACTTGCCATCCGGCAGGGCGGCCGAGACGATGGCCGAACGCCCGGACAGCGTGGCGAACGCGATCTTCACGGCGGAATTTGCGCGAGGAGCCACGTTCATGCTGGTGGCATCCAGCGATACATCCAGCGGGATACCCTTCGGGTCCAACTCGATCGAATTCATGTTGTACGGCTGGAGATAGGGAACGATCGCGTAGCCGAACGGATCGATACGCACGCCCGGCGCGTTCAACACCGCGGCGCCGGTCGCACCCTTGGCCTCGACGATCGCAAACGTGTCGCCCAGGAAGTTCGCCAGGGTCAGCCCGCCGGGGTGCGCCACAAGGGCGCCTTGCATGCCGGCAGAGTATTGGCTGGAACCGCCGCCGCCACTATACGAACCGATAAAGGTTGCGAACGGGCTGCGGTACTGGACGTTTGCTCCGGCAGTAGTGGTGCGCGAGTTCCGGTCGGCGTTCACGCCGTAGGAAAAGGAGTTGTCGTCCAGCGCGGTGCCATTGACGCGTACCTGCTGCGAGGTCTCGCCCGCTCCGTCGCGAACGAAGCCCAGCGAGAGCATGGGTGCATGCCGGGCGCGTCCCAGCGGCACAATCACGTTGAAGAATGCCTGCGTGCTGTAGGCGCCGGTGATCGCATCCCGCTGGCGCGATGCAGAGATGTTGTACGAAAGCGGCAGGCCCCACACGTTCATCGCGTTGCTGTAGCCCGCCTGGAACGTCAGGGCGGCGTTGTCGCGGTTCCAGTAGTTGATCGAGGAACCCGTGAGGTAGATATTGCCCCATCGCTCGCCCAGGCTCTGGTTCAACGTGATCTGTACCTGGCTGCGCGGGCGGTCCACCATCGCGCCGCGTTCGGGGTCGCTGCGTGCGATGAATGCGTCGGACATCGACCAGAAACCCTTCGTGGCATAGCGATAGGCAGCGATAGTCATGTTCGTGCTGGTCGTCGGCACGTACTTGCTGTAGCTCAGCCGCAAGCTCTGGCCGGTCTCGGCATCTGCGTTACCGATACTTGTGCGTGCGTAGGTCGCATCGAGCGCGACGGCACCAACGGGCAGGTTGAGCGCAGCGCCGGCAATGCCAGCCTGGTAGCCTTCGGAGAGGACCATGCCCGCATAGCCGGTCATCAGGTTGTTGAAGCCGTGCTGCACGGTGGCCTGTACCAGCTTCTCCCGGCGATTCGACTTGATCGCGGGGTTCCGGTATTCCCCCACGGTGGCTGAGTATCGCGTGGTGCCGGGGCGTAACAGCTGTACCACGGACGAGTAGGGCACCGTGAAGCTGCTCTTGCTGCCGTCCGCCTCGGTGACGGTGACGAGCAGGTTGCCGCCGTAGCCGGTGGCATAGAGGTCGTCGATCTCGAACGGCCCTGCCGCGACGGTGGTCTCGTACAGCTTGTTGCCGTTCTGGGTGACCGTGACGCGGGCGTTCGAGCGGGCCACGCCGCGCACCACCGGCGCGTAGCCGCGCGCGGAATCGGGCAGCATCCGGTCGTCGGTGGCAAGGTTGACGCCCCGTACCGAGTAGCTGTCGAACACTGCACCGTCGGTGAAGGCATCGCCCAGCGTGAGCTGGCTGCGCAGCGACTCGATGTCGTGCTGCACATAGGCGGCGATGTTCTGGTACTTGTAGGAGCCGGTGCCGGTGCCGGGACTACTGTCCTGCCAGGACATCGATGACCGTTGGCGTACGTGCCAACGGCCGATGTTCAACCCGCTGTCGAGGCCCAGGTAGGTGGAAGTCTGGCCGGCTGCGTGGAAAGTGTTGACGTTGTAGGACACGGAGGCCGACGGCACGCCAGCATCCCAGAGCGACGGGTCCACACTGCCGCGCGGACTGCGGCGCAGCAGCGCCTGCGCAACATTCAGATTGAGCCGCAGCTCGTTGAAATCGAACGACCAGTCGATATCCTCGGAAAGCCCCGCAGGCTGCACGCAAGCGTCGCCGCCTGCGTCCTTCCCCTCGGCGTACGCGGGCGACAGCGCCTTCTCGTCGAGATTGAGGCTCTTCACCAGCGCCGGGTCCATGCATGGGCCGACGGCGCCCTCGGCGGTGCCAGGTGAACGGAAGCGGACGGTCCGGCGTCCGACCCAGAGGTCGTTCAGGTAGACGTCCACCGGATAGTCGCCGGGCGTGACCGCATTGCCCTTGGCGTAGCGGCTTACGTCGACGCTCGATCCATCTGGCCGACGGAAGAAATCGGGATTGAACTGGACTTCCGCCACCTTGACGGTGGGACGCTGTTCCTCGGCCAGGACTACCGTCGGAAAGGCAGCGACAAGCAGCCAGTGCGCCGAGAACCGGCGGGCGAACGCCTTGGGCTTCCGGTTGCGCGAGTTCATTGGCTGGTGTCAGGTAATAGTGATCGCTTGGCCTTGAACTCGCTCGTTGCATCTCCGCCGAAATCGTTGATCGTGATGAACTTGACGTGGTCTGGCTGGCCTTCGAATGCGGGAGCGCCGTCACCGGTGAATTCGATGGTTTCCCCCGGGCCTGCCATGCCGCCTTTATCGTCGCGCATCGTGCTCGCGCCGTGCGTGGCTTCGACGCGCGTGAAGGTGATGTGATACGGCGTAGGGTTGGTAGCGGCGAGTACGTGCTTGCCTTCGGCGTTGCGGATGAAGCGCCATGTGACCTTGGCTGGCGCGCTGTCCGCGTCGCCCTTCAGACCTGTGGGGCGGAAGAACAGCTTGACGCGCGACCGGAAGGCCAGTTGCAGGGAATTCTGGGGTGTATCGGCATTGCTGCTGCCCATCGGCGGCACTTCCAGGACGTTGAGGAAGAAGATCGACTCGCGGTCGGCCGGCAGCGGTTGTTGCAGGTGGATGATGCGCAGCGACTGGCCCTTCTGGGGATCCAGGCGAAACAGGGGCGGCGTGATCAGGAACGGCGATTTCGATTCGTCCGGCGATGCATTGGGGTCGCCGTCATCGATCCATGCCTGGACCAAAGCCGGTGCCTTGCCCTCGTTGCTTAGCCGCACGGTGACTTCACGTTCGGCGGCGGGGTAGATGACGCGGGTGCCGGTCAGGACAACCGAAGCAAACGTTGCATGGGAAGCGAAGGCCAACAGGAGGCCGGCGAGCGAAACTCGCAATCTCGAAATGCGTGACATGACAGCTCTATGGCGAAGTGCGTCCGGTTCCTGCGTCACAGGAGGGAATGGGTAGAAGCGGCATGCACATGCATGCCGCGGTGATGTCGTGCAGCCTTACGGATAGACGACCGAGTAAGTGGCGGTGGAGGAGATCTGGCCGGCAGAGGCTCCGCCGCCCGTTGCCACGTACTGGGCGAAGTACCGCAGCGTGGCGGCGCCGGCCGCCAGGGGGACGGTCTGGGAGTTTTGCGTGCCGAAGGCAGAACCCATCATGATCTGCGAGAGGTCAGCGTTCAACACGCCGATCTGCACGTTCGCCGCGGGGTTCACAGCCGGGGTGGTTTCGGTGGCTGGCACGGTTTGGAACATGTTGCGCAGACGGCCGGTGGCGACGTCCATCGAAGCGCTGGGCTCGAAGTACACCGCAACGTTGCCCGTCGTGGGATTGCATCCCGTGAACTGGACATTGAAAGGCGTACGGCCGGCGGTATCACCGTCTGCACTCAGCGCGGCGGCGCGCACCGTGGGCAGCGTCACGGAGAAGTCGGTGTTGCCACCCGGGCCGGCGACGGTACAGGTTTGGGCGCTGACTGCGCCGGTAAAGGTGATGGTGCCGTCGGCAGCGAACGCCTGGGGAGCGATGGTGGCGAGGGACGCCGCGGCTGCGAAGAGCGTTGCCTTGAGATATCTCATTTTTACTGGCCTTCAAGAGTGGAGGAACAAGTTGCGTCACGAATGGCAGAAGCGGCAGGAAAGGCAACTCAATCCGAACCCGTCTGAGAAGCTGACAAGGTCTGTGCGGCGATTCGATATCGCTTCTGATCAATGCATCGTGGCGAACGTAAGGCTAAGGCTCGGAAACAGCTTCGGAAATCGGACTTCTACGAAAAATCAAGTCGTTTAGTCATCGATATTTGGAGGTGCAGAAACGTCTTACGGAAATTTCTGACAAATGTCATGAAATGACCTGAGGTAATTGGATTGGCTTGTGAGGCGAGAATGTCTGATACCCGTCGCACGCCACGCATGCATCGACAATGCGACGGACGTACGAGGACTGCGACCTCAGGCAGGCCGATCGGGGTGGGGGAAATGCGCGGGGGAAGGGAGGGGGGAAAGGATGCGCTGCGGGCAGCACGGGGCGCGCGCAAATGCCGCGCGCCCGGAGGACTATCGCGCGGTGGCGGTGTCCGTCTGTGCGCGCAGGGTTTGCACGCGTGCCGCGATGTCGGTGGCCGTGGCGGCGACGACCTGGCGATAGGCGGCGACCACGCCATCGATCTGTCCTGGCGCGGGGAGATCGGCTTCGGTGCGTCCGCTCAGGACCTTGCCGTCTGGTTGGCGCCGAACCGTCCAGGTGATGGTGGCCATCGCGCGTTCGCCCGGCTCGGCGTCGAGCCGTACCACCTCGGTGGTCACGCGATAGAGCGGGCTGACTTCTGCGAGCCCTTGCTGGTAGGTATCGACTGCGCCCAGCTTCGTTTGAAGCTGCTGCGAAAGCGCGTCGCGAAACTCATCCGGCAGCGATGACGACCAGCGCGACTGGTCGAGCATTTTCACGCCGCCGGTCGTGCTGTCAGCCACCACGAGTTGCGCCCGGTTCAGGCGCTCGGGCACGCGTACCGGTGCCACTTCGATCCAGATGGGCTGCGTGACCGGCGCAGCGGGTGCCGCGACGGGGGCCGAGGCGAGCGAGTAGTAGCGTGGTTCGGGCGAGGCGCATCCCAGCAGCACCGCTGCCAGGGACGCCGTCGCCAAAGTCATGGCGGGTTTCATTTCTTGTCCTCCGTCTTGCCGCGCAGCAGCGCTTCGGGATGGCGTTCCAGA
>Ga0209025_1002183_pt1 | contig 21718 bp, 18 predicted proteins | sample AraplaMF_Col_mLB_FD_184256 | JGI IMG/M metagenome (GOLD analysis project Ga0209025, IMG submission 184256) | Arabidopsis root microbial communities from the University of North Carolina, USA - plate scrape MF_Col_mLB (SPAdes) (version 2) | ecosystem: Host-associated > Plants > Roots > Endosphere... | reverse complement strand
CGGCGACGAGGGAAATAACTGCATTTGCGCTGTTATTTCGGACGGGACGCAGTATGGAGGGCCATTTAACTGCGTTTATGCAGTTATTTCACTCGTTCCACCGCCGCTCAGGCTATTTAACTGCATTTGCGCAGTTATTTCACTCGTTCCGCTGCCGCTCGGGCCATTTAACTGCATTTGTGCAGTTATTTCGCTCGTTCCGCCACCGCTCGGGCCATTTAACTGCATTTGTGCAGTTATTTTGCTCGTTCCACCACCGCTCGGGCTATTTAACTGCATTTGTGCAGTTATTTAGCTCGTTCCGCCGCCGCTTGGGACATTTAACTGCATTTGTACAGTTATTTCACGCTCACCACATCACCTCATTCAACGATTTTGCGGCTAAACCGTACTTCGTCACTCTGATTCCATCCCTGCTTCGTACTGGGGTGAGCCAACCTTGTGCGCAGAGACCCTGCAGAACGCGTACTGCTGTGCGGTGGTTCAGATGCAATTGTGTTTCAATATCCTTCGGCCGAATCGGCCGTGCCAGCTGAAACGCCAATCGAATCACCTCTCTCTCAGCCCGCACCGCTAGATCATTGGATTCAACAACTGCATGGTATCGGCTGAGGATCATGCGCAACAAGGTCATACATAGCTCAGGTCGATCTGCTACATCATCATAGGCGAATGATATAACGCGATACCCCATCGCTTGCAGAAATGTCTCCCGATTCAGTTCGTGACAGTATCGTTTACGATCCATATCCCTAACATGAGGGCCAAACCCCTTAATCTCAATGATCATTTTCAGCTCGCCTATGATCCAAGCAAAATCCGCGAAATACGACCTTCCCCTCCAATCCATCACTTCATACTCCGGATGTAGATTCTCTAGATTCCCTAATATAGGCCACCATACCTGGCGCAAAAAGAGCTCTTCTCCATGCTGATGCCCGCGTTCCAATCGCCCTTTGCGCTCGCCCGATCGTCGTCTCAGATGTGAATTCAGCCAAACCTCATGCGCTTTTTCAAAATCCAATCTCCATCATCTCCGCTTCCGTACACAACAAAAAAACGCCCCTGACCTTATCAAACGATAAGCAGAGACGTTCTTCGTCATGTCTTTCATATTTCATTCTTAAATGTGATCTTGATTTCTTTCATCATACCTGCCATATAACATCATTTCAACTACCCTCTTACTGCGGCCTACTCCTTCGGCACCAACTGATAAATGTCCCCATTCTCTAAGCAGTCAATCAATCGATTCAACCAGGAATAGTACCGAACCGCACCTTCCATCTTCCGCTTGTCCACTTCGAGCACACCGCGAATCGCCGATTCCTCGGGAATCTCCTGCATCATCCGGCTAATCTCATCGATCGAACGCCGAATGACCTGTATGTTCGTCTCCACCGCTTTGCGCCACTCGATGGCAAAATAGTCCGTAAACGTCTGGTACCAATCATATTCCACCTCATAGAGGTCCTTGCGGGAGCCTTTCTCCCACACTTTATTCACCATATTCAAATCAAGCAGCGTACGCATACTGGTACTCATGCTTGTTTTACTCATACTCATTTCCCGGCCCATCTCATCGAGGGTCATCGGCTTGTCCGCGAAAAAAAGAAGGCCGTACAAATGCCCGGTAGATAACGTAACGCCGTATAAATCCATATTGCGCCCGATCGCCTCGATGACACGTTTGCGTACGCGAAGCACAGCGCTTTGTTCCTCTTGACTTAACTGGTCCAAGCTCATTGCTTGTAACCTCCTATTCTCAATCCATCATAAAGCAGGCTCCGCACTCCGTCCTGTAATGATCTCGCTACATTATTATGAATGATATTGGTAATTATAGTTATACCGTACCGTTTGTGATTTATGCCAAGCGGCAGATCATTGTCTATTTTAAGGAAAGGGAAATTAAATGTAAAGGACCGCAAGTGTGCATTAGATCAAGAAAAATCAGGGAATATCACACAAGTATACTTTGTACAGTTTTTTCTGTACATACCAAATATACAGAATTTACGGTTGATCAATTGTGACTATCTCTGTTACAATGGGTAGCACATTATACATGCACCGAAGCTACCTATCAACTCAAAGGGGTGAATCGTATGGCTATATTGGAAATCAAAGATGTAATTAAACTGTTCGGACCTAATCAGGAGCAAGGCGTTGCTCTCCTGAAGCAAGGCTATACCAAACAACAGCTTGCCAAAGAAAAACAGATTACGGTCGGGGTCAATCGCGTCAATCTCGATATTCAGCAAGGTGAGATCTTCGTTATTATGGGTCTCTCCGGCAGTGGTAAATCAACGCTCGTACGGATGTTCAACCGTCTCATCGAGCCGACATCCGGTCAAATCCTCGTGCATGGCAAAGACCTGATGAAAATGAACAAAGAACAACTCCGCCATGTTCGCCGCAAGACGATCAGCATGGTGTTCCAGAAATTCGCTCTCTTTCCGCATCGCTCCGTTATAGAGAATGTGGAGTACGGGCTAGAAATCCAGAAGGTCGATAAAAAGACACGCCGAGAAAAAGCATTACAGTCGCTAGAACTCGTCGGTCTTAAAGGTTGGGGAGACAAGAAGCCAGATGAGCTCAGCGGCGGGATGCAGCAGCGTGTCGGTCTCGCACGGGCGCTCGCCAACGATCCCGAGGTTCTGCTCATGGATGAAGCCTTCAGCGCGCTTGATCCCCTCATCCGCCGGGATATGCAAGATGAGCTGTTGGAGCTGCAGCTTCGAATGAAGAAGACGATTATCTTCATCACGCATGACCTCGATGAGGCCTTGCGTATCGGTGATCGGATTGCGCTTATGCGTGAAGGTTCGGTCGTCCAAGTGGGTACGCCCGAGGAAATTCTGATGCAGCCGGCGAACCGGTTCGTAGAACGTTTCGTGGAAGACGTAGACTTGTCCAAAGTCTTAACTGCCTCCCATGTCATGCGACGTCCCGAGACAATCACGCTCGATCGGGGTCCAAGAACGGCACTACAGCTCATGCGTGAACGCGGTATCTCCAACCTCTTCGTCATTGACCGCTCCAAGCATTTGCTCGGCGTCATTACGGCCGAAGATGCGTCGAACGCTTATAAGCATAATCATTCTCTCCAAGATATTCTGATCACCGACGGCCCGAAGGTCACGCCTGAACGCTTGATTGGCGAGTTATTCGAAATTACCAGCTCTGCGAAAGTACCGCTGGCCGTTGTAGACAGTGATAACCGATTGCTCGGCGTCATTGTCCGTGGGGCGCTTCTCGGTGCATTAGCCGGCGATATCGACTTCAAGGAGGTGACGGATCATGCCTAAAATTCCTATAGCGGAGTGGGTACAGAGTCTTGTGGAATGGATGAGCGATCATCTCTCCGTTCTATTCGATGCCATCTCGCTCATCATTGCAACCGTCGTCGATTTTATTGCGTGGCTGTTCTTGCTCCCGCATCCGATTATTTTCATTCTCATTCTAGGGGTCATTGCGTACTGGGCTGGCCGCATTCCGCTCGCACTGTTCTCCATGATCGGATTCCTATTGATCTATAACCTGGACTATTGGACTCAAACGATGGATAGTCTCGCCCTTGTCATTACGTCCGGGCTCGTCTCCATTTTACTTGGGGTACCGATCGGCATTCTGACAGCCTACAATCGTACAGCATCTCGCATTATCATTCCGATTCTGGATTTCATGCAGACGATGCCTGCCTTTGTATACTTGTTGCCTGCGGTTACCTTTTTCAGCCTTGGCGTCGTGCCTGGGGTTATTGCATCGGTTATCTTCTCCATCCCCCCTACCATTCGGTTAACGCAGCTTGGTATCAAGCAAGTACCGGAGGAACTGGTCGAGGCATCGAATGCCTTTGGATCGACTGCATTTCAGAAGTTATTCAAGGTTCAATTGCCTTTGGCGATGCCAACGCTCATGGCAGGTGTGAACCAGACCATCATGCTCTCGCTATCTATGGTCGTCATCGCATCCATGATCGGAGCACAAGGGATCGGAGCGGAAGTCTATCGCGCCGTTACGCAACTCCAGATCGGTAAAGGCTTCGAGGCAGGTCTTGTCGTTGTTATTCTAGCGATTGTGCTCGACCGTCTGAGCCAGAATATATTCAAGACGAAGAAGAGATAAGGACGCTCTTCCCATTCGTGAAAGGAGTGAACAGACATGCGCAAATTGAAAACGATCCAAGTCGTTCTGGTTAGTCTCCTGATGATTTCACTGCTATCGGGTTGTCTCAATCCAGACCGCCGAACATTAGGTGAGACGATACCGAAGAGCAATAAATCAATAACTTCCGATGAATCTGTAGGGGCACAGACGAACTATCAGATTATTGGGATTGATCCCGGTGCAGGGATTATGAAGGCAGCGCATAAAGCTCTTCAGGATTATCAATTGACGGATTGGAGTCTCGTGGAAGGATCAGGTGCAGCCATGACTGCTACGCTTGATAAAGCCATTAAGCAGCAAAGCCCCATCATTATTACGGGATGGACACCGCATTGGATGTTCTCTAAATATGAGCTCAAATATTTGGAGGATCCAAAAAAATCTTTTGGAGAAGCTGAAGAAATCCATACCATTGCTCGTAAAGGCTTAAAGAAGGATCATCCTGTCGCGTATACCTTCCTGGATCGATTCGAATGGACACCGGAAGAGATGGGTCAGATCATGACTGCCATTCAAGAAGGGGTCTCACCTGCTGACGCAGCGAAAAATTGGGCCGAAGCCAATCCAGCACGCATTAAACCATGGATTGAAGGGCTTCAACCGGTCAAAGGCGATTCGATCAAAATCGGATATGTCGCATGGGATTCAGAGATTGCCAGCACGAATCTACTCAAATATGTGCTTGAGACCAAGCTTGGATATAAGGTTAACGCCTTACAAGTCGAGGCTGGACCCATGTTCACGGGTGTAGCGAATGGCGATGTCGATGTCTCGGCTGCGGCATGGCTGCCATTAACGCATGCGGATTACTGGGCGAAGTATAAGGATAAGCTCGATGATCTCGGACCGAATATGACCGGTGTGAAGACGGGATTTGTTGTACCAGCCTATATGAATATCGAGTCTATAGAAGATTTGCATACGTAAGCATTACAAAAAAGCAGACTGACGACTATAAAACTATAGCGTCAGCCTGCTTTTTTGTTATTCGCGCTCGATAAGCATGTGTACTGGAACGTTCTGCTCATGTTGCGGATGATCGAGGGGGTATATTCTTGCCATATTATTTTCTTCATTCACATGCTGAATGTATACCCGCTCCCCTTCGTAGATCACATTAGCCATGACCGGTGATACAGAGATTTCAACAGCTCTTTGTGTATTCATTTAATGATGCGGCACATCCGTATGCTGGGAAATATCACTTAGTGCACCGCTGGCTAAATGATCGTAATGATCCTCAATAGCCAAATCTCCGATTGCAACAATACCGACAAGACTACCATTCTCGACGACCGCTAAGCGGCGAATCATTTCTTGTGACATGATCTTGGCAGCTTCATCGACGGTTGTATCTGGCGTTGCCGTGACAATGTTCTTCGTCATCACTTCTTCCGCCTGTGCAGAGCCTGGTCGCTTGGCAGCATATCCACGTACCGCAAGATCGCGGTCTGTTACGACACCAATTAGCTTGTCATTTTTCACAACGGGGACGAACCCGATGTTATTCTGCTCCATCATCACTGCGATCTGATGAATGTTCTGATCCGGTGCAACGGTTTCACAATCGGTTGACATTATCTCACGTAAAGTTTTCATTAGATCCCTCCTTATACAGTGGTTAGAATGGCCTGAAACCGTGCTTCTTATTCGAATGAATTCCAATGAGTACGTACAAGGACGCAGGGGAATTATACAATTCGTAAACATCATTTGATGAAGGGATTGTTATATGATGCGACGCTTTATCATCCCCCTGCTGATCTTCGCAGTCATCCTACTGACCTCATGTAATGCTTCAACACAGCCTCCTCCACCAATACAACCACCCGAACAGAAACAAGCTTCGAAGTGCGGAAATCGTATCGTCTTGGGATGGAATGCCTTCGGTACAACCGAGAAGTATATAGAACAAAACAATACCGCCACCAGCCTTAACGTGGTGTCCCCTAGCTGGTTCCGATTGGAGGCAGAGCAATTCGTTCAATCAACAGTTGATCCTAAGTACATCCGTTGGGCGCATCAATCAGGCCACCAAGTATGGCCATTGTTCGGTAATCGATTTGATCCCGAGTTAACGCATCTCATCCTAAGCAATACGAAAAAACGCGAAAAGTTGATTCATCGCCTGCGCGATATTCTCGTTCATAACGATATCGATGGGATTAATGTTGATTTCGAAAATATAGACATCAAGGATAAAAAAATCTATGTATCCTTTATCCGAGAACTTCAAGAGACTCTTCATCCCCACGGCATTCTCGTCTCTGTCGATGTCAGTCGTGAGAACCCTGATCCATTCTGGTCTGGCAGTTTTGATCGACATGAACTGGGCAAAGCAGCAGATTATATCATTATGATGGGGTATGATGAGGATTTAGGCGGCGGAGGGAAAATCAGTTCCGTTGCATCTCTACCTTGGGTAGAGAAAGGGATCCAGCTATTATTGCGAGATGTACCTGCGCGCAAAGTTATTCTTGCTGTTCCCTTCTACACAAGAGACTGGGTTACCGATCTAAAAACGAAGAAAACCGAACAAAAAGATCTTACATTAATCGAAGTGAAGAAGATTATTGCGGACAAAGGATTAAAGAAGAAATGGGATCCGCAATCCAAACAAAATGTTATCGAGTACACGGAAGAGAATAAAAAACATCAAATATGGGTTGAGGATGAACAATCGATGCAACAGCGACTAGGCCTTGTTGATCAATATAAGTTAAGGGGTACGGCCATCTGGTTTATAGGTCAAGAACCGCCAGAAATTTGGGATGTATTTCGCAAGTAACAACGACGATCGGCTTATTCCGAATACGCTAAGCTCCATTCCTTGGGCTATTCCTTGTCGATTATATGTTTAATCTGATCCGTATAAGGATCCAAGAACAAATGGCCGTTCGAGCTTTTCACCGCGTAATTGATATCTTTAACCGTGAAGCCTCGCTTCTTCACTTGCTGCAAGAGCCATTCCTTATTTACGCCGCTCAATTTCAGATTATCGTCAATAAGTTCACCATCCATGATGAGCTCAGTCGGAAAGGATTGCTTCTTGCTTTTCATCTTGAAATCTTTACGCGTGACAGGCAGATACTCCTCTTTGCGCAGCACGGACAATTTGCCATTTAGTTCCAACACCGCATATTCGACTTCTTCGATATTGAAAATATTTTTTTCACGCAGCTCCTGATTCAAGGTGTCGAGCGTGAATTTCAGCTTTCGCATATTGTTCTCTAATATTTGTCCTTCTTGAATAATGATGGTTGGCTGGCCGGAGATCCATTTGCGAATCGTCCGGTTTTTCATTGCTAGCACAAGGAACAAATAAGCAATACTTCCGAAAATAAATAGCGAAACGAGCAGCTGCCAACCGCTCATTTTCACATTAAATGCAAGATTGGCGGTTATCGCACCGAGCGTGATCGCTGCAACAAAATCGTGATAGGTCATCTGCGAAATCGTCGCTTTGCCTAAAATCCGAGCGATAACCATCATAATCCCAAAGGAGGCCGCTGATCGAATCACAATCTCGAACATCTGGTTCATCTCTTATTCTCCTTATCCCGTTCATTTACCTTATAAGCATGCTGCTAATATGCCCATAACCATGGAGAAATAAACAGATATTACCAGATGTTCGTCATTCGATTTATAGCGTACGGAATTTAAGATCTTTACAATCAATGTAGAAGGAAAAATTTCTCTGTTTGTTTTTCCCCTCTACAGAAAAGCTTAACGTCATATTTCTAACCTTTTTATCTGATAGGGCTTTATAGCTTAACCAACCATACTTTTCTTTGTTCGGTTTGATCGCGCTATCGCCAAAGTCGGGATTATCCTGTGATATGCCCACCATTTCCTTGGTTTTACCTTGGATCTGAACATTCGTACCTGCGATGCTATGAACCAATTCCGGTGTAATCGTCTCATCATCCGTGTTGTTCTTGATCGTGATTTCGAAATCCGTTGTCTCATCCGTCAACCTCACGGTATGAATCGTAACCTCGACATCGTTTATTTTTTGCGTGATGGGTAGCTTCTGAAAATTATAAATCTGCTTACTGCTAACCTTGGCTTTAGTCTGTTCACCCTTCGCTGGTAAGCTTGACGCCGCATACGCAGCCCCTGAGAACAAAATCACGCTGCAGATTAATCCTATGAGTACTTTTTTCATTGTCTATCTTTCCTTTTCTACTGCTTTTCTAAGACCATCGCTCTACATATATTTCGACGGTCCCATTAGCAGCAGCCTTATATTTGTGCTCTACCGGATTCCCATTCCGATCTAACTCGATACGCCCATCCGTTCTTGTCACTTGAAACACAAGCTCCGTGTGCAGAGGAAGACGCAAATGATTCGTATACGTTCCATGACCGGCATCAGCCAATGGGAACCATGCGTAGATCCTAACAACCTCCGGCGTGTTCGGCGGAACGTGAACGATGATGTCCAGTGTCACATGATCTGGGGTCTCCGGAATGACTCGGATGATTTTGCTCGCTAGAAGTCCCTGATATTCAACCGTTACCGTTGTTTCTCCTGTAGATTTCGGAACAAGGGTACCATCCGCCCGAACATCGAGTATTTCAGGATTTAAGACTTGATAATTCGCACGCAACAAGGTCATCTGCAGCCCATTCTCCATCTCGACAATCGGATTGAGTCGACTCTTCGCACCCATCATGCCCACTTCATCGTTACCGTATAAAGCAACTGCACGTGCCTTTCCCTTATTGCCATAGAAATGAATGAGCGGTGAAATCAATCTTGCCGCCCAATCCTTCTCTACATGAGCCGCTTCGGGCGCGTACAGATAGAGCAGTTCGTTGTCTGCTTCATACCCGAGCTCCACCAGCTTCTCGGCCGCTTCGCGCACATGCTTCTCCATAATCAGCAGTCCTTCGCTGCTGCCCAAATCGATCCAGATACGTGAAATCGGCTGCTTGCCTTGAAAAGAGTGATATTGCGGGAATTCCTCCAATGTCAGCGGATCGACGTAATACAAATACGGTGAAATAATTCCGAGCTTGCTGAAAATATCTGGACGGCGAAGCCCGATATGATACGTGACCTGTCCCCCACGGGAAGAGCCCATCAATGCGGTATGCTCGGCACCTGGTTTTGTACGAAATATCCTGTCGACATAAGGTTTAACCTCTTCGATGAGGAATTTTTCATACAAGTGCCCCAATGGCCGAATATCAACCTTATCATCCTGATAACGTATGCCGTCCATATCGTGGGTAAATTCATTCGACCGCTCCATGCCCATATTGGAGATGCCAACAACGATGATTTCTTCCATCTTGTTATCCTGAACCAGCTGATCGATGGTCTCATGAACGTTCCATGAATACCCGTTAAATGCCGGATGGAAAATGTTCTGACCATCATGCATATACAGCACCGGATACCGTCTACTTGAGTCTTGGTCATAACTAGGCGGCAGATAGACAAACAAATCTCTTTGATTATCTAGATAAGACGAATAGAAACCTTCAATTCTAAGCATGCTTGAACGATGCTCCATCTTTATTGCACCTCCCTCGCTGGTACACAATCCACCCAATTCTCTACGACGTAATTCAGGATTAACCCATCCGTGACCGTAAATTTGCGATAAGGGACCTCGTGGCCATAGCGATCCGTCTCGTGCTTGCCCAGTCCTCTGGAAATACGGAATTCGAAAGTCATATCTCGCGGTACTTCGAACGTGCCACCGAAGAGTCGATTATGAATCATCGGCAATTCAATGCCTGCATATAAGGAATCCGTCAGTGGCGTCGTTGTCGGCACTTTCACGAAGACGTTCACAGTAGCGGTCGGGGACAGATGCGGGATAACGCTCAGCTCTAACGAAGCCGTCAAATGCGCATAGTGATAGGTCACCTTTGTCTGCCCTATTTTCTTAGCAAGGAGTCTTCCATCCACCGTCACATCCAGCAGTTCAGGATCAGCCACTTCATAGGTCCCCTGTAAATCGGTCATCATAAAACCGCTGTCGAAGTGAACGATCGCATTTAAATTACGCTTAGCCCCCTGCAGCCCAACCGTCTCAGGCCCATGCAATTCCACACGGATCGGCTTGCCAATCTCCCCGAAAAAGTAAAGGAGCGGCGCGTGAACTCTAGCTGCCCAATCTTTCTGCGAATGACCGGAGTCTACGGCATAGTAATACATCAAGTCCTCACCAGGCTGATAACCCGTGTTGATCAGGACATCCGCCACCTGGCGCACATGCTTCTCCATCACGGTAAAGCCTTCAGCATCGCCGACATCCATCCATATCTTCAAATCCTTCTTCTCCGTGTACACATGGCTTAACCAGCGGTCTTCCATCGTATTCGGGTCAACACTGACAAAGAAAGGACATAACGCGCCGATCATGCCGAACGTATCCGATTTTCGAAATCCAATATTGTAGGACACTAATCCTCCAGCTGACGAGCCCATGAGCGCTGTATGCTCTCTACCCGGCAACGTACGGTAGGTTGTATCGATGTAGGGCTTTACTTCTCGAACGAGAAATTCCTCGTATAATTCTCCTTGATTGGTTGTGCCAAAAATATTATGTCCTTGCGGATTCGCATGCATATATTCGGCAATTCTAGCATCTTCAATATGCGAGATCGCGACCACAATGATTTCTCTCATTTTTCCTTCCGCAACCAACCGATCTACGGCCGTATGCACATCCCAGGATTCACCCTTCTGATCCGCGAAGAAAACATGCTGACCGTCATGCATATATAAAACTGGATACCGCTCTTGATCATTCAGGTTATAGCTTGGCGGCAAATATATGAACACTTCTCTCGTATTATTTAATATCTTCGATTCGAAATCTTTAAGTTGTATGAACCGCGAAACATCCACTCCGCATTCTCCTCACCACATAAGAATCATGATGTGGCGGTCAATAAGAAAAACTTCTCCTCTTTGACATACGCCGCATCATTAATATAACTGTCCATCATATTAACAACTTCCGTGTAGTCATTGAGATTAAATGATATCTTCATCATGTCGTCCGGGAATAACTCCTCGCAATGGGATGTACAGCATGCCACCAGATTCTTATGCGCCTTCCAGGCTTCATTCGCCAAGAACTCGTTGATTACGATCCCAGGCTTACCCGCAAACTTCGATAAAAAAGCTTGCATCCCCTCACGATTCTCATAGACATAAATTCGATCTTCGTCCAATCCCGATTGCTGCTTGATGACTTCTCTTAATTCTGTATTGTTATAGGCATCCATCACGAGAAACTCCGGCGCTTGCCCCAGTAACGTCTGGGCCGCTGCAAAGCCTTGCTCGAAGTTCGGCATAATTTTGTGAAACAACGAATCTTCGATATAGCTATCAATGACGAATACCGGAATCCCGAACCCAAATTGATTCGAGATCGCATAGAATTTCTCCCGATCCGCATTAATTAGGAACACGCCATCCAAATTCCGTTCCATAATGACCTTATAGGATAAGGATGCGCTGTCCAATTGCATAAAAATCACATGATATCCGAGATTTCTGCACAGCTCCTCCAGCTTGTAGATCGTCTTGGCATATTTCAAGGCCGATCCAGGGCTTTGATGTGCGTCCTTGAACAACAGAATACCCATCAGTCCTGTTTTCTTGATTTTTAACGATTGAGCAGAACGGTTCGCCACATACTTCAACTGCTGCGCGACTTTTAGTACTTTGACACGGGTTTCATCCGAGATGGATTGCGTCTTCACATCATTCAGAATGTAAGACACGGTTGCTATGGATACATCTGCTGCTTTCGCAATATCTTTAATCGTAGTTTTTTTCATATGAATCCGACCTCTCACCATGACTTAAACGTTTAAGTTAATTTAAGCATACTGCCTTTTCAAAGTCAATTTTGCAAGTCATGAGAGGGTCAGATTTATCCTTTGTCTGCGCCTGCTGTCATGCCGTGGATTAAATACTTCTGGAAGTACATGTACAAGAGCGTGATCGGCAAGGCCACTAATACCGCACCAGCAGCGAATACCGTAAAGCTCGAATTGGTCTCATTCGCGACCATACTGTATAGCCCCTGCGCTAACGTCATTTTCTCCGATGACCGCAATACAATTTGCGGCAGTATGAAGTCCATGAACGGTGTAATGAAGCTATTTAGGGCGACAAAGGTAATCGACGGTAAGGATAAAGGTAGAATAATTCGGAAAAACGCATCTTTATTGCTCGCGCCATCGATAAAAGCAGCTTCCTCTAGACTTCTAGGAATGGTATCAAAATGACCTTTCATCACCCAAGTCCCCATCGAAATCGAACCGCCGACATAGATGAGAATCAGCCCTAGATGCGTATCGAGCAATTTGGTCTGCAGCAGCAGCACAAAGATCGCCATAATCGACAAGAAGCCCGGGAACATCTGCAAAACAAGCAAAGTCATGAGCCCCTGCTGCCGTCCTTTGAAACGAAATCTGGAGAAAGCATATGCCGTCATCGCAACGAGGATGGTCGATAGAAATGCATTCGCCACAGCAATCTTAAGCGTATTGCCGAACCATAGCATAAAATCGGTATTCCGAATCAACTCAACATAATGCAGCAGCGACGGATTGTCCGGGAACATCTTGCTGACCAATAAGGTATTCCCTGGATTGAGCGAGGTTCCGACAACCCAGGTCATTGGATAAATGGTCGTGATCAACAGCACGATAAATACCATATAAATCCCTATGACGACTAAATTGCTTTTTAATTTAGACATTTAGACCCAATCCTCTTCTTGATTTGACTTCATTCGCTTGTAGTTCCATAAAGAGAACCCTGCTATGAGTATAAACATGATGATGGATACAGCGGAAGCCATGTTGAACTGGCTCTGATTCAGCGTCATTTTGAAAATCCACGAAATCAGAATATCCGTACTTCCAGCGTAGAAGTAATCCGGTTGATTCGGGTTACCATCCGTTAGCAAATAAATCAAATTGAAATTATTAAAGTTAAACGCAAATTGCATAATCAATATGGGCGCAGTAGCTAAGAGCACAAGCGGAAGCGTAATTTTGGTAAACTTCTGCCTCCATGATGCACCGTCAACCTCTGCAGCTTCGTACAGATCGCGCGGCATCGTTGTGAGCACGCCCGACATAAGCGCCATCAGAAATGGCGTCGAGAACCACAGATTCACAAGAATAATCGATACTTTAGCCATGGTTGGATCCGAGAGCCAAGGGACTGGCGAGAATCCAAGGTTGACAATCAGATCATTAATCGGACCGAACGAGCCATTCAGAAGTACCCGAAATACAAGGATCGAGATAAATTGTGGAACCGCCCATGGCAGGATGAATGCCGTACGCCAGAACTTCTTGAACTTTATTCTCGGATGATTCACCATCATCGCGAGGATCAGACCACTTAAGAAAACCGAAATGGTAGACACGGTAGCCCAAATGATGTTCCATACCGCAATGCCTACAAAAGTAGATCGCCATGCCTCTTGCGTAAACAAATCGTAGAACGATGCGAATCCGATCCAATCGACCAAGGAACGGTCAGGAATATGATCCGGAGCCGAATAGTTCGTAAATGCAATCAATACATTGAAGACTAATGGCATGACTGTCACGAATAGTACGAAGCAGGAGGCTGGCAGCAAGAGTAAATAAGGAAAGTTCCGAAATTTAGCCCTCTTCAGGGATGCGATAAATCCGAGCACTTGGCCTCCTTCATCCCGAATCTCGCCATTTTTCTTCGCGTCAACAATATTCATGATATACATGCCCAAGAACAAAAGAATGATCACAACGGTAATAAGTCCATTAATGAGCAAAAAGATCGAATGATCGCCTTGGACCACTTTTCCCTTCATGATTCGTGAAGGCACGTCGCCTAACGTGATCAGGCCGGTTATGCCTTTATAGGCAATCGGATAATACGTCCAGAAGAACAGTTGGGCCACGACCATCCATAGGAAGCCCTTCACATATTGCCGATTATAAAGCTGTCCTAACCCGATAAATAGTGCGGAAAAAATAGCAGCTTTGGTCCGATAGCGACGAGCGTCTAGGTTTACATGCATTCTGCAGACCGCCTTAGAAATAATTTAAAAATTCATTTAGTGCTTCGTTTTCATTGCCGTTTTGATCTGTTCTACCGCCTTATTGAGGGCTGCCGCAGGGTCTTGATTGTCATTCCAGATCGAAGCAATAGCTGCGCTGGCCGGCTGCCACACATTCCCCATTTCCGGTATGGATGGCATCGGAGTAGAATACTTCGCTTGCTCTAGGAATGCGAGTGCATTCGGATTCTCCGTCAGGATCGGATCATTCGTTAGATCATTCCGCGGTGGCAGCTGCGTCGTCATTTCGAAACGTAATTTCAAATTCTCCTTGTTCGTTGCAAAGCTAGCAAACAGTTTCGCAGCAGCTGGATACTTCGTATAGGAATTGACATACAATGCTCTGATCCCCGAGAAGCTCTTCGGATGTTCGCCATTCGGCAGCAGTGGCAGCGGTGCGACCCCATAATCCAGGTTGTCTTTGGATAGACTGGAAATCAGCCACGGCCCGTTAATAATTGCCGCCGTTTTACCCTCTTGGAAGAAACCCGTGATGATATTATCATTCATATCATTGACGTTAATCGGAAGAATCTGCTTAAGCGACTGTAGGAATTTCGCCCCTTCGATCGCTTTCACATTGTTCAAACCAATATCATTCGCGTCTGCACCCTCATTACCGAATACATACCCACCATAGCCCGCTAGGAACGAATAGGATTGATACAGCTGTGCGACATCCCACATGAAGGCAAACTTCTTATTGGCGGGATCATTATAGGTCACTGCGAAGTTGATGATATCCTCGTAGGTTTGAGGGGCTTTATCCATCAGCTTCTTGTTATAAAATAACGCATACGTATCGATCGCCGTCGGGAAGCCATAGAGCACGCCTTGATACTTGACGCCGCTGATGGCACTGGACATAAATTCATTCGTCGTCTTCTCGTCGAACACATCGTTCTCCAGCATGAGACCTGCCGTAACGGCATTTCCTAATTGATCATGCGGTGCAGAGAAGACATCTGCTCCGATTCCTGCCGGACCGTCCGTCGTCAGCTTCTTAACACTGTCTATCGCCGGAACCGCTTCGACTTTTACTTTCACACCGTATTTCTTCTCAAATTCCACTGAGATCGCTTTCAAAAAATCGAATTCAGGACCTTTCGATTCCCAGACAAGCAATTCCGCGCCTGGTTCAGGCTGCAATCCTTCAGAACTATTACTTTGTTGTTGCGCTTCGTTACCCTGCTCTTCCTTCCCAGGTGAGTTCTCTGCCTTGTCACATGCAGCAAGAAATGAAAAACTGAAAAGAACAGCAATAACTGCAGTCATCATCAACCGTCTTGACATGTATTTGCCCCCTCCATTTGGACCTTAAACGTTTAAGTGCTGAAACGTTTAAGTAACTTCAGTAATATGATAACTTCAATTTCCTTGTTATGTCAACCCATATCAAAATGAAAAAAAAGGAGCCTTAGAAGGCCCCTTATTCATCAATAATTTATGGTTGCATTGACGCTCCAGCTTGCAGCATCACAGCCAGTTCAGCACGTGTCACCGCACGTGTCGGACGGAACGTTCCGTCTTCATAACCGCTAACGACACCGCGTTGTGCTAAGCTAGCGATCGCAGATGCCGACCAGCGGCTGCTGCTCACATCCTTGAACGATGCAGTGGTCAACGATGTTGGCTGCTGCTGCAGCACCTTAGCCAGCATTACAGCCAGTTCCTCCCGTGTTACGGATTGATTAGGTAGGAATCGACCGTCTTCATAGCCGTTAATCAGTCCGCGCTGCTTCGCAATCTGAATGTCCGCTGCTGCCCAATAGTTCGATGGGACATCCTTGAACAAGGAGTTCTGACTACCTGCTTGCAGCTTCGCGCCTGACATTCGTACGAGTACGGACGCTGCTTGTGCGCGTGTTAATGACGTTTTCGGCTGGAAAAGTCGATTCCCCGTCCCTGTCATCCATCCTTTTTCCGATACAAATTGTATAGATTCGTCTGCCCAATGGCCGATCGTATCCAAATATGAAGAATTGTTCAGCCAGGTCGAATAATAATCCCACGTGCTGCCGGACTCTTCATTCAGACTCCAGTTGCCTGCGCCTTTCAGATTGTACTTCTGGACAAGACCCAGCTTCGCCTTAATCGATTGCTCATTCTCATACCAGACCGTATAATTGCCTGCTGTGATTCGCTTCCCATGGACCGTTGTTCCCGGATCGCCGGCCGGAATCGTGAAGGTCGCTTTCGGCGATTGACTCGCAGAATCAAAGACAACTTTCCCGTTGTATTTCTCAATGAGGCTGGTTACAACGGTGTTCTGAATTCCAAGCCCTTGGATGCTGCCATCCGATTTCCAGTAACGACCGTAGAACGGGATCCCCATCACAATCTTGTCGCTTGGCACATGCTTAAGCGCATACGCAATCGATTTCTGTACAAATGGTAAGCTTGCAACAGGACCAGGATCTCCGCCCTCATAGCTCTCATCATACGTCATGATCATGAGATAATCACTCACCTTCGCGAGCTCGGCATAATCGTAGGACCCATGCCACCCCGTATCCCAACCATCCGGGTTCGCCGCCACAGCGACCGAGACCTCTTTATGGGCAGGAATGGCTGCACGAAGCATCTTCACGAAGGCTGTATAATCATCACGCTGTTTCTCTGTGACATTCTCGATATCGACATTTACACCGTCTAGATTATATTTCTCTATCGCCGCAGCAATTTGCTTCGTTAATGCTTCTCGATTATATAGCGCAGCAACGCCCAGCTTCCGATCCCAGTGATTGCTCAGGAATGGAACAACCTTCATCCCTTGCTTGTGCATCTCCGCAACAAACTTCGGATCCACTGCTTCAGTCAACTTCAAGGAACCATTCTCGTTCAAATCAAAATAACTCGGCGATACCATATCCAGACTGCCCTTGGTCTGTTTCACGGCTTGAAGATATTGATCCGGCTTGCCAAAATAAATATAAGACATAGCGAATCGATGACTATCCGCTTCCGCTTCCGTCTTCGGTATGGTCGTTAACGTGACTGCAGCAATGGAAAGCCCAATCACCGCACCCTTTATGTATTTTGAAACACTCATCCACACATCATCTCCTTCACTAGCAAAATTTGATAGATTCGCATAATCATCATGACATTCGTGAATGATATGGGACAATATATAAATAATGGTAATTATGAAGAAAACCTGTCTCCGCACCGCTAAAATTGTGTTTTGAACGCATTCATGATACGGTTATATAACCGATTAATCTTATAGGAACAAGCATAAGCGACTTCGTCGTCCTCTATAGGACAATAAGCGTTTAAGCGAGAAATATAAGAACAGTTTATTCGTGAAACTTATAAATTCTTATATTTGAACATATCTTTGGAGGGAATTGCATTGCCGAATATCTATAAAAACTTAACGGAACTTATTGGCAATACACCGTTGTTGGAATTGTCCAACTACAATAAAATACACCAACTAGAAGCGTCAATTATTGCGAAGCTCGAATACTTCAACCCTGCGGGTAGTGTCAAAGACCGCATTGGATTCGCGATGATCAAGGATGCCGAGGAGCGCGGATTACTAAAACCCGATTCGGTCATTATTGAATCCACGAGTGGGAACACGGGGATCGGACTTGCCTTTGCGGCAGCCGCTCTCGGTTACAGACTCATCATTACTTTGCCAGAGACGTTCAGTATTGAGCGGAGAAAATTGCTCAAAGCGCTTGGCGCAGAACTCGTACTAACCCCTGCTACAGAAGGCATGACCGGAGCTATTCGCAGAGCGGACGAGCTAGCCAAGGAAATCCCAGGCGCATTCATTCCGGAGCAGTTCGATAATCCTGCGAACCCTGCCATTCATCGCAAGACGACGGCGGAGGAAATCTGGCTGGATACGGATGGTCAAGTCGATATCTTTATTGGAGGCGTGGGTACAGGAGGTACGGTTAGCGGTGTAGGCGAAGCGCTCAAAGCCAAAAATCCTGCCATTCAAGTCATCGCTGTTGAGCCCTTTGACTCGGCTGTTCTTTCTGGCGGCAAACGTGGCCTCCATGCGATTCAAGGTCTTGGCGCAGGATTCGTTCCAGGAAACTTCAAGGCAGAAGTGGTTGATGAGATCATTACCGTCAAAAATCACGAAGCGATCAATACCGCACGTATTCTCGCGAAACGTGAAGGCTTGCTCGTCGGCATCTCTTCTGGTGCTGCTGCCTATGCTGCGATGCTCGTCGCTAAACGTCCTGAGAACAAAGGCAAGAACATCGTCGTGGTTCTACCGGATACAGGTGAACGTTACCTATCCACGCCATTATTTGATGAAGAATAAAGGATAACCCCACAAAGTGAGGACTTGACTTCGAAGCTGATTCAGGTACTTTGCGGGGGACCCCGACAATGATAAATGGAAGGAGACCATACTGGGCATGTGCCTGGCATGGTCTTTATTTGTTCACATATTGTGAATTTCGTCACAAAAAATTCAAAAATGAAAAACGAAGAAAATCGAAGATTTTAGGCGATATTTCAAATTTCCTTTTATTAGAAAACACCATCCAATGCCAAACAAATCCTGTTGCCGCCTTATTTTGATCACAGATCAGACACGTAATAGTCAAAATTTTAACTTCTTTTTCCTCTCATTTTCGCTTATTTTCTCATGAATACCTCATTATTTCTGGTCATTACTTCCAAAAAACCGTGATTTACCGCTTTCAATTGTGACGAAACTTTGATATTTGTTCTTTCTATCACATTTATGAATAAAAATCAAAATCGGCGAATTCGGCGCTTTTCAGTGATATTTAACACATTTTCAGCTTTTATTACGAAATCATCATCTTTTTTTGTTAGAAATAGCACCAATAAATTCCATTATTGGTTCTCAATAGGGTTTGTTATTAACTGAATATCTTAATAAGATAAAAGAAAATTAAGTTCTCTTGAAATACATCAACATGTGAATTGCATTGTTAAGGAAGGGGTTACTTATGAAAAAGAGAGGACCGCTATTATTATTGTTCATCTCACTCATTATGCTATTAAGTGGGTGTAGTTCGAAACTGCTGGTACTGGATCCAAAAGGTCCGGTAGCGAAGACGCAATCGAGCACGATTATCTTCTCCATGATCATCATGGCTGTCGTACTGCTTGTCGTCTACGTCTTGTACATTTACATGCTGACGAAGTATCGCGCTACGAAAGCCAATGAAGGTTATGAACCTCCTCATATTGAGGGAAGCAAGTGGTTGGAGCTGATCTGGACGATTATCCCGATCATCATCGTCGTGATTCTATCCGTCGTAACGGTTCGTTCGACCAATGCGGTCGAGAATGTACCCGTCGGGTATGAAGATCAGAAGCCACTTGTTATTTATGCGTCATCTTCCGACTGGAAATGGCACTTCAGCTATCCGGAAGAAGGCATTGAGACGGTTAACTATGTCAATATCCCTACGAACCGCCCGATCGAATTCCGTCTATATGCATACGGACCGATCACAAGCTTCTGGGTTCCACAGCTTGGCGGTCAGAAATATGCGATGAGCGATATGGTGAATAAACTCAATCTTGTCGCTGAACATGAAGGATCATTCTATGGTAGGAACTCGAACTTCTCGGGTAAAGGATTCGCACATATGGAATTCGAAGTCTTGGCTCAATCCCCTGCGGATTACACCAAATGGGTTGAGGATGTGAAGAATACCGCTTCGAAATTAACGGAAGACGAGTTCAATAAACTATTGGATACGCCAGTCGTCGGACGTAAGACCTATTCGTCTACGCATCTTGAATTCAGTCCAGCACCTGAAGGTGCAAATGGTGGACATCATCATGGCGGCGACGCAGATGCCAAGGACAACGCAGGATCGATGGATCATTCGAACATGGACATGGATGATACGGGATCGATGGATCATTCGCAGCACGAATAAGCGATGGGACAGGAAGGAGTAATAACAGTATGAAACTGGATGAATTTTTCGTCACTGGAGAACCGATGATCTACGCCGCTATGGTGAGTATCGTCGTTGCATCTCTAGCAATCCTCATCGGTCTAACCTATTTCAAGAAATGGGGCTACCTTTGGAGAGAATGGCTAACGACCGTCGATCATAAACGAATCGGCGTCATGTATATTATCGCAGCACTCCTCATGTTATTCCGTGGAGGCGTCGATGCCTTACTGATGCGTGCTCAGCTCGCTGTACCTGAGAATGGGCTGCTCGACGCACAGCATTATAATGAAATTTTCACAACGCATGGTGTTGTCATGATCCTATTCATGGCCATGCCATTCATTATCGGACTTATGAACGTCGTCGTTCCACTGCAAATTGGCGCGCGTGACGTTGCATTCCCAAGACTAAATGCAGTCAGCTTCTGGCTCTTCTTCGCTGGAGCGATGTTATTCAACATATCCTTCGTCATCGGGGGCTCCCCAGATGCAGGATGGACAGCGTACTTCCCGCTCGCGAGTCTGGAATTCAGTCCGACCGTCGGGAATAACTTCTATTCGATTTCATTACAGATTGCCGGTATCGGTACCCTGCTAACAGGGGTTAACTTTATCGTTACGATTCTTAAAATGCGTGCGCCTGGCATGAAGCTTATGCAAATGCCAATGTTCACATGGTCTATCTTGATCACAAGTGTTATCATTGTGTTCGCATTCCCGGTTCTTACCGTAGCACTTGCACTAATGATGTTCGACCGGATGTTCGGAGGCCAATTCTTCACGATGGCCAATGGCGGGATGGATATGCTCTGGGCGAACTTGTTCTGGGTATGGGGTCATCCAGAGGTTTATATCGTTATTTTGCCGGCCTTCGGTATTTATAGTGAAATTATTGCGACATTCTCCAAAAAGAATTTGTACGGTTATAAATCAATGGTTGCGAGTATGGTTGTCATTTCGTTACTTTCCTTCGTCGTATGGGCGCATCACTTCTATACGATGGGTCATGGTTCGATGGTCAACAGCGTCTTCTCGATTACAACGATGGCCATTGCAGTTCCTACTGGGGTCAAGATATTCAACTGGTTATTCACCTTGCAGAAAGGCCGAATATCCTTCACGACACCTATGCTGTACACGTTAGCGTTCATTCCGATCTTTACAATCGGTGGGGTTACTGGGGTTATGCTTGCTATGGCTTCCGCGGACTATCAGTATCATAATACGATGTTCCTGGTTGCGCATTTCCATTACGTATTGATTCCAGGTACAGTATTTGCCGTTATCGCAGGTTTCCATTATTGGTTCCCGAAAGTTTTCGGATTCCGTCTGAACGAACGTCTTGGTAAACTTGCATTCTGGTTAATTACGATTTTCTTCAACGTGACTTTCCTTCCGCTCTTCTTCTTGGGATTGAACGGAATGTCGCGTCGGATGTACACCTATTCCGAAGGTTCCGGATTCGGGCCGCTAAATATGGTCGCATCGATCGGTGCTGTCGGACTTGCACTTGGCTTCGTTG
>Ga0209025_1002182_pt1 | contig 21723 bp, 21 predicted proteins | sample AraplaMF_Col_mLB_FD_184256 | JGI IMG/M metagenome (GOLD analysis project Ga0209025, IMG submission 184256) | Arabidopsis root microbial communities from the University of North Carolina, USA - plate scrape MF_Col_mLB (SPAdes) (version 2) | ecosystem: Host-associated > Plants > Roots > Endosphere... | reverse complement strand
CATTTAAGGTGTATTTTTTAGTTACATAGAAGAGCTCATGCGATAGACAGGGAAGAATGACACGGATGCTAATTTCTAGTTGCTCATTGTTAATGCATTGTGTAACTAGAAAGATAAAATGTTATGATGCTATGAATAACAAGGAATTTAGCGTTTGGGCTAGTTACACAAAATATAAGATATGGGTAACTCATAATAAACGTGAAATGATAAACCCTATGTTGTCGCAGCGATTAAGTGAGTATGCTGAGGGTTTGTTATTGATGCAAAATTAAGTGTTACAGGACTTAATTTTGCATCAATAACAAAAGGAAAACTTACTACTGTAAATAAAGTGTATGTGAAATAATTACAAAGTCGATTTATAAGAGTCAGCTTATATTTCGACACTCCACTCAACTTGTAACTATAGATGGCAGTATAAATCTTTATGTGTTAATATACAAAAAGCCGACTATACTCAGTCAGCTTTTTGTATATTATATTCTAGTATTTATCGATCCCAAAAGACATATTCTTTCCGTTAAGTTGACATTAAAATCTTACCAATGTTTTCTTTTACAATGACAACAAATAAAGAAACATTTACAACGACACTTATTTCGTTTAGAACTCCAATCATCATCACAATGATGCTTTTCTTTAGATTTCCACCAATCATCATTACAATGCTTTTCCTTAGAACTCCAATCATCATCACAATGATGCTTTTCTTTAGACTTCCACCAGTCATCACAACAATGCTGTTTCTTAGAACTCCAGCAATCATTATTCCAAGACATTTTTTTATACCTCCCTTCAATAGGATTACTATCATTCTATGTTTTAGTGAAGAAATGGCTTGTTTATAAACCTATTATTTTACCTTTATATGATAGAGTGCTTTCTACTACATATAGAATTCATAAAAACTATGCTAATTTCCAAGAGATAGTGGAGAGAATTACTGGTTATGACATTTATCAATAAACACATGTTGAAGAAAACATTCTGATTATAAATAATATCTTATTTTGGAGTACGTTTTTCTGAATGTATATTTCAAAACAGCGGAGAAAAAATATACTATATTGCTACAAACAAAGCCTATGTATATGTAAAGTAATAGGAAAAACAGCTAACTCTTAAAGGGGCTGGCTTATTAAAAGAAAAAAAGATTCTTTTGATAAAGAGGTTATCTAAACTTTAAATTCAGCAGAATTAAATCCAAGTCCCCTCACTAAACAAGCCGCTAACTGTTAAAGAATTGTTTTTATAATTAATAAAGAAAAAAATGTTTAGTACAATTGTTTGTTTTTTTCTTTCTATGTGTTTGCCTCGTACACTTTTAAGCTAGTGGACATACTTTACTAATAGAAAGGATTAGGGGGTGAGGTTTTGGGTTCTCGATTTAATAATTGTAAAAAGAAATGTACATGTAAACAGGATGATTGTTGGGAGATATTCGAAGAGTGTAAAAAGGAAAAGCATGAGAAATGTGATAATTCTTGTGTACAAGGAATTAGAGATGAGCTTAAGAAATTAATTAATCGAACAGTTCAAATTAATACAGAGGGACGTACTTATGTAGGTACTGTTGCGTCTGTAAGTTGCGATGTAGTTAAGCTTGCAGCTATTCCTGGATCTGTTGCAGTAATTATCTCCATTTGCAAAATTGAAGCAATTTTCCCTCCTGTTACAACGATTACTGCAGAGTTTGATTTTAATGGTGTTGACGTAGCAAATAAAGCATAATTATGCTTTGTTTGTAAAGCCATTCTGATGAATGGCTTTATTTTAATTTCGTATAAAAGGAGAATATATTCTTTATATAGAAATAAGTTTGAGGCTATAAAGAGTGATGTACGAAAGGAGAATGAGAGTGATTAAATTAGTGCCCTTTAAAAGATCTGATTTCAAACAATTAATAAATTGGATTCATTCCGAACAATTTTTAATACAGTGGTCAGGAAATGCATTTACATATCCTTTAAACGAACAGCAATTAGAGAAATATATAGAAAGTGCAAATACACTCGCTTTCAAAGTAATAGATGAAAAGACTGAAGAAGTACTTGGTCATATTTCACTTGGTCAAATAGACGATATAAATAAGTCTGCGAGAATTGGAAAAGTGTTAGTTGGTAATACGAAAATGAGAGGGCGTTCAATAGGAAAACATATGATGAAAGCAGTACTTCATATTGCGTTTGAAGAATTAAAACTACATAGAGTAACTCTTGGCGTGTATGATTTTAATACGTCGGCCATTTCTTGTTATGAAAAAATAGGATTTGTAAAAGAAGGTTTATTAAGAGATTCAAAAAAAGTAGGAGAAACGTATTGGAATTTATGGGAAATGAGTATGCTAGAATATGAATGGAATAATAAAAAATAATAGTTTCTTATAATTTTATTATGTTAATTAAAAGGGATTGGTGGGAAATTATGAATAGAAAGACTATAGTAATCACAATTGCAGCTGTTTCAGGGGGAGGTAAAACTACTATTACAGAAAGTTTAACTCATGAGTTAACAAATTCAAAAGCGCTATTTTTTGATAGTTATAACTTTGATAACTGTCCTGCTGATATTTGTAAATGGATTGATGATGGAGCGAATTATGACGAGTGGGTACTTACACCATTAATTCATGATATTCAGCATCTTATACGAGATAGTAAATTAGACTATATTATTGTAGATTATCCTTTTGCATACTTAAATAGAGAAATGGGGCAGTTCATTGATGTAACTATATTTATTGACACACCTTTAGATATTGCAATGGCTAGAAGAATTTTACGAGATTTTAAAGAAGATACTATGAGTGAAATACATAATGATTTAAAACATTACATGGCACATGCGAGAAAAGCTTATTTAGAGGCAATTCATACTGTTAAACCGAATTCAGATATCGTATTGGATGGATCTTTTTCTGTAAGTGAAATAATTGATCATGTTGTTGAGGAACTTGACCGAAGAGAAGTGATTGTCAATGGTTAAATGTATAGAGGAATATGTACAAGTTGATGATTTTAAAATGTATACGAAAGTATTTCAAGGAAAAAAGCGGCAGCCTGTTATTATAATGGAATCAGGCTACGGGGATTATTCAAAGGCATGGGATTATATTGCTGAAAGACTGACGGAATTTGGGACGATACTTACATATAATCGAGCTGGATTAGGGAAAAGTGGGAAGAGTTCCAAGCAACGTATTAGTTCTGAAATGGTCAAAGATTTAAGAACATGTTTAAATCTTTTACAACTGAAGCCACCTTATATTTTTGTAGGGCATTCTTTTGGTGGTATAAATGCACGGTTATTTACGGTTTTTTATCCCGAGGATATGTTGGGAACAGTTTTGGTTGATTCGACACCAGAAAATTATAAAGAATTATTTTTGCCAATCATGTCTCCAGGATTTCAAGAAGCTTACTATAAACAATTTGCATATGAAAGTTCATATGAAGAGTTTATGTTTAGTCTAGGTGAAGCAGATAGACATTGTAAATCAATGAACGATATTCCCCTTGTCGTGCTAGCTGCTGGTAAAAAAGCTTTTTATTCGCAAGCTGCACAACTGAAATGGTTACAATTACAAAGAGAATTATTACAATTATCCAGTAAAAGTAAATTTATAATTGCAGAACATAGCGGTCACTATATTCAAAAGGATGAGCCACATTATATTATAGGTGCTGTTAAGTGGATACTTGGGGTAGGGGAGAGATAAATGTGTACACTGTATTTCAATATAACTGGCAAGTAAGAGAAGATTGGTTTAAGTGGTGTGAACAACTTACAGTGGAAGAATTACTTAGCAAACGTGTTGGTGGTGTTGGAAGTATATTAGAAACATTATTTCATATTGTAGATGTTGAGTATAGCTGGATTTGTGATTTGAAAGGAAAAGAAGTAGATGAGCCGCAATTTAAGGATTATCAATCTATTCAAAAAGTGAAAGCATTATCTCATTTGTATAATAAGGATTTAGAGGGATTTTTACAATCGTGGACAGAAGACTTAGAGAATAAAATATTAAAAGTTTCATGGACGGATAAAGAGTACAAGTATGGTGAAGTGTTACGACATGTTGTCGTACATGAAATTCATCATATAGGTCAGCTATCAATATGGGCAAGAGAGTTAAATCTTCAGCCCGTTTCAGCGAATTTAATTGGAAGAGGATTATAGACGTAAAAACCGACTTGTACTGTAAACGCAAGTCGGTTTTTATATGTAAGAAGATTTCTTAGTTGAAATCCTCGGATTTTCTTTGACGTAAATGTAAAAACATTAAAATTGTAATAATGAAAAAGATCATCATCGTTTGTATGATTAAATTTTTAAACTGTAGCAATATTGCCCAAGATGTAAGAGTATCTTTAAAAGCTTGGAGTGCAGAGTACGAGGAAGGTTCAAAACCGTACTGAAGTAATTTTTTTGTTTCAATAAAAGTAGTGTTTTCTTCATCGGATTCTAATATTACTGAAATAAGCCTAGTATCTCCTAGTTTTGCAGTACCGACAAAACTATTATTACCGTTAGTTGAAAAACTAGTTTGCAAGCCATCAACACCTTGGAATTTAATGTTTTCATTGAGGGAATAAATCATTTTATTTGTGTTGAAAACTTGAAAATTTTTGAAGGTAAATTGGTAAGAGGTTAGTTTCGTCATATTCAGTACATTAGGAAAATCTTTTACTAAATGCGTTGCTAGTTTAGCTGCATCTTTCGCTGTTGTATTCGATTGTTTATTTGTATCTTGATTAGCTCCAGTAGAGTTTAGAAAAGGAGATGGCTGTGATAACTGTAGCTGTTTTGCTTTTTCATTCATTAACGTTGTAAAGTTATCTTCATTGCCACCAATGTGTTCTGCCAGTGCGAGTGCAGAACGATTATTTCCTGTTAAAAGCAATGCATGAAGTAAATCACGAACCGTCGTTTTATCCTTTGCTGTTACTTGCATAGGAGTCGTTTCCGCTTGGAATAATTCGTTACTTATTTTTACGGATTCATCTAACTGTATTTTGCCGTCATTTAGTTGTTCCAATACGATATACTCTGTCATTAATTTAGACAAAGTAGCTGATTGTATAGGGGTTTCTTCATTTTTTTTATAAATAACTTCACCTGAATTAGCATCTATTAAAATAGCTGATTTAGCTTGAATAATTGGACCATTTACATAAAGATAAAAATATAAAACGATAAGTGCAGTAATAATAAAAGATAATAATAAAATTGTGAATTTTTTCAAGAATTGCATAAGCGATCCTCCTACTATGACATCAATAATAATATTGTAAAAAGGAATGCTTAATTAGGAAGAAAGAAAAGGTAAAGAATTTCTAAAGAATTATAAAAGATTATTAAACTTTGGATATTGATGGAAAATAAAAGGTTCAATTTCTTATCATATTAGAAATTGAACCTAAAATTATGGTGTATTAATTTTTATATGGTAGTAGTTTTACAGTGAAAGTTGTTTTCTTGTCATCACTATATACTTCAATCGTTCCTTTATGCAGTTCGACAATACTTTTTGCAATTGCTAATCCGAGTCCTGATCCACCAGTGTTTGTTGAACGTGATTTTTCAACACGATAAAAACGTTCAAAAATATGAGGTAAATCTGTACTAGGAATAGGTTGTCCGTAATTTGTTATATCAATTGTAATCATATTATTGCTTTCATAAGCGGTAAGGTCAATATAACCACCTTCGTTTCCATAAGCGATAGCGTTTATAATAAGATTTTCAAATACACGCACTAATTTGTCTCCATCAGCTAATACCATGAGTTTTTGAGAGGGGAAAGAAGGACGGCATTGAATATTTGCTTCTTGCACTTGTATTCGGAATTGAACAGTTAATTGTCCAAGTAGCTCTACAATATCAATGGGAGCAGAATATAAACTTAACTCTTTATTTTGAACACGGGTGTATTCAAACAAGTCATTCATTAATGCATTTAGACGTGTTACTTTACCATAAATGACTTGTATGTAATGACGTAATTCCACTTCATCTCTATAATTATCATGATGGATTAAATTCACGTATCCAACTATTGATGTAAGGGGAGTACGTAAATCATGTGATACATTTGTAATTAGTTCGCTTTTTGCTTGTTCTGCCTGTCTTTCTTCGTCAATTGACTCTTTTAATTGTTCAACAATTTGATTGACCCCAGTCGCTAACTCTTCTAAATAATTATGATTTACGATGGAAACTTTATGATTGAAATTTCCATCTGCAATATATCGAATCTCTTCTATCATTTTTTTAATACAAGTTTCATAGTAAAGCTTTCTCTCGTGACGATAAAAAATGTATAGATAGGATGAAAAAATAGAAAATAAAAATAAATAAGAAACAATCATCATCCATAAAGATTCTTTAATCCCTTTATACTTTTCATAACCAAAAATCCGAATGAATTCTTTACCGAGTTCGGTTAGAGTAAGTGAACTCTCGATTACACTCGTAATGAGGCGATATATAATTAATTCAGTAATAGGTGTAAGAGTGATAGCTAATAAAAACCAAAAAATTATCTTCCATTTTGGGATATCTTTTAAAATATCAAATGCTTCATTTCTCAATTTTATAGCCTACTCCCCAAACAGTATGAATAAATTTTTCTCCATTCATTACTGTTTCAAGTTTATCCCGTAAATTACTAATATGAACCATTACAGTTTTATTTGAGCCATAACCATCTTCATTCCAAACACGTTCGAATATTTCTTCGGAACTAAATACTCTTCCTGTATTGCTCGCTAGTAAATATAAAATATCAAATTCAATAGATGTAAGTTTAATATATTCATTATTTACTTTAACAGTATGATTATGCTTATGGATTTCAGCTGTTCGAATACGAATGATACCATCGTCTTTCTTTTGAGTAGCAGCGTTTTGGAAAGTGGATCTTCTCAGCAAAGCTTTCACTCTAGCGACTAATTCTAGTGGATTAAACGGTTTAATCATATAATCATCTGCACCTGTCATAAGCCCTAATATTTTGTCCATGTCTTCAGCCTTTGCACTCAGCATAAGGATAGGTACAGTATTATTTTCACGCACTTCCTGACAAACTTCTAATCCATTTCGCTTTGGCATCATAATGTCCAAAATCATGAGGTCAACTTCATATGCAGATATCATTTGTATTGCTTCATCACCGTCATAAGCTTTAAAAATGTTATATCCTTCATTTCGTAAATAAACAGCGAGTAATTCTACAATATCTTTATCATCATCAATAATTAATATGCTTTTATTCATTATATAGTTAGTTCCTTTCCTTACAAATCATCAACACTACTATAATAACAAACATTTATGTACTTTGTAGCAATGATTTTACATAAAATTTCATGTAACGTATTAAAAAGGAATTAAAGCATTCATAACGAATTAACAATAGAAGAATTATTTGAATTTCCTATTATATTGAAGGAACGTAATAAAGAGGAGATTAACGTGTTATATAATGAAAGATGTTCATTTACTCCAACTGGGAAAATAGAACACTCTATAAAAGAGTTTCTATTAAAGTACGATAAAGAATTTACATATCACCATTCAATTCGTGTGGCAAATGAAGCGCGAAAAATAGCGATAATGTTTCATGAAAATGAAGAAAAAGCAGAAATTGCAGGGTATTTACATGATATAAGTGCAATCTTTCCGAACGAGGACCGGATTAAAGTTGCTGAAGCAGTTGGAATCGAAATATTACAAGAAGAACGGAAATTTCCAATGATTATTCATCAAAAACTATCGAGAGTAATCGCAAGAGAGATATTTAAAGTGGAAGATGAAGAGATTTTAGGTGCAATTTGTTGCCATACTACATTGCGTAAACATGCAACGAAGATGGATTTAGTGTTATTTGTTGCAGATAAAATAGAATGGGATCAAAATGGGACACCATCATACTTAGTAGGTATAAAAAATGGATTAGAAAAATCTTTAGAACATGCTGCTTTTGTATATATTTCATATTTGTGGGAAAGAAAAGATACATTGAAAGTTATACATCCGTGGCTAGAAGAAGCTTATTGGCATTTAAAAGAACTTGTAGAGTAGAAAGGATACGAAAATGCAGTTAAAAGAATATATGAATCAAACATTTCCAGGAGTTACGTTAGTACCGTCCATATACTCTCAGTGGGAAAATCATCTACATTTTAATTTTGGGAAAGATAAATATCAAATTGTAGAAGGAACCGACGATTTAAATATGGAATACTTCTCTCAACTATATACATATAATAAATACTTATTTGAAGATATATTTTTAAAAGAAGATGTAGTGTTTATAGTAGCAAATGTTTATCGGTTTAAAAAGGAAAATATAAAAACTCCACAGAAAATAAATATATACAATAAATATATTAAAAAGAGAGATTTAAAGTTTCGTATAAGACAAGAAATGTTACCTTTTCTATTTGAAGATAAAGAAGCAGATTTATATTGTACATCTCAATTTTCTTTAAAATGTCTTGCGGAAGATATCAAATATGAACCACTTATTCAAGCTGTTAATCATGAGGATTTTCCAGATCTTTATCCTCGTTTTGGACGCAAAAAAGAGGTTTCTTATCCTGACGTATTTCTCATTAACGCAACGAAAGATATTGTCATGTTTATTTATGATGATAGAGGATGTGAAGTCATTGCGAAGAATAAAGAAATAATACGAGGCTTATATGAAAAATACAAAGAGTGGATTCCAGATTATGAACGAGAAAGTATAGATAGCTTATTTAAATGACAGTAGGGGAAGTGAAGTGTGTAATGAAACGTATCGCAATCGTATCCGCATGGGAACCAGAACTTACGCATTTGCATCAACATTATCCGAGTGAACGCATTGAAAAAAGAGCAGCTTGGGAATTTCATTTTCATTATATAAATGATCTGGAAATTATTTCAGTAATAACTGGTGTTGGCAAAGTAAGTTGTGCTAGTTGTGTACAATTATTAATAAGTGAATTTCAGCCGGACGAGCTATTTATGACAGGAATATGCGGAAGTTTATCAAATAAGGTGAAAAATGGTCACATTGTAGTAGCACTTAATGCAATACAACACGATGTTACTGCTGCTGGTTCAGGGGAAGATGTTTTTAATTTATATGATGGTAGAACAGCACCTATTGAAACAACAAAGTCAATTGTAAGAAAAATAAAAAAAATAAGATCTTATGATCCAGTTCACTTCGGTACGTTCTTATCTGGAGATCAGCGTATTCGTAGTTCCGAAATGAGATATTTACTGCATACTGTATACGGAGCATTGGCGGTTGATCAAGAAGTCGCTGCTTTCGCTTACGTATGTCATATAAATAAAAAACCATTTTTATGTTTAAAAGCTGCTTCAGATCAAGCGAATGATAAAACGAAAGAAGAACAAAAGGTTTTTAAAATGTTAGCATGTGAACGAGCATGTGAGCATTTAATTGCTTTTTTACGTGTTTATGAGATTACTGTAGTAAATAATAGATAGTTAAAAGATTCAGGTGAAAGGAATTCATTTCATGTATTTGAATGTAGTATATAACAAGCCAAAGCGGAGGATTATATTTATATGATTCAATATAAAAGATGTAGTGAAGTAAGTATAGATTTAGTGTATGGAGCTTTTAAGGATGGATTTTCAGATTACATTATTAAAATGGATGTTTCAAAAGAAGATTTTATACAAAGATTTTTTGGACCAGAAGGTAACTCGCTAGAACACTCTTTTCTTGCTTTAGATGGTGACAAATCTGTTGGCATAATACTTGGTGGTATAAAGGTTTATGAAACTATAAAAACAATGCGTTGTGGAACATTAGCTGTTCATCCAGAGTTTCGCGGCATTGGAGTAAGTCAAAAGTTATTTGAGCTACATAAAGAAGAAGCGATACAAAATGAATGCCAGCAACTTTTTCTTGAAGTTATTGTAGGTAATGATAGGGCGATTCATTTTTATAACAAATTAGGTTATGAAAAAGTGTATGATCTTTCTTATTATAATTTAAATGATGTAACTAAATTAACAAATAAAGATAATAAAAATATTGAAGTGCAAAGATTAGAATTTCAAACATTTAAACTTGAAATTCAGAAATGGCTTAACTTCCATATAAATTGGCAAAATGATATTGATTACATTGAAAAAACAAATAATACGTATTACGGTGCATATGTTGATAATGATTTAAAAGGCTCTGTATGTGTAAATGAACAAGGTAAAATTAGTTATATTTTCGTAGATAAAGATTATAGAAATATTGGGATTGGGATGAAATTATTACAAGTAGCAAGAGTAGAATCAAATTTATCAAGTTTATCTATTGGTTTTCCAAACAACAGTTTACTAGAAGGGTTTTTAAAGAAATCTGGGTTTAAAAAGAATTCTTTAGCACAATATGAAATGTATTTATTGTTATAAAAAGCGGAAGGAATTATTCTTTGCGCTTTTTATTTTTGCACTATGAGCGTAAAATATTTCTCATATATAATCCGTGAATAAGTCCCAACATACTATATGTGGAGGTCTTTTTATTAGAAGGTTATTTATAAAGTGACAGTAAAATAACGAGAGATTACATATTGAATTAGAAACGAGGAAGCCGGTTAGAAATTATAAAACTGTTCCAGAAAGCAGTGGATAGTTTTTTGGAAATTAGATTTTTTTGAAAATAAAAAGGCGGTTGTTTCCGCAACCACCTTTCAGTAAAACAAAGCACTTTTTCAGAAATAAATTATGGATGATTCTAAAAAAAGTTATAGGATATAATCCCATTTTTATAACCGAAGTGACGAGCTTAATTTATAAGAAAGGAATGACTATATTATATGAAAATTTGTGTATAATGGTTACAAAGAAAAGAGCAGCTAGCAAAAGTTATCTGCTCCATTAAAGGCATATGGTTAAGCAATGGTTTGTTTACAGTATTGATTGAATAGTAAGGTTTATCGAGAGAAGAGGAATTATATAAATTAAATTATGATAGTCGATATTCTCCATATTGACCAGAAAAAAACTAAAAATTCTAGTGAAATTCCAAGCGTTCTTTTCTTAGGTTTTTGAATTTCTTTTATTAGATAACCTACAGCACTAATTGCTATAAGTATGAAAAGAATGAGTTCTAATGTTTCTGGCATTACATCTACTCCTAATTATATATTTAGTTTATTATATAACAATTAAGAGATTATTTGAAGATTAAAAGTAAGGATTGAAAAGTTTGAATTTGTTTCTTCTTTCGTTATCTTTTTAAATGTCACTTTCATAATAATATTTTATTTTGTAAAATATTATTATTTTATGTAGAATAGATAGGATGGGAGGGAATGAAATGAATTATGGTTTAAAGTTTAAGATTCTTGAATTACAATGCTTCATTCAAAAGACTTATTCTGATATTAAAACAGCATGTGATATTGCTATTTATCAAGAAAACACTTCTAAATATTTAATTTCATTAGGATTTTTGAATAAATCATATATGACTTATATAGAAGCAAAAAGATTTTATCGTGAAAATGACGAGCTTGTAAGTGTAGAATTTGATAATTTCTTTGATGCGTATGATAAATTAGAACACGAATTAAAACAAGTTATTTCAAGAGAAGATAAAAATCCTTCATTGCTACATAGCAAATTTGATCAGTTTCAACAGAAAATTGAAAATATAAATGACCTAATAAAAGTTTTGGAAAATGCTCGTTAATAAATTATTTTTCTTTGTTACATAGAAATTATACATTATAAACATTTTTGGGGTAATATGTATTGCGAATCTATTGTAAGAAGGTGACTTTTGTTGATTACAGAAGTCACCTTTTTATAATATGCTTTATATCTGTAATTAATATATTGTGTTACACAATTCACTTTTATATGACTTCATTTATTGATGAAAATTAAAATAGAAAGATCTGAAAATAGAAACCTACTAAGGCTTATTTGCTATGCTAACCTTAAAAAACTCAAACTGGATCTTTAAAAAAAGAGAATTTACATGTGAAATTTAATTTATCGAATCTTATATATAGCGATGTAGTGCAACCATTATATATATCTATAAAAGAAAAGTTCATTAAAAGTAGTGATTTTTCTAGAATAACTATATTTAAATAATGAATTAACATCATTGAATTATACGATTTTGTTTAATTTTATATACTTTTTATTTTCTTTTTTTTGATACGAATGAATAGTATAATTTTTAGCAGTTTTATATTTTAGGAAATTATAAGAGGTAAATATCATGAAAAATAAAAAAGAAATAGCTATAGTTGCATTAACAACAGGATTGGCTTTAACAGCTGTAGCGCCATACGGAATAGGTCATGCAGAGGAAACAGATCAACTACAAGTTCAAATGCAGGAGGAATCGTTCCGCTCAGGTGAACTTACACAACCGTCACAAAAGGCACCAGAAAATGTAGTAAAGGATGCACTTAAGGAGAAAACAGAACAAGCGCTTTCTCCAAAGCAAGTCAATGGAGAAACAGGAGTAGATTATAAAGTCCTTCAAAAACGTGGTTCGTATGATGGGACTACACTCGTACGTATGCAGCAAACATACGAAGAAAAAGAAGTATATGGCCATCAATTAACTGCACACGTAGATAATAAGGGTGTTATTAAAAGTGTTTCAGGCGATAGCGCGCAAAATTTAAAACAAGAAGAATTGAAAAAGCCTATTAAGCTATCAAAAGAAAAAGCCAAACAATATATTTATACGAAGTACGGGAACGATATCAAGTTTATATCTGAGCCAGAAGTTAAGGAAGTTATTTTTGTTGATGAAAATAATGGACAAGCTTCAAATGCATATCAAGTTACATTTACTGCTGCAACACCAAGCTATGTATCTGGAACTTACTTAGTGAATGCCGATAATGGTGAAATGTTGAAGAATATGGTACAAGAATCAGGTTTAAAAGTAAGTGAAGAGTATGTTGAACCTTTAAAGGAAAGTAGAAAAAACAATTTCGTATCACTAACTGGAACAGGAAAAGATGATTTAGGTATAACTCGCACTTTTGGTATTTCTGAACAAAGTAATGGGAAATATTCGCTTGCTGATTACACAAGAGGGCAAGGAATTGAGACATATGATGTAAATTATAGAGATATTACAAATGAAGAAAAATATTATCCTGGTATATTAGTAACTAGCACTTCACCAACATTTACTGATCCAAAGGCGGTAAGTGCTCATTTTTTAGCAACAAAGGTATATGATTTTTACAAAGATAAATACAAGCGCAATAGTTTTGATAATAAGGGAAAAAAAGTAGTATCAGTTGTACATGCATGGGATTCTGGAGGAACAAATAACCCTAAAAATTGGGAGAATGCATTTAGTGCTAATATTAATAATATTAGTATGCTTATATATGGTGACCCCATGGTGAAAGCGTTCGATATAGTGGGCCATGAATTTACACATGCGGTTACCTCTAGCGAATCTAACCTTGAATTTTTCGGAGAATCTGGTGCAATTAACGAAGCGTTATCTGATATTATGGGAACGGCTATTGAGAAATACATAAATAACGGGGAATTTAACTGGACAACAGGAGAACAAACTGGATCGGTTTTCCGTAATATGAAAAATCCATCTTCAATCAATTATTCAAATGGAGTACCATATCCAGATGATTATAGTAAATATAATGATTTAAATGGAGAGGATAATGGAGGCATTCATTTCAACTCAAGTATTATTAATAAAGTTGCGTATTTAATTGCTCAAGGTGGTACTCATAACGGTGTAACTGTAAATGGTATTGGTGAAGATAAAATGTTTGATATTTTCTACTATGCAAATACTGATGAATTGAACATGACTTCTAATTTCTCAGAATTGAGATTAGCGTGCCTTAAAGTTGCAACAAACAAATATGGAGCGAACTCAATTGAGGTTCAAGCGGTCCAAAAAGCTTTTGATGCAGCAAAAATTAAGGGAGCAGTGACAGAAAACGAAAAAACTGCCGAAAACCAAGTCCCAGAGTTAACTGTACCGTCTACAATTACATTACATGTAGGTGACACGTTTGACCTGATGAGAAATGTAACAGCTGCTGATAAAGAAGATGGTAATTTAACAACTAGAGTACAGCATAAAGGTGATGTAGATACATCTAAACCAGGTAAATACATTGTGGACTACTTGGTTGTCGATTCCCAAGGGGGTAATGCAACGGCTACGCAGACTGTAATTGTAGAGGAAAATGGAGAAATATTAGATATAGAGCCTAAATTAACAGTGCCTGTTGGAGTGACTATTAATGTAGGAGATTCATTTGTTCCAATGACAGAAGTGTTAGCTATTGATAAAGAAGATGGCGATCTTACTTCTAAAGTAAAAGTAGATGGTAAAGTAGATACATCTAAAGCTGGTACTTACGTATTAACATACACAGTTACCGACTCTAAAGGTCATGAAGTAACTGCGAAACAAACTGTAACGGTTAAAGTTAGAGAAGAAGTTAAAAATGAAAAACCAATACTAAAAGTACCTGCTACAACTACAATTAATGAGAATGATCAATTTGACCCAATGGTAGGAGTATCAGCTACTAATAAAAAGAATGATGACCTTAGTTCTAAAGTAAAAGTTGATGGTAAAGTAGATACATCTAAAGCTGATACTTATGAAATAATATATAGTGTCAGAGATTCCGTAGGTAATGAGGTAAAGGCAATACAAAAAGTACTAGTGAAAGATAAAGACACTAGCAAAGCTAATGGCCTTGCTAATAATAGTAATATCTCAAACAATAGTAATTCAGATAAAAAAGAATATACATATAAAGAGCTTCCAAAAACGGGTGCAAGTACAACTAACAGTGCAGTAATGGGCATGTTGATGGTTATTGCAGGTACAGTACTCACTTTGATTCGTAAATTTAGAAAGACACATAAATAATAGTAGGTATAGGTATCATTCGTTTGAGGAAAAGAATTCATAATCCAGAAAAAACAAAGTGAAAAATATGTGAAACAAAAAAGGGAGTGTGTCTTAGGCGTAAATTATATTATCGGTACCGAAGGGCGAATGTCACTAGCTGATAAATAGTTTGGAATTTTGTACACACAATAATTATTAGATAAGGTTTTTACTTACTAAGATTTTAGTAGTTAGGAGGTACATTTGGCTTCCATAAAACTTTGCGCTTGGATGCGATTTTGTCTACAGAAATACATTACATATAAAACACGTTACTATTCTCATTAAAATAAAAGAATAGTAACGTGTTTTTTGTTTAAAAATGGCCTGAATCGTAAAGTTCATGAATGTTGGGGTAGTTTTAATTAGCCATGCATTAATTACTGAAAGCACTTTGTATTAATGGAAGTTTCACTTATATGACAACATGAGATTTCCGGTATTTACCAGGTGTTTCATTAGTGAATTTTTTGAAAATTTTAGTGAAGTAGCTTTGATCAGTGAAATTTAGTGAAGCACAGATGTCAGATAAGGAAGAGGTTGTGAAAGTTAATAATTTCTTTGCTTCTTCAATTCGTTCACGCTGAATATATTCACTTAATGAAATACCAACTTCTCTTTTAAATAATATAGATAAATAATCCGAATTCACGTTTGAAAATGTAGCAAGTTGTTTAACTGATATTGGATTGTAAATGTTTTTGAAAATGTAGTTTTTGCAAATAGCAATAGTCTGTGAATGTTGCTGTGCTTTTTGTGCCTTTACACGGTCTGCAAAAGTACAGAAAACATTTTTTAATAAATCCCAAACAGATTCTTTGTCTTTTAAATGTTCTGTTCTTTGGATATGTAGATCATAAATCTTGTAAGCAATTCCAGATGGAAGCCCTCCTTTTATCGCATATCTAGTAGCGAGTGTAATAGATGAAATACAAATGTTTTTATGACGTCTTAATTGATGGAATGAAGATAATGATGAAAGAGTCTCTTGTTGGAATACATAATAATATTTGAGTACTGTTTCTTTATCCCCGTTTTCTATAGCTCCAAGTAGTTGTTGCTCTAAATACAAATTATGACAGATAGATTCGTTTTTTTGCATTGAAGTATATACATCTTCGTTTAAGATACTGCTATGACTTACATGAAATGAGTCACTTTTATTTGCAAATGTACTTACATTTGAAATTTTTTTATAAAGAATGTTATGGAACAAAATCGCCATATTTACAAAGAAATATTGATCTTTGAGTGACAATGAAAAGTAATAGTCTCTTGTTTTTTTATAATTCGGCATAAAATGAAAGCTGCTATCCGTTTCGTTTTTAGAAAAGCTTACATCTGTTACAGGTCCAATAATAACAGTGCCGTTCACCATATAATCGCTCTTTATGTGAATTAAAATGAAGTGCCCTAGATGTTGATGAGTCCTGAAGATGGGAGAATTATATGAATCATTTCTCTGATAAAGCATATGTAACTGTTCTATTTTTGATGTATACAATGAAAGTGAATCATTTTTTGATGTAAAAGCTAAAAGAATATTTTTGTTGCAATCTAAAAAACAAACTGGAACTTCAAAAGATTGGAAAAACATATTGCAAATGTACTCTATCTCAACTAGACTGAGCTTTTTAGTCATATTCTTCCTCCTTACAGTTGTGCGTGATAGTTGAATAAACACATATTCCTTTTTTCATAAGTAGAAACGGAAAAACTTTATCAATAAAAATTATAAACTTCTAAGAATAATACCATAATTTAACATGGATAGCACATATTATTTGAATATACAGGTAATAGTTTTGGGGAGTAGCATAAAATATGAATCATCACACTTATTTGCTAGTTACTGCTAACATGTATCAAAAAATGTTTAAGATTGGATTCAAATAGAGATAAGAGGGGGAGATTAACGAATTGGCGCCTAAGTAATTAGTAAAAATTAGCGATGAAAGCTACTATGTAACAATAATAATTATTTTTGAAGTAGAGACATAAGTGAAATGTAGGAGAGAAAATTACATATATCATACGGGGAGACGACGTAATAGTAGAAATAAGAACAGTGAATAAGTGATTGTAAACAATGGGGTGTGGGGACAACTATGTTTTATGTTATTCGTTCAAGGCTAATACTTTGTACACAATTTTATTTTTAGATGGTAATAGTAAAAAATAGATTTTTAAAATGATAGAAGTAGTAAAGGGGATAATAGAGAAATGAAAAAAATATTAAGTGTGCTTCTAGTTGTATTCTTAACATTTTCAGCGTGGTCTAATGAATTAGTAAAGGCAGCTTCACCAACCAAAGGTTCTTTAACAATTCATAAGTACGAACAAGAAAAAGAGGGAACAACAGGAGTAGAAGGTGATGGTTCCACAAATCAAGAGGTGCCAACAAATGTGAAGCCGTTAAAAGGTGTAACGTTTGAAGTAAAAAAGGTTGCATCGTTTGAAAAAATTTCAAATGATGGGAAAATCGGGAAAGAAGATGTGAAACCTGTAACGGGGGCAACTCCATCTCAAGTAGTAACTGATGATAACGGACAAGCTGTATTAAAAGATCTTCCGCTAGGACGTTATGAAGTGAAAGAGGTGGCAGGCCCTCCACATGTTAACCTAAATCCAAATACGTATACAGTAGATATTCCATTAACGAATAAAGAGGGTAAGGTGTTAAACTATGATGTTCATATGTATCCAAAAAATGAGATTAAACGCGGTGCAGTTGATTTAATAAAAACTGGTGCAAACGATAAAGCATTAGCGGGTGCAGCATTCTCTGTATTTAAAAAAGATGGAACAGAAGTGAAAAAAGATTTAGTAACGGATGCTAATGGTCATATTCGTGTGCAAGGATTAGAGTATGGAGAATACTATTTCCAAGAAACAAAAGCTCCGAAAGGCTATGTAATAGATCCAACTAAACGCGAGTTTTTTATTAAGAACTCAGGAACAATTAATGAAGATGGAACAATTACTTCTGGTACAGTAGTTAAAGTAGAATTGAAAAACTATGAAGAACCAACTATTGATAAAAAGATTAATGGTAATTTGGAAGCGTTACCAATAAATCCGTTAACTAATTACAATTATGATATTAAAACATTAATTCCAGAAGACATTAAAGAATACAAAAAATATGTGGTAACAGATACTTTGGACAATCGATTAGTGATGCAAGGAAAGCCAATCGTGAAGATTGATGGAGCGGAAGTAAATGCAAGCGTTGTAGATGTAGCTGTAGAAGGTCAAAAAGTAACAGCTACAGTAAAAGATTTTACAAAATTAGATGGTAAAAAAGAATTTCATTTACAAATTAAATCACAAGTAAAAGAAGGAGTACCATCTAGTTCGGAAATTTTAAATATAGCAAAAATTGATTTTACAAATAAAAATGATGTAATTGGAGAAAAAGAATCTAAATCAGTAGTTGTTGTTCCGACAACTGGAATTATTGAGTTATCAAAAATTGATGGTGATAATAAGAAGAAATTAAAAGGTGCAGAGTTTGTACTTAAAGATAAAAATGGGAAAATAGTTGTTGTAGCAGGAAAAGAAGTAATAGGTGTATCAGATGAAAATGGTGTTATTAAGTGGTCTAACATTCCATACGGAGACTATCAAATTTTTGAAACGAAAGCACCAACATATACAAAAGAAGATGGTAAAACAGCTTCTTATCAATTATTAAAAGACCCAATTGATGTAAAGGTTAGCGAAAATAATCAAATGGTTAAATTAACGATAGAAAATAATAAAAGTGGATGGATTCTTCCAGTAACCGGTGGTATAGGAACGACTCTTTTTACTGTACTAGGCCTTACGTTAATGGTTACAGCAGCGTTTGTTTTCTTTAGAAAAAAATTTGCTAATAAATAAAGTTTTAGGAACATGTAACCATGTGATGTGAAAAGGGGAGAAGCAAAATGCTTTCCTCTTTTCGGTATTTTAGTATATACAGAGGTGGAAATATGAAACGAAATCTTTTTTTAGGAGGTATTTTTTTATTTGGATTAGGTATTTTTTTATATCCTACTATTAGTAATTGGTTGGCGACTCGTGCTCATTATTCTGAGATTAGTTCTTATGATAAGAAGATTAAAGCGCTACAAAAGAAAGAAATTGAACGTAGGGAAAAAGAAGCAGCCGACTATAATAAACAAGTTCAAACTTCCACGAAAACATTTGCAGATCCATTTGCTGAGGAAAATAGAAATCAACAAGCGTATGCCGATGCGTTAAATTTAGGTGATGTAATGGGGTATATTGAAATATCGAAAATTAAAATAAAACTGCCAATCTATCAAGGTACCTCTGAAGAAGTATTGAGTCGGGGGATAGGTCATTTAGATTATTCGTCACTCCCGGTAGGTGGTGAGAATACGCACACTATTTTAACCGGACATCGTGGTTTACCATCAGCAAAGTTATTTTCAGATTTAGATAAGTTAAGTGAAGGAGATCTTTTTTATATTCACTCTTTAGACAAAATTCTTGCTTATAAAGTAGATCAAATTAAAGTAGTTTTACCACACGAAACGGACGATTTGAAAATTGTGGAAAATAAAGATTATACAACATTAATTACATGTACGCCTTATGGAGTAAATACAAATAGATTGCTCGTTCGAGGTGAGCGTGTAGAGTTCAATCAGAAAGAAAAACAAGAAATAAGTACAGAGGTATTTATGTTTAATAAGTGGATGGTAATAGTTCCAATCCTATTGTTATGTGCGTTTCTAGTCGTAATTTATAAGAAAAAAATAACTAGATAGATTGTATGTATCCCGCAATAATGGGCAGTGGATCCATTAATTTAGGGATAAGCAAGGAAGGTATAGAAGGGATGAAGTAAATCCGTACTGATTAAAGTTCACTTTTTTTAACTGTAGAAAAAATACGGTAAAGGTGGGAACAAGGAAATTGAGGCTACGATTAAAGCTGGTAAGTATTCATTTAATGGTTTTGTTAATGATATGTGTAAGTTTTGTCATATATGTACCAAAAGAAGTTTATGGATCCACGGTAGACTTAAAAGGTTTAGGTGACATATCGCGTTATAATGCAGTTATCTTTGGTAACCATAAAGCAGTAGGTGGAGACGTTGAAGGTGCAATCGCAGTTCAAGGTGATATGGATGCATCAGGTTATACGATTGTAGGTGCAGCGGCAGGTACATCTAATATAGCTGGCGAAAAATGGAGTGATGAAGGATATCCGTCCTTGTTATTGTCTGGAAAATTTAAAAAATCAAGAGATGAATCTTTTATCATTCAAAACGGAATAGTCGTTATGACAAAAGAGAGTGATCCAGATCGTACAATACAATCTTCTTATGATCGTATTGTTTTTAAAGAAAAACAAGAAATTGATGCGAAATTTAATGAGTTCCGTAACATAGTGAACCAAGTCAATCAAAATGCAGGTCAATATAAAACGAATACCTCAATTCCAAATATGAGTTTTGGCATCGGAAAAGAGATAAACAATCCTAATATTTATGTTTCATCAGAATTGACAGGGAAAATAAATTTAGAAATAAGAGATGTATTTTTACCCAATGCTAAGGACAAAGATTTTATTGTTATGTATTCGGATGCAAGAGAGATTACCTTTAATAAGGGGTCTATTTTATATGACACGAACGATATAGGAAGGGCTACGGATATAATTCCTACATCACAACCCTATTCTTCTGATTCACCATTTACTGAGCTATATGGGAAAGTGGTTTGGGTTTTTCCTAATGCGAAAAAAATCACAGCAGAGGGGTATGGTGTTGTTGGAAGTGTATTTGCTCCAAATGCTGTATTAGAAACAAAAGGCGGTTCAATTAATGGACAAGCATTTGTCGGTACAGTGCAACAAACTGGTGGATTCGAATTTCACAATTTCAAATTTAACTGGAAACATTGGAACAAGCCTAGCACAGGGAAAATAAAAATAAAAAAAGTAGATAGTAATAATAATGATAATAAATTAGCAGGAGCAAAGTTTCATATAGAAGATTCAAACGGAAAAGTAGCTGGAGAGTTAATAACAGATGAAAAAGGAGAAGCGATATCTAAAGATTTACCAATAGGAAACTATAGCCTTGTAGAAGTAGAAGCGCCTAAAGGCTATGAATTATTGAAAGATAAAGTAGTTGTAAAAGTAGAAAAAGATAAAGTGATAGAAATGAAAATAGAAAATAAAAAATTGCCAGATCCAATAGGGAAAATAAAGCTTGTGAAAGTAGACACAAATGATAAAAATAAAAAGCTAGCAGGAGCAAAGTTTCATATAGAAGATTCAAAGGGAAAAATAGTCGGAGAGCTAATAACAGATGAAAAAGGAGAAGCGATATCTAAAGATTTACCAATAGGAAACTATAGCTTAGTGGAAGTAGAAGCGCCTAAAGGTTACGAATTATTGAAAGATAAAGTAGCTGTAAAAGTAGAAAAAGATAAAGTGATAGAAATGAAAATAGGAAATAAGAAATTGCCAGATCCAATAGGGAAAATAAAGCTGGTGAAAGTAGACACAAATGATAAAAATAAAAAGCTAGCAGGAGCAAAGTTTTATATAGAAGATTCAAACGGAAAAGTAGTTGGAGAGTTAATAACAGATGAAAAAGGAGAAGCGATATCTAAAGATTTACCAATAGGAAACTATAGCCTAGTGGAAATAGAAGCGCCTAAAGGTTATGAATTATTGAAAGATAAAGTAGCTGTAAAAGTAGAAAAAGATAAAGTAATAGAAATGAAAATAGGAAATAA
>Ga0209025_1002180_pt1 | contig 21730 bp, 18 predicted proteins | sample AraplaMF_Col_mLB_FD_184256 | JGI IMG/M metagenome (GOLD analysis project Ga0209025, IMG submission 184256) | Arabidopsis root microbial communities from the University of North Carolina, USA - plate scrape MF_Col_mLB (SPAdes) (version 2) | ecosystem: Host-associated > Plants > Roots > Endosphere... | reverse complement strand
TCTTCCTATTACTTTGTCCTCCTTAGTTTTCTATTTTATAAGACGAATAAACTGATGTTGATCAACTTCTGATAACGATAATTATGTAAATAAGCTGTCTATATAGACAGCTTATTTTATTTTTCCCTAGCGTCTTTTCCGTCAAATATGCTGGTGATACCTATAGATATGTAAAAATTACACATTAAGTGATAAATGTGCGTCTGTATTTACTATAAAGCATTTATAATAATAATTTATAATAATCGTAATATCTTTTTAGGGATAAATTAGATTTAAAGCCTATTTGCTGCATGATTTGTTCATGGAAATTCTTCCCTTGAATACTTCTTAAAATATAGGTATTTCGAAAGTGTTGAGCAGAGATTCCCTTTCGAAGATTAGCACGTTTTACTTCTAAACGGATCATTTTTTGTATTGATATTTCAGTTAAAAATTTTGGTGCATCCTCCTCATAGCTCCAGTGATATGTCCCCCGAGTAAAATCAAAAGCAACAAATAACGGATCATTGCTGTGATATTTAGGACGTACAGGTTCAGGTATAGTTTTATAGTAATTATATAGGTATAATTTATCTTCTTCCTTCAAATCAATGATTCTATTTACTTTTGCGTCTTCAGGAATGGATAAAGTATTATTTTCGAAATGAACGTGTACCATTCGTAAAGAAACAAGCTCTTTCAAAGATAATCCATAATCCAGCAGTAATATAACGATAGAAACATTCCGCTCTAAGATCATTGGGCGTACGGATCGTTGTTTTTCTGTAAGGCCTTCTAGTGAAGAAATGACTTCCTTTAAGCGCTTTTCTTCCTCGAAAGAAACGAAATCCTCCCTACGTAATGCTCGATTAGGTGGATCTATATGAGTAGTCCCTTCAATTGGGCTTGGTAAATCTAAGTATTCGTACAGCCTATTTAAAACAATATATATACGATGTACAGTTTTATCGGAGTATTGACGATCGGCTTTTAAATGGTTAAAAAATGATTCAAAATCTTTTTTCTGTAGTGATTCCCACATAGTATCGTTAGTAAACCTTTTTGATTGGTGCAGCCATTGAATGAAACTTTCCACATCATAGATGTATCGTTTGATTGTAGAAGATTTTCTTCCTTTGTTTGATAAATAAGAAGAGAAGCCTTCTATTGTATGTTGGATCTCTTTTGAAGTCATGTTATATTTTTCACTCCTTATCCTCATACCTTTTGACTACTCTGTAAAATGTAGGACTTGTCATATTACATTTCTTCATAGCGTATAGCGCTGTGATCTTTCCTTGTTTCCAATCGTTATATACATCGATAAATTCCTGAGTGATTTTAGTTTTAGGTCTACCCAAATGCTTACCTTTTTTCTTTGCAGCTTCAATCCCCTCACGTTGACGAGTCTTTATTTTTGTTCGTTCTTCTTCAGCAAGCCAGGACAAGATTTGGAGTACCAAATCAGTAATAAGATTTCCTAAACTATCTTTATATTGAGTTGTATCTAAAAGTGGCATATCTAATACGACAATATGAGCTTGAATATTTTGGGTAATATCTTTCCACTCCTCAAGGATAGCTTCTTTATTTCTGCCGAAACGATCTAGGGAATGAATATATAAAATATCATCTTTTCTTAACATACGTTTTACGAGTTGATATTGATCACGATTAAAATCTCTTCCACTTTGTTTGTCGATAAAAATATCTCGTTCGTCAGTGATGAGTTGTTTCATTGCTTCGAGCTGCCGATCTTCATTTTGGTCTTTACTACTAACCCTTATATATCCGAATTTTCTTGTATTCAAAATAAATAGACATCCTTTCAAAAGTATTTCTAATAAAATTATATCAAATATACTTCAAAAGGTGTCGTTAATTATTTATCACTTCAAAAGTATATTTTCAAACCTTTTGAAGCACTAAATCTATTAGGTTTTAATATACATCAAAAGGTGTACCTTTTGATGTATATTAAAAAGGAACCCATTACGGATTCCTTGTTGTTTTGTAAATTTTTTATAAAACAACTTACTTTCTTAAAAGTAAGTTTTCAACAGTTTTAAATTTAAAATTAATTCTTAAAACTGACTTGAAGACCACAATTTTTCTTTTATCAATAAAGAAAAAACCATTTTATTCACAAGTAATTAAACGCCAAAATTAAAAAATTAATATTTTTATTCTAAACCATTCTTTATTAGATTTAACTTCAAGTGAATTAATCTTATCTATTATTAGTAATAATTTTATAGCTTAATTTTTGGTGAATCTAATGCTAAAATAGAAGGAATTTGATTAGGTGCATATAATCGTAACAGCCCAAAACCAATACCTGCAATACCATTCATTAATCCCACTGAATTCAAATCTGCCTTAATTTCATTTTCCCCCGAAAACATTCGTTTATTTATTTGTTGAATTAAATCATCTAAAATACTTTCATTAATCTGATTACTAAAGTATTCATTAAATTTAAATAAAATATCTATTATACCTAAATCTCCATGACATAGTGAATAATTTGCACCTAAGTTAGGATTTAGAGTAGTTTCTAATGCATGAGTAATATCATTATTAATTGTCTCAGAAGTAAAACCATTTTTCTTCATTAAAGATCTTCCTAAAAGAATACCTGCAGCCCCATGACACCAGGCAGTCGGATAATCATCTGTTTGAACACAGTACCAATTCTTTTTCGATTCACTATAAAATGAATTTTCATATATAAGAGCCTCTGATATTAATGGAATTATTTCCTCATCTTTACTGTATTTATAATATTTTGTTAATGCGGCTATAATCCCCGCATTACCGTGTGAATAACTTATGTAAGGTTTCTCTTCATTATTAGGTGGTGGCCAACATAATCCTTTAGATTGAGGTATTTTATGTTCTTTTAAATGTTGAACAGCCTTTGTTGCTAATTCTAACAGCCATTCTTCTTTTAAATGTTCATATAAATTCATTAACACAAAAATTGCCCCAGCTGATCCTCCAATTAAATCATAAATACGATCATTAGGAATAGATTTTTCTAACTGTTTAGCATAATTTAGGCCTTCATCTAGCATTTCTCTGTCGTCAAATATAACCGCCAAATGATGGAAAGTGTACAACACCCCACTTACTCCGAGAAAAGATCCTATACTTATACCTTTAGTTTCAGGAAGATGAGGTATTAAAGTTCTTATTGGTCTAAAAGCAGCATAAGCAGCTTCTTTATAAACTTCATTTTTGGTTATTTTCCATAAATATGCAAAGAATAAAGAAATTCCTGAATTCCCATCATATAACCCTGGTCCTGTAATAGAATATACCCAACTAGTTTCATCTGTACCTTTTAATACCATACTAGTCCAGCAATATTCCTTTCCCTTAATCCCTTCATGCTTGATCGCATTCTTAATTAAAATATCAGCAATATGTTTAGCTGATTCCAACAAGTTTTCTTCTGGGTTTTGAGTATTCTTTTTATCAATAGAATTAAAATTTAACAAGTTAATTTCATTTTCAGAATACGCTGCAGAAAATGTAGAATTAATAATTGATAATTGATATTCCATATTTTCCAAATTAATGGTGTTAATTTTCTCAATACTTAAATCTAATCCATTTTTATAATAAAAATTATTTATTTGGGCTTCATTCGAACTCCAAATTTTGTTTTCATTTGGTCTAGAAGTGAAATATGGAATATCCCCCTCTAACATATCTTGTATTTCATGTATAGAAAGGTCCCTTAGAGAATTCTCTTCATTATTCTCTTCCCATAGTCGATAAAAAAGAATTTCTCTATCTATTTGATTTCTTAAGAAATCAGGATGATAACCCAAACGAAGCAATTTAGCATAGTTCAAAGTGTTTTTGAAGATTCTTCTTACAGGTTGATCTGCAAACATCTTTAACCTATCAGCAAGGGAATCACGGTTCTCTATAAACCAAGAATATACATGTTCAAAACCTTGGTTTAAGTATTTCAAATAATTAACAATATCTATTTCTTTCTCTTTTAATTTTGGTAAATTTCCAGCAGGTAATAATATGCCTTGTTGTTTCTCTATTTTTATCTCATCAGAATAATGGTTTTCAATTACTCCTACTTTGAAAGGAATAATTTGCTCAGATCCACCACTGATACCACTAACATCAAAATTATTGTTTGCATTTTTACCGTTATGAACTTGGCCAGGAATTAATCCTGTGGATAATACAGAATCTCTCACTGTCATTAAAGCCTTATTTACTACTTCGCTTTTTGTCAATTCATGATCTGGCATGATTGTATGATGAAACAAGGATTCTAAATCAATTAGAACCGGATATTCTCCATTAGCAATAAGATTCTCATAATGAAAATCTGTTGCATTCATTACATGAACAATAGCCAGTAATTGGCCAACTCTATTGTAAAAATGTTGTAATTGTATTTCGTCATTGCATTCTTTAGTTTCAATAAACTCTGACCATCCGTATATTTCTTTATCTATAAATTTCATTACTTTCAAAGGTATACTATTTCTAGATTTTTCATTAACCCATTCTAAAAATTTTTGAAATTCAACATCAATAGATAAAGAACGTGGCTTGTAGATAATTTTATTATCGTTATCCAATTCTAAAATGGAAACTGTTCTTCCTTTTTTATGTGAATCACCACTTCCTAGTTTAATATTTGTAATGTATTGTATTTCATTACTATCATTAAACTCTATTTCAATTTCTTTCTTATCCAGAATATAATTTGATAACAATTCATTCAGGAAATTTTTAAAATTTAAAATTTTATTAGCGATTAATCTAAATAAAACCGGATATTCTTCTACTAGCTTATTATGATAGACACTATCTTTTTGGAATAAATCACAAAAAGATTCATAACGTTCTTCAGATGTTTTACCTTTTAGCTCATTAGTCATACGTAAAGTATTAATTTCTAAAATTAATGTCTTATGACTAATATCAAATAACATTTCATATAAGTGCTTCACAATTCCGAGCTTACATTCTTCTGATAATATCTCTTTAACTGGTAGCTTACTATTATCAAAAAATTCTTTTTCAAAAGACTCTATGTACGGTTTGAAAAATGGGGAAAATGGTTGATTAGTGATTTTATTTATAAATCTATTTTCGTTTTGAAGCGTTGAATGTTCAATTATATTTTCCATCTTTATATCATTTAGAAATTGAAACCATTCATCATTAATTTGGAAATCTACTCCATCTTCAATATCAAAATTTTTACTAATAAATTCAGTGTCTATATTATGTATATTATTAAGTGCTTCATTTAATTTATCTTGATTCGCATTTTTTAAAAGTTTAGTCCAAAATGGTATTGCATACTCTAAATCTACTTTTTCTGAATTATGTAATTGTAACTTTTTTCTTTCCCCCAAAGTTAATGCTCTATACATATAATTATTCATTCTATTATCGCTCCTAAATAAATATAGAGAAAGGGCTCTCCCCTTTCTCTTTTAATGATTAAGCACAGCTTCCTTTTCTTTGACATTCATATGAAGTCGTACACATAATTCCATCATTACCAAGCGTATAACTACCAACAAAGCATAAAAGAGTTGTTAAAACATCTCCCCAACCTCTTGGTTCGACACCACCATTAATACTTTTAATATCTTCTTCTGCAAGTTCCATTAATGGATCTTCAATTGGAAGATTTGTAGCGTGGTTTTGAGAATTTCTTAAATATGGATTTTTCCAAGATTTTAATTCGTTGTTCATTTTAATTATCTCCTTTTTGTATTAAATTTTAGTTTTATTCATACATTTTTTTCTAATTAAGCGCAGCTTCCTTTTCTTTGACACTCATATGAAGTTGTACACATAATCCCATCGTTTCCAAGTGTATAGCTACCAACAAAGCATAAAAGAGTTGTTAAAACATCTCCCCAGCCTCTTGGTTCAACACCACCATTAATACTTTTAATATCTTCTTCTGCAAGTTCCATTAATGGATCTTCAATTGGAAGATTTGTAGCGTGGTTTTGAGAATTTCTTAAATATGGATTTTTCCAAGATTTTAATTCGTTGTTCATTATAATTATCTCCTTTTTGTGCTAAATTTTCTTATTTCTATAAGATACTCCATAGTAAGGGACAGTTAATCCATTTCTTCATCTATGTAATGTCTTTTCAAAAATGTATCTTCAATATAAATAATAATTACGCTTTTATGTGTAATTATGACTCTAATGTAATGCCATTTTGACAAACTTTAGTTTCATTCACACAAATTTTTTACTGATTAGGCACAACTTCCTTTTCTTTGGCACTCATATGAAGTTGTACACATAATTCCGTCGTTTCCAAGTGTATAGCTACCAACAAAGCATAAAAGAGTTGTTAAAACATCTCCCCAACCTCTTGGTTCAACACCACCATTAATGCTTTTAATATCTTCCTCTGCAAGTTCCATTAATGGATCTTCAATTGGAAGATTTGTAGCATGATTTTGAGAATTTCTAAAGTATGGATTTTTCCAGGATTTCATCTCGTTGTTCATCGTGTTCACCTCCCTTCATGTCTAAGTTTTCACTATTTCTAAAGAGACTTTGATAATATGCGTTTGATTTCATTAATTCTTGATGTGATCCCTGTGCGACCAGATGTCCCCCATCTAAAATAATAATTAAATCTGCATCTACAATTGTTGAAAGCCTATGTGCAATAATAATTCTAGTAGAATTTAATGTTGATAAATATCCATCAATTTTAGTCTCATTAATACTATCTAAAGCATTTGTGGCCTCATCTAAAACTAAGACTTTAGGTCGATGAACAAGAGCACGCGCAATGGCAATTCTTTGTCTTTGTCCTCCAGAAATATTTTGTCCCATTTCTGATATAATTGTTTCATATTTCATAGGCATAGATGTAATTTCATCATGTATTTGAGCCATATGTGCTGCTTGGACTACCTCATCAAGCGATAAATCTGGATCATTCAGCCTAATATTATCCAGAATAGATTGATTAAATAAAAACGGTTCTTGAGTTACAATTCCCATTTGCCTTCTCATATGAGGTTTATCTAAGGAGTCAAATTCAACTCCATCATATTTAATTTGACCTTTGGAAGGTTTATGTAAGCCAATCAGCACCTTAGCTAAAGTACTCTTCCCTGAACCAGAAGGTCCTATAATAACGATTTTTTGCCCAGATTTAATTTTCAAATTAATATTATGTAAAACATTTTCAGCCGATTTGGTATAAGAATAACAAACATCATTTAACTCTATATTTCCTTGAAGTTTACTTTTTATATATTGTGCATCTTCTTTATACTCAACAGGAGTATCTACTACATCACGTATTCTCTTTAGATAAACTTTCAATTGTACAAATGCCTCTATAGAGAAAATTAATGAATTAGATGAGCTAATAAAATATGTCGCAATTGTTTGAAATGCAATCAGTTCACCTACTGTTAAAGACTTATCAAGTACTTTATAAGATCCAATCCATATAATGAATAAGGGTATAAAATATGTTAATCCACCTGAGAAAGAGGTCATAAAATTAAACACTCTTTCTTTTTTTACGTATGCATCAGCAAATTCTTTATAGTGTTTTTCCCATTTTTCTGAAACCATATGTTCTGAACCAGAAGTTTTAATATTTAGCATTCCAAAAATAGATTCAGTTTGAAACGAATATAAATTTGTATCTTTCGTTAACTCATTTCGGTTCAATTCATTAATTATAGGTCTGAAAAGCAATATAACAATATATATTAGTAATGAGAAAAGCATTAGGTATCCTGTTAAATACACTGATTTCATAACCATATATACAACTATCACTATTAATAAAATAAAGTCTAGTATAGTCTTCATTATTTGATTAGAAAGCATGTTTCTAATACTTCTTAAATTTGAAAAACGATATAGTAGATCACCAGATGGTCTCACCTGAAAAAAGCTATAAGGAACTTTTAATAAATGACTAAAATATTCTTTTGACATACTATAATCAACGAATTTTGATACTCTAATTGAAACTTCGGTACGTAAAAGATTAAATATAAAATATAGTACAAAGGAAACTACTATTCCTTGTAACAATAAAATCAAGGTATTACTTTGACTATCACTCAACATAGTATCAACTATTTTTTGAGTAATAGTAGGTGTTACTAATACAAAAAGTTGAAGTAATAAATTAATTGCAAAGAGAGAAATAAGTATTTTCGGTTTCTCCCATAACATCTTTAAATATGGCTTCCATAAACTCTTAGGCTTTTGCTTTTGAAAACTTTGACTCGGTGCTAATTCTAATAGATAACCTGAATAATGCTTTATAAATTCAGCTTCATCTATTGTTTTTCTTCCGAACGCTGGATCTAAAATGGATAATTTGCCCTTTTTCATTTTCTCTAAAACAACAAAGTGCTTACTATCCCAATACAAAATAACTGGTAAATTCACTTGACCTAACTGGTCAACAGTTGCTTTCAGACATTTAGAATCAAACTCTAATTGTTGTGATGCTTTATACAAATCATATAAAGTATTACCATCTCTTCCATTACCAATTTCTTCTCTTAATTCATTTAAAGGTATATGTTTCCCATAAAATGCGGATATCATTGCGATACACGCTATTCCGCATTCTGTCTGCGTCATTTGCTCAATGAAAGGAACTTTTCTTTTCTTCAAAATTTATTCACCATACTTTTCGGTAATTCTAGGGTAAGTACCGATGGAATATTAGTATTATTTAATCTTAAAAGCGTATAACCAATGCCTGAAACTCCTAACATTAAACCTAATAGTCCCCTCTCTAGCATACCTTGAAATTTTTCTTGGACATTTATTTGATTTAAATGTTTATTTACCAACTTGATAATTTCTTCTTTTTGTACCAAGGTATTATCTAGTTTCGATACGCTTATACAAATATCAGTAATTCCAAAGAAACCATGGCATAAGCCTAAACGTTCTACAATTTCTTTTTTTGAAATAATTTTATCTATAATTCTCTTAAAATCTGTATCCTCAAAGCTTGTGCTATCAATACTCTTTACTAAGGCACGTGATAAAATAATTCCTGGGGCGCCATGACACCAATAAAATGAATTTTCTTTTTCTATAACTTGTTCCCTAAGATCTAACCAGTTACATGCTATAGAATCAAAAAGTTTATCTTCGTATTCTATTAATTCTTGAGACAGTGTGTTCATTTCTTCATTATTAAGATAGTGTCCTAGCTCTTTTAAAGCTAAAATATAACCTGAAGTACCATGCGCTAAACCAGTTAAAGCCTCATTATTCTCAAATTCATTTTTTCTTTTCTTAATCTCAACTAATAGATCATATCCATATAATTTAGCAACTTCTAATGCATCTTCTAAGCTTGTATTTTTATAAAGGTTTAAGCAAAAAGTAATAATACCTGCATGTCCACCTAAAAAATCAGTTTCATATTGATTATCTTTCTTAAGATTTTTCATCTTATTCAGGAATTTTTTAGCCTTATTAAATAAATTTTTATCATCCCATAGAATAGATAAATAAAAAGTAGAATAAGTAATTGCTCCCAATCCATTAAACATTGAATTAGGTAAATAGTCTTCAGCACCATCGAATTTTCCTAAAACATAGTTTAATGATTTTTCAGCATATTCTTTGTAAATATATTCTTGTGTTTCTTGAGCCAATTGAGCTAAAAATATTGTTATTCCTAATATACCACTATAAAGATTAAAATCTAATTCTCTTAAATCAAATGTATTATTCTGCTGATTATTAACTAAGCCCAACCATGTTGCAAATTTATCTTCGATATCAGGTACTGCATTCTGAATAAAATATTCACCTATATATTCTGCTGTTTCTATCAAATGTTGGCTTCCAAAAATATTATTAGGACTTTGGAAAGTATTAATTTTCTCTACTTTCCCAACATCCAAACCGCTAATGGAATTTGTTTCCAAAGATAATTTTACTAAGGAAATATGTCTTTTCAAGTCCTTTAAGCTTAGGTCATTAATTTTTTCTTTTACTAAACTTAAGGCCTCTTTCTCAAAAATATCAGTATATTCATTTCCCCTACTATCAAATATACTTTTTGAATTCAATTTAAAAGTATAGTATGGAATATCATTATCTAGTAAATCTTCAATTTCAGATTGTACAAGATGTTTGTATTTAGGTTCCATTCTCAACATATTCCAAAGCATTTCAAATAGTAATTGTCGATCTAATCCATTTTTAAGATATTGAGGATGATATGAAGACATTAAAAATTTAAAATAAACAGTAGTTGCTCTTAATATATGCCTACATTCGCAATCATTAAAAGACTTCTCAATAATATTAAATAATTTATTTTTATTTCTTAAGAAGATACAATAGGTTTCTTTCAAGCCTTCCTCTATTGCATTTGAGTATTCATTTGGATTAATTATATTTCCATTAAATTTTACTAAATGATCTTTTTCATACGTAATAAATGGAACATTTTCAAATCGAATATTATCATTATCTTCATCAACTATAGCTAGGCCTTTATGTTTTTCAGATTTTTGCTTTGGAATACCACCAATTCCACTTAAATCAAAATCATAATGGGAATTAAATACCTTACCATTTGGTATAAATCCTGAACCAAAAACTGAATCCTTCAAATAATCTATAGGATATTTTAAAACTTTATTCCCAAATAATGTGTTAGAAAACAGTGTTTCTAAATCAATAATATATGGGTGTTCTCCTGAAGCAATAATATTTTCATAGTGCATATCAGTTGAATTTAAAAGGTTAAAAATTGCTATGTATACACCTATTCGATAATAATATTTATTAATATCACTTTCATTTAAGCATTCTTTATTTTTTATTAATTCTTGCCAGCCATAAGAACCCTTATCAAGAGTATTAATAACTTTAATTGGATACTTCAACCCTTCTTTATTCAACCAATTTGTAAACTCAGAAAAACAAATATCCTCTTTAAGAGATCTTGGTTTATATACTAATTTTTCTCCGTTTGTAAACTCTAATATTGCTACACTTTGTCCACCCTTATGGTTATCGCCTAAACCAATATTTATTTTTTCTAATATTAATTCATTATTACTGTAATTAAAGAAATTTTTACGGATACTCTTATAATCATTAAAGAATCTTTCTATTATATTTATAGAATTATTAATAGCTTTGAAAGTTATATCAACCATTATTCTAGCCAATACAGGATTTTCCTTTAGTAATAAATATATATATTGATAATCTTTCAAGTACAAATCAATATATGTTTTCATAAATTGATTATTAGAAGATACATCTTGTTTACTTTTTAATTCATGAAAATTTAATACGACTGTTCTACTACTAATATTTTTCAATTCTATAAACAACGCATCTCCTAAAGCTTTAATTACGCTTTCCAAATTACATGTATCTTTCTTATATTCTGTAAAATGATTTTTTAATTGATTTTTGAAGTAGCGAACAAACGGTTGTGCAAAGTAGCCAATTCCTCCATAAGAATTTTCTTGTAAATTATATGTAGTATCTTCTTTTATTAAGATGTTTTTTAAATCTTCTATCCAGCTCATTTCTACACTATTTTTTGGGGTATCCTTACTGTACATAATATTTAAAAATTCTTGTTTATTCATATTCTGTAATGATAATCGTTCAAAAAATTGATCATAATCTAATCCTGCTTTATTAATCCAACTTTCAATTAATTCATCCGAATCAATTAATTTACTTGAATCAATTAATTTATTTGAATTAATTAATTGATTATCATTATTTCCTTCTCGTTCTCTTAAATAACTAGCTTTATTAAAATCGTTCATAGTATTTGTTTCTTTTACGTACATCTAAGGTCCCCCCAAAAATAGAGATTATTTCCTTTTTATTTTTTATTAATTAGCAAGCTTTTGAACATGCTAAAGTTGGACAAGTTTTGTCTGATGTTTGGAAAACCCAAGTTCCAACAGCAACTGTTAAACTTACACACGGAACTGAACTTCTTGTTTCTACTTCCGCAGCACCAGATAACATTTTTAATTCTTGTTCATCTACAATACCAATTTTAGACAAATTATTTTTTTCCATTTTTCTATCCCCAATCAATTTAATATATAAGTTTATAGATTTTTTAACATGAATGTTGATTCTTCCTTATTAGCAAGCTTTTGAACATGCTAAAGTTGGACAAGTTTTTTCTGATGTTTGGAAAACCCAAGTTCCAACAGCAACTGTTAGGCCAGCACATGGAAGTGAACTTCTTGTTTCTACTTCCGCAGCACCAGATAACATTTTTAGTTCGTGCTCATCTACAACACCAATTACTTTAGACATTTTTTCCTTTTCTACCATTTTTTTCACCTCCCTTCACTGTTATATAAAATTTTTCAAATAATTTCAATACTTTTTTCGAAAAAATATTCTTTTTTGAGGGAATTATCTGTTTTTTTATTCTAAACATTAAATCCTAGAAGAATATACTGTATTTCTACAAATTTACATTCTATTAACAAAATAATTTGTAACAGTGTTAATAGTTAATAAACCATTTTTATTACCTTATATCTGTTACAATCCACAATTTGTAAAATTAATTCACATCTAATTTTATGTAAAAAATAGTAAATAGACAATCAGATATGCATATTTACATATTTTGCTTTTTTAAAAGTAAAATGATAGATCTTTCATAATTCACAATTTGTAAAATTAACCTGCATCTAATTTTATGTAAAAAATAGTAAATTAACAACTAAATATGCATATTTACATATTTTGCTTTTTTAAAAGTAAAATGATAGAATATTTTTGTTTTATTACTGTAAAAATTTGAAAGGGAGAGAAATAATTTGAAAAAGATATTTTCTTTTATAGCTTTGTTAGCCTTATTTGTAGTACTTACACCATTTCACAATACTTACGCTGAGGAAACTAAAGATTATTACACCATTTTAGTAAAAGACGAAAAGGAAACTCAAGAAACAATAAAAAAAATTAGTGCCCATAATACTCAAATTGTATATACTGTACCTGAAGTAGGCCTTGTACAAGTCAGATCAACTGAAAGTGAAATTAAAAATATAAGTAAAATAGATACAATTGATACATATAATAAATCTCTAAAATTAACAGATTCTCATGAAGAAATAAACAAATCTATAAATGTGAGAACTTTACCAGTTCTATGGGAATCTCAGTGGGATATGCAAAAAGTTACAAATAACGGGGAGAGTTACAAAGTATTTTCTGGCTCTAAGAATGTAACTGTTGGTATTGTAGATTCAGGATTAGATATTAACCATCCAGATTTAAAAAACAATATTGTTCCTGGTTCTAAAAACTTGGTACCTTTAGGAGGGTATAAAGGGGGAGAACCGCAAGAAACTGGAGATGTTAATCAGTTAACAGATTTCCGTGGGCATGGCACACACACAGCTGGACTTGTGGCGGCTAATGGCAACATCAAAGGAGTTGCTCCTGATGTAGGAATTAAATCCTATAGAGTTTTCGGAAGTAGTTCGGGAGAATCTGCATGGGTTATAAAAGGAATTGTAGAAGCTGCTAAAGATGATGTTGATGTTATAAATTTAAGTTTAGGTAGTTATCTTATAAATGGGACAACATTCTCAGCCAATGGAAAATCTAAAAAAGACATTGCAGAAATTAAAGCATATAAAAAGGCTATTAATTTTGCTAGAAAACAAGGAAGTATAGTTGTTGCTGCTGCAGGCAATGATTCTCTTAATATGAGAGATAAAAAACAAGTTGCAGAATTTTATAACAAAAAATATGAGAAAGATGGAATTACTTTCAAAGGAGAAGTTCTAGATGCACCAGCAGATCTACCAAATGTAGTAACCGTTTCATCAATCGGGCCTTCGAATGAGCTTTCTTTATTTTCTAATTACGGAGCACACTTTGTAGATATTGCTGCTCCTGGAGGGGATACTAGATTACTAGATACATATGGAAAAGATGCATGGGTAAATGATAAATGGTTTGCAAAAGAGTCCATATTAAGTACATCTCCAATGGGGGGATATTTCTACTCGTCTGGAGTATCTACTGCCGCTCCAAAAGTATCTGGTGCTCTTGCACTTATTATTGATAAGTATCATTTTAAAGATCAACCTAAAAAAGCTACTAATTTTCTTTATAAATATGGTGTAAATAATGAAATCAAAAACAAAGACCACTTTGGTAATGGTATATTAGATGTATATAAAGCAGTAACTCATTAAATCGTAAAAAAAGTAGCCAAAAACTTCCCAACAGGAAATTTTTGGCTACTTTTATAATATAAAAGTAATAAACAGAGAATTTATATTTCAGATTATTCTTTCCAAATTTTATATATGTTCATTATCATAAAACACCAAATCCCACCACATAACATATAGATAATATTACCCTTAAGTAACTTTTTCATATTAAGTATACTCCTAACTATGTATTTAATTATTAGATTTATAATATATCTCTTTTAGAAAAAGAAACAAACGACACAGACAAGAAGAAGACTAAATACAAAGATAAAATTGTTATAGAGAATGTTGGCGTCATCCCTTTCACCAATACATCTCCATCTGTATACATTGTTAGATTAGTATTAGCAAATAAGATATACTTTGCCCCATCAAATTTTTGTGCAATTAATCTCGTAACCATATCACCTGATAAATACGAAAATAGAGAAATACCTAAAGCTAATGAATTATTTCTGAATACTGTAGAAATCATGAACGCCATTGTAGACATCAAAAGTAAGTCAACTGATGAAAGCAAATATGATTTGATTAAATAACCAACCATATTTTCTTGTATTACTTTTCCTTGTTGAAAAACAAGGTGTATATTCTCACCAGAAATTCCAAATAGACATAAACCGAATAGGAAAGCTAGTGAAAACAATAAAAACAACATTACGAATCCGAATATTATTACTGATAAATATTTAGCCAATAAAACTTCCCAGCGGGATGATGGACGAATCATTATTAGTTTAATAGTTCCTCGACTAAATTCTGAGGAAACAATACTTGCTGCTATAACAATAGTGCATAATCCTACAACGGAAATAATAGCCTGGGCAGCTTTAACAAAAGTCCAAGTATTAACTGAACTATTTGGTTTTAAATCATTACTAATTCTATATTGATTTTCTGCTATTGTTTGCTGCATTTTTTCATAAGCTAATGTACCTTTATTTAACTCTTTACTTTTCTCAGTTAGATTTTTATTTTCACTCTCAAGAACTACTTTCCAATCATCACCATAAACATTTTTACTGACATTATATTTCGTAAGTACTCCAGCACCAATTACAAGAAGTATAATCATGCCAGCCATTATATATGTCCCTGGGCGTCTTAGTATTTTAATTAATTCATTTTGAATAAGTACTAACATGTTTCCTTTCCCCTTTCCCAGTAATCTCTAAGAATCTCTCCTCTAATGAAATGGCAGTCTCTTTGATTCCATAGACTTGATGATTATTTTTTGACAAAAGGTTTATTATTAAAGGAATTTCTTCTTTTTTAATACAGACTTTAATAAGATTATCCAAACATTCAATATCCAATTCGCTGTATACTGCTAAAATATCTTCTCTAGCTTGTTGTGGGTGTTTCACCTCAAATAACACTTCATTTTCTTTTCTGTTTTCCCGGACAGATTGTGTATCCACAACTTTACCATTTTGTATAATGATGATTCTATCACACATAAGTTCCATTTCAGTTAATAAATGACTAGAAACAATAATACACATTTTTTTTTCGTGAGCTAAATATTGTAAGTACTCACGAATTTCTCTTATCCCTGCAGGGTCTAATCCATTTGTTGGTTCATCCAAAATTAATACTTTAGGATCATGAAGAAGAGCTTGCGCAATACCTAAACGTTGTCTCATTCCAAGGGAATATGTTTTAACTTTATCATGAATACTAGCTGTTAAATCTACTAATTCAACTATCTCATCTATTTTTTCTTTCGTTACATTCCCATAAATTCTGCCGAAATATTTCAGGTTTTGATAACCTGTCATAAATTTATAAAGCTCAGGATTTTCAACTATAGCGCCAACTTTTTTTATAGCTAATTTTCTTTTATGTATAATTGAGTTTCCGTCTATCAGAATATCCCCTCGTGTAGGATTAGCCAGTCCTACCATCATCCTAATTGTTGTAGTTTTTCCTGCTCCATTAGGACCTAAAAAACCAAATACCTCTCCTTCATAAGCTTCAAAATTCATATCTTCAATAATTGTTTTATTTCCTAGAACCTTATTAACATTTTTTAATTGAACGATTGGAATCCCCAAACCTAATACCCCTCTCTCTTTAACTTCCATCTAATATATTAGATAGAATTTATAATAAACAGATGATAAACTTACATTCTTCTATTGTTAATAAAAATATTCATTCCTGCTACTATTAATGATATCAAAATTGCTAATACGATTAGATTACCAAATGTTTGAAAATCCATATCAAATATGGCTAATTTACTACTTATAACCACCAAAAATATGCCTAACAATAAAATAAAATATGCATTGTGAAATGAAGTATTTATAATTTGTTTACCTCTTTCATCTTTTTCTTTCGAAGAAAACATCATTATATAAACCATTGGAATTGTAAAAATAAACATTACTACAGTAAGTATATTATCTATCATTGAATTTCTGATTCTCCTTTCACTTCGTATTTAAAAATTTCATTAATATCACTCTCAAATAAGGTTGCAATCTTAAAAGCTAATACTAGCGAAGGACTATACCGATTACTTTCTAGTGAAATAATAGTCTGCCTACTTACTCCCAACTTTTCTGCCAATTCTTTTTGTGACCATTTTTTCTTTGCTCGAAAAATATACAATTGATTCTGTAATTTTCCGTCTATCATAAATACCATCACCTCTCTTATAAGAGGAGTGTAATATTTTTTTGACTTTTAGTCAAATTTTTTTGACTTTTAGTCAAATTTTTTTGACTAAAAGTCATTTTCCCGCATAATTATCTTACATAAAATAATGTATTCCACAAAAAAATCTACACATTATAATGTATAGATTCCATTGCCCTTTCGGTACTCGTATATTTTTTAATTTAAACTTATATATAGTTTTTATTTTTTCTTTTTCTTAGCACCATAATATATAGCAATGGCTAGTGCAAGTAAAATTGGAAACCACTCTCCATATGACATTTTATCTCTCCTTTTTTATGTACATGTATTTATTGTAAATTATTATTAGTCTATTACAATAATTATACATCTGTAAAGTAGGGGAAATCCCAGCGTCTTGTTATATTTCTATGGTAGGTTTCCAAATACTCCGAACCGTACGTATTTATCACTAAATATAAGGCTCTATTTAGGGTTCTGGTGCAAAAACTTTGATGTATATGAAAAAAAATGGTCTATCAAACTTAAACATACTGATACTAGCACTCTAAAAAAGATTGTAATTGGTATTGAAAAGCAAGATCCATTCAAGTTGAAGTCATTGTGAACGGACCAACTAAATTTATAAAGAACTAAAAAACACTTGGTTAGTCTGAATCAGGTGTTTTTCTTTTTTACTGTGTAATGGGTTTATTTAAAAGCGTTTTATCTTTAATTATGGCGCTATCTGGATGTGTATAATTTTGACAAAACATTGCAAGGACCATACGAGTTTCGTCGATGAATTCTTAAAGGTTTCAGCCCTTCTATATTGAAATTCTCTAATAGGAGGTGGCATAGCGCTATGTCAAAAGCGGAGATTATATACCAGCAATGAGGTCTATAGTCATTTGGGAATAAGTGGAGGAACCCTGAGAAAGTATTCGGATATTCTTGAACGTGAAGGATATGATGTAAGAAAGAATAGTCGAGGAAGAAGGGAATATACAGGGTTTGATGTTGTACTCATTGAACAATTAGTAGAGTTGAGTAAACAAAATGGTATGACTTTAGAAAAAGCTGCGAAAATGATTGCAAAGCAGTTTGGGATCGATAATAAGAAAGAGGAATCCCAGGGGGAAGATCTAGTTCCATATCAAATGCAGTATCAATTCCAGCAACAATATAGCGCTATGATAGAAGAAATTAATAAGGTGCAGCAAGCTAACCTATTAGAAATGGAAAAGAGACTCGGTAATCGTATAGATCAAAGAAACAAATTAATCGAAGAGGATGTGAAAGAAAGGAATAAATTAATCGTGGAAGATATGAAAGATCGTAAGGAACGTGAAGAAAAGATAGAAAAGAGGTTAGAACTAAGGGATGATAATCTTATGAAGATGGTCCGAGAGATTCAAGATGCAAAACGTACTATTGTATCCGCCCAGGAAGAAATAGCGGCAGCAAAAAGGAAATCCTGGTGGAAATTTTGGGAATAAGTACATTCAATAATGGGTGTACTTATTTTTACAGAATCGCATCATAATATATAAATAGGGTCATCTTTAATATAAATCAGTATAATTTATGAAATAACTTATACTAAGCGGATACATAAGTATTGGCATTTATAATTGTGCTATTTTTTCATATTTATAATCTCTATTATTCTTTCATTAGTTTTAAGAGATAAAGTATTAGGGTTTATGGCCAATCAAATTAAAAAATTAATGAAACAAAAAAAAATTTCTCAAACTAAAAAAGCTGTTAAATGATTCAATCCCTTTTCTTATCATAAAAGGAGGATTGTGTTAATGAAAGAAGGTTATTAAACAAATTTTATTATCATGCTATTGTATGGTATTGTAAATTAGGGATTATAATATATTAATAGAGGGAGAAGTCATTGTTACTAAGTGACAACGATATAAAAAGGGAGTTAATTAAAGGGGAAAACATAACGATTTATCCACTAAATATTAAGGGTAGTTCTATTAATCTTACAGCAAGTAAATATGCTTGGAAAGTTTCAGATAGAGAAACCGCTATTATTGAGGACAAAATAGCAATACCTCCTAATGAAGCAGTTTGTATTTACACACAATAATCTCTCTGAGTTTCAAGAAGAATTTCTTGAACATATCATTCAAAAGTTTCTCAGGTTTCATCTGGTCTAGGTCATATTGCGACTACCCTTGGTCCACAGTGGTATGGAATTTCTCTAATTGCAGTTCCTAACCACAGTTATCAGAAGATTGAAATTAAAATTAGGACTACCTTCGTTTTAATTATTTAAAAACAACTGTTACAAAAGGGGGGTGAAAACGCTTCCGATGGACCTGATAGCTTCTTTATTTTTTATTATTTTTATATATTTTTTGAATTTTATGTAATAATTCCCATAAATATATTGACTTACATTTTTTTCAAGTGTATATTTATATATATGATTTATAAAAAAGAGGTGAGAATTATGTGGCGTGATATTGGTCGTGCAATTGGTGGTTGGTTTAGATAATGTTTAATTATTTAATGAAATGTGATGGGAGGTGAATGTTAAATGTGGGCTAATTATATGGAATTTTATAAAGGTTTAGTTGAAGGTTATACAGGTAAAAGAATTAAGTAATAATCTTTTTATCAGTATATAAATATAAATAAATAAAAAATCCAGCTTAAAAATTAAGCTGGATTTTTTATTTATTATACCAATTCTAAAGTCTTTCTGCACCGCAACCGCCTGCGCCATCAGTAGCAGCCTTTAAACCAGCTTTAAAAAGTGCTCCCATTATATTTTACCTTCTTTTATTTTTGTATTTTTTTGCATTTAATGATAATTTTGTAAAATTAAATCTTGTTTAAATAATATTATGATAATAAAATGTTATTGATGACTATGTTTCAAAAAACTGATTATTTAGTTAGATATATTAATATATATCATTTATTTTTGATTATATTTAATAGATCCTAATTTTAAGAAATGGAAATTATTCAATTAAATAATAGATGAAGGAGTACATGCATTATGGAGAAAGATAAAGATGTTAGTTTAAAAGCATTATGGAAAATTACAACACCACCTAAAGTTACACTTTTTTTGGGGGTAATATTTGGCTTAATTAATTCAGTTTGTTCTTTAATTATACCCTTAATATTAAAAGAGCAAATTGAACAACTTTCTAAAGGTTTTTCATATGAATTATTATTTTTAGTTTTAGTTTTATTAATTGTAGAGATTATTTCAATGGCACTTTCTTTGTATCTTTTATCTTTGGTTGGACAAAGGGTTGTTCTTAATTTAAGAAAAATGATATGGAGAAAAGTTTTAAATCTTAAAGTTGATTTTTATAGTAAAAATCAACCTGGTGAAATTATTAGTCGTGTTACTAATGATACAACAGTTACTATGAATTTATTATCAAGTGAAATTGCTGATTTGCTGTCAAGTGGATTATCTATGATTGGTGCTGTTGTTATTTTGTTTTTATTAGATGTGCCTATGACTTTAACACTTTTATCTGCAGTTCCAGTTACTTTATTTATAGTTATACCAATTAGTAAAAAGATTTATAAAATATCTTATGAACAACAAGAAAAAATGTCAGAATTTACAGCTTTGCTTTCTCAGGTTCTTGGAGAAATTCGTTTAATAAAATCTTATGGTACGGAAGATTTTGAATTTGAAAGAGGAAAAAAGAAAATAGAAGAATTATATGTAAATGGGATAAAAAGAGCAAAAATAGAGTCTATTTTAATTCCATTAATGACTGTATCAATTACTCTTATTATAGTGGTTGTGGTTGGATTTGGTTCATATAGAGTAAGTGAAGGTTATCTTTCTTCTGGTGAATTATTAGCATTTATTTTATATTTATTTCAAATTGTAGGACCAGTGGGTGTAATGAGTCGCTTTATTACAAATGTTCAATCTGCTAAAGGGTCTACGGAAAGAATTTTTAATATTTTAGATGAAAAAGATGAAAAAAATAAAGATGACTTTTTAGAGGAACCATCATTTGGAACATTAGAATTTAAGGATATTGGTTTTGCTTATGATGAAAAAAGTATTTTTGAAAATATTAATTTGAAAATTATGCCTAATACTGTTACTGCACTTGTTGGTCCTAGTGGAGTTGGAAAAACTACTTTATTTTATTTATTAGAAAGATTTTATGATCCTCTTAAAGGGGAAATTTTATTAGATGGAAAATCTCATTTGAATATAGACCTTGATAAATGGAGATCTATGTTTAGTTATGTTTCACAAGATTGCCCTATATTAGTGGGTACAATTCGTGAAAATATTACATATGGTATTCAAAGAGAAGTTTCTGAAGATGAAATTATAAAAGCATCTATTTTGGCAAACTGTCATGAGTTTATAACAAGTTTTTCAGATGGATATAATACTGTTTTAGGTGAAAGAGGAATTAATCTTTCAGGAGGTCAAAAACAACGTATATCTATTGCTAGGGCATTTTTAAGAGATACTCCATTTTTATTATTGGATGAGGCTACTGCAAATCTTGATACTAATTCAGAAAATATGATTAAACATGCATTAGATAATCTTATTTATAAAAAAACAACTATTGTAATTGCTCATCGTATTTCTACTATTCAAAACGCTGATCAAATTGTTGTTTTAGATCAGGGGGAAGTTTCGGGGTTTGGTACACACGATCAATTAATTAAGAGTAATAAACTATACCAACTTTTATCAAATCAACAAAAAATGACTTCTTAAATAAAATAAATATAGCTCTTCCTAATTAGGAAGAGCTATATTTATTAGTTTTTATTATTTTTGTACCATGTAAATTTAGTAATAAGATATTG
>Ga0209025_1002177_pt1 | contig 21759 bp, 20 predicted proteins | sample AraplaMF_Col_mLB_FD_184256 | JGI IMG/M metagenome (GOLD analysis project Ga0209025, IMG submission 184256) | Arabidopsis root microbial communities from the University of North Carolina, USA - plate scrape MF_Col_mLB (SPAdes) (version 2) | ecosystem: Host-associated > Plants > Roots > Endosphere... | reverse complement strand
GCGACATTCTCGGCACCGGCATCTACGCGCTGACCGGACAGGTCGCGGCCGAAGTCGGCGGCGTCGTCTGGCTGCCCTTCCTGATCGCCTTCGTCGTCGCGCTGCTGACGGCGCTCAGCTATCTAGAACTGGTGACCAAATATCCGCGTGCGGCCGGTGCGGCGCTCTACACGCACAAGGCTTTCGGCATCCACTTCCTGACTTTCCTGATCGCCTTTGCCGTGATGTCCTCGGGCATCACCTCGGCCTCGACGGCATCGCGCGCCTTCGCCGCCAACTTCTCGGAAGCCTTCGGTTTCGATTTCGGCGACTACGGCGTGACCTTCATCGCCGTTGCCTTCATCGCCCTGGTCGCCGCCGTCAATTTCCGCGGGGTCGGCGAGAGCGTGAAGCTTAACGTGCTCCTGACCGTCGTCGAACTGACGGGACTGCTGATCATCATCGGCATCGGCTTCTGGGCGATCGCGGGCGGCGAAGGCGATGTGTCGCGCGCCTGGACCTTCCAGCCGAGCAGCGAGCACGGCGTGTTCTGGTCGGTGATCGCGGCAACGACGCTCGCCTTCTTTGCGATGGTCGGCTTCGAGGACTCAGTCAACATGGCCGAGGAGTGCAAGCAGCCAAGCCGGATCTTTCCTAAGGTGCTATTGGGTGGCCTGTTCATCACCGGCGTCATCTATGTGCTGGTCGCCATTTCGGCGATCACGCTGGTGCCGGCCGCCGAACTCGGCGAAGGCGAGACGCCGCTTCTGAAGGTCGTGCAGGCTGGAGCGCCGAATTTCCCGATCGGCGTCTTCGGCATCATCACCATGTTTGCGGTCGCCAATTCGGCATTGATCAACATGATGATGGCGAGCCGGCTGATCTACGGCATGAGCCGCGAGCAGGTGCTGCCCGAAGTGCTCGGCAAGGTGCATGCCGGCCGCAAGACGCCCTACATCGCGATCGGCTTCACGTCGCTGCTCGCCGTCGGGCTGATCCTGTTTGCCGGCGGCGTACCCGCGCTCGGCGGCACGACGGCGCTGCTGCTGCTCGGTGTCTTTGCGGTCGTCAACATCGCCGTCCTCGTGCTGCGGAAGGACAAGGTCGATCACCCGCATTTCCGCACGCCGACCATCGTGCCGATCCTGGGCGCCGCCACCTGCCTGTTCCTGGTCGGCCCGTGGACCGGGCGCGACCCCGTTCAGTATGCCATTGCCGCGGTCCTGATCGGCATCGGCGTCGTCCTCTGGTTCGCGACGATCGGCTTCATGCGAAGCGCGAACCAGAGTGCCTAGTGCGAAGACTGCTGCTTGGCGCGGGCAACGATCTGCGTCGGGTTGACGAACTGCAGCGCGATGATCAGCCAGAAGAGCGTCGTGATCATGTAGATCACCGCCATCGCATCGATCGACTGCGCGGCGCGCACGCCCGAGGCGAAGACCGCGTAATAGAGCGAGACGACAAGCGTCTGCGTCGTCGGCCCGGCGATCAGGAAGGTCAGCTCGAACATGGCGATCGTGCGCACCAGCACGAGCAGCAGCGCCGCCAGCATGCCGGGCAGAAGCAGCGGCAGCAGGATGCGGATGAAGAGGCTCGTCGTTCCCGCGCCGAAGACGCGCGCCGCCGCCTCGATGCGCGGATCGATCTGTTCGATGAACGGGATCATCACCAGCACGACAAAGGGGAAGGACGGCACGAGATTGATCAGCACCACGCCCCAGAAGGTGCCGCCGAGGCCGAGCTGATAGAGCACGGTGGCGAGCGGAATGCCGTAGGTCAGCGGCGGGATCAGCAGCGGCAGCAGGAACAGCAGCACGATCAGCTTCTTGCCGGCAAAATCCCGGCGCGCCAGCGCATAGGCCGTCATGACGCCGAGCAGACCGGAGATCAGCGTGACGGTGAAGACGATCTGGAAGGTGACGAGCACGACACTCGACAGCTGGAACTCCTTCCAGGCGCTGAAATACCAGCGCGTCGTCCAGCCGGCCGGCAGCCATGTGCCGAGCCAGCGCGTCGAGAAGGAATTGATGATGACGACGGCGATGACGGCAAGCAGGTTGAGGATGAAGAGCGCGGCAACGGCCCAGACGGCAAAGCGCCAGATTTTCGATGTCAGTCCCTGATCACGGATCATGGCTCAGCCTTTCGTGCCGCCGGCAGGGCCGCGATAGAAGAAGGAACGGCAGCCAAGGATCGCCACCACGACGACGAGTTCGACGGCTCCCATGATGAGCGCGATCGCCGAACCCAGCGAATGATCATATTGCTCGAAGGCCGCCTGATAGGCCGCGATCGAGATGACGCGCGTCGGCCCCGCCGGCGCGCCGAGCAGCACCGCGGAGGGGAAGACCGCGAAGGCCTGCACGAAGGCGAGGCAGAAGGTGACTGCCAGCCCCGGCACCAGAAGCGGAAGGAAGACCCGGAAGAAGCGCTGGCGCGGGCTGGCGCCGAGCGTCGCCGCCGCCTGTTCGATCGCCGGGTCGATGCCGGTGACGTAGGACAGCGTCAGCAGGAAGGCGAAGGGAAAGCCGGTGATCAGCAGCGAGGCGAAGACGCCCCAGTAATTGTTGGTCAGCTTCATCGGAGAATCGAGAAGGCCGAGGACCAGCAGCGTGTGATTGAACCAGCCGCGCGGCCCGAGGAACGTCAGCAGGCCATCGGCGACGAAGACGGTACCGAGCGTGATCGGCAGCACAAGGATGGTCGTCAGCAACCGCTGGCGCCGCATGAGGCGCACCCGGAAGGCGATCGGCACGGCCAGCGCCAGGTTGACGATGGTCACCGGCAGGGCCAGCCACATGGTCGCACCGATCGTGTTGTACTGGAAGGGATCGCTGAAGAACTTGACGTAATTCGCATACCACGCCCCACCATCCTTCGGCGTCAGCGAATCCACGACGCCGTAGAGGAAGGGATAGACGAAGAGCGCGATCATGAAGATCAGGCCGGGCAGGACCAGCAAGGTCGTGCCGTCGAGGCCGCGGGCGGCAAGCCGGGTGCGGAGCGACGGCCCGCTCATGCGGGAGTTCCCTTGAAGAGCAGCGCCCGTCCGGCGACTGGCTGCAACCGCGTCTCGACGCCGCGCGCCAGCGGGTCATCGGCGCGGAAATAGAGGTCCGACCCATCCTTGGCCTTGGCCATGCCGAAGAAGGCGCGGCCGCGATATTCCATGCTGGCAACCGTCGCCGGGATGCCATCCGCGGCGCCCGTCGCGACAAGATCTTCCGGGCGAACGGAGAGGACGGCGCTTTCGCCGGCCTGCAGCGGCGTGCGCATCGTGCCCGTCAACCGCGCACCGGCAGCCTCGATCGTGGCTTCGTCACCGGAAACCGAAACGACCTTGCCGGGAATGCGGGTTCGGAAGCCCATGAAGTCTGCGACATTCAGATTGACCGGGCGCTGGTAAAGATCCTGCGGCGTACCAATCTGTTCGATATGGCCCTGGCTCATGACGACGATGCGATCGGCAAGCGACAGCGCCTCGTCCTGGTCATGGGTGACGTAAATCGTGGTCGAGCCGATCTGGTCGTGGATGCCGCGGATTTCGGCGCGCATCTCAAGACGCAGCTTGGCATCGAGGTTCGACAGCGGCTCGTCCATGAGGACGATCGGCGGGCGGATGACGACGGCACGTGCAATCGCGACGCGCTGCTGCTGGCCACCGGAAAGCTGGCCGGGCAGTTTTTCCGCCTGGCTTTCCAGCCGCACCAGCGCCAGCGCATCATTGATCCGCTTGTCAGCCTCCGGTCCCTTGATGCCCTGCATGGCAAGGCCGAAGCCGACATTCTTGCGCACGCTCATATGCGGGAAGAGAGCGTAGCTCTGAAACACCATGCCGAAGCCGCGCTTTTCAGGCTCCAGCTGATCGATGCGGTTGCCGCCGAGACGGATTTCGCCGCCCGAGAGGCCGAGCAGTCCGGCAATACAGTTCAGTGCCGTCGACTTGCCGCAGCCAGACGGGCCGAGCAATGCGATGAACTCGCCGGGCTCGATAGCGAGATCGATACCGTCGAGCGCGTTATAGGCGCCGAACGAGCGGCGGATGCCGTCGAGTTCGAGGCGGGCATTGTTGCGCGAAGACGGCGCAGCGTTCTGGACTGGCGCGTTCAATCCAAGCTCCATATGTCAAAAGCAATGAGGGGCGCCGGCTCAGCTGGCCGGCGCCGTTTTTGAGATCAGCCCTTCTTGGCGCCGATCTTTTCGTCCCAGATGCGGAAGGCTTCGACGAGCTGCTTCGGCTCGAGCGGCGTTTCCAGCGGGTTGTTGGCAATCCAGTCGGCATATTCAGGACGGCCGAATTCCTTGATCACGTCCTGGCTTTCCTGCGGCGCCATGTCGATCGTCACGTCCTTGACGGCCGGACCCGGATAGAAATAGCCGGCGTCATAAGCGATCGCCTGCTGCTTCGGCTGCAGGATGTAATTCAGAACATCCATCAGCACCGCGACCTTCTCGTCGGAAACGCCCTTCGGAATGACGGCGTAGTGAGCATCGGTGACCCAGTGGAAGCCATCGAGCTTCTGCACCTTGGCTTCAGCCGGAACGATGCCGAGCGCACGCGGGTTGATATCCCAGCCGGTGGTCGTCGCGACGATGTCACGCGTGCCTTCGCCGAGCTCCTTGAAGACGACGGCGGTGCCGGTCGGGTAATATTCGATATTCTCGCCGAGAGCGGCCAGATATTCCCAGGTCTTCGACCAGCCCTTTGCCGGATCGCGCGGATCGCTATCGCCGAGCAGGTAGGGAAGGCCCATGAGCAGCGTGCGGCCGGGGCCGGAATTGGCCGGACGGGCATAGAGGAACTTGTTCTTGTTCTGCTTGGTCCAGTCGAGCAGTTCCTGCGCCGTCTTCGGCGGGGTCGCGACCTTGTCGGGCATATATTCGATCAGCGGGCCCGACGGATAATAGGTGACGACGACGCCCTGATCCTTGGCGAGGCCCTGCATCTTGAAGGCCTGCGGCTGCAGGATGCTTTCAAGGTTCGGCAATTCGGATTTGTGGGCGCCGAGATCGATCCAGAGGCCCTGGTCGACACCGGCCGACAGCGCGTCGGTGCCGGTCAGCACCAGATCGATATCAACCTTGCCCGCGGCCTGCTGCGCCTTGATCTTGCCCGGCAGTTCCGGTGCCGGTGCCTTGGTGAAGGCAAAGCTCGATACCCAGTCGGCCTTCTCGGCAGCATAGGCTTCGAACATGCCCTGGGTCAGCGCCAGGTTACCGGCAACGTCGGCGATGGTGATGGTCACCGGGCTGGCAGGCTTCTTTGCCTGCGCGAAAAGCCGGTTCGGCAGCATGCCGGCGACGGCAACGCCCGCCGCGGTGCTGACGAATGTTCTGCGTGTGATGTTCATGACGGTCTCTCCTCCTCTTGTGCAGCTGTCGGCGAATGAACCCGGACAGCCAGCTCTCCCGTGATCTGCCAGGCGAGATCAAAGCGCCGGCTCAACCACCGAAAAGCGGTTGAAAGCCTTGCAAAGCGACCGCTCCTCTTCGGCAAGCCTTGGCAATGGATGAGGATTGATATACTAGTATGCACAACAGAGTCAACGTGCAGGAAATAGCATGCGGCAGGCATCCGGTTCCGAAGCGATCGACTTTCCGCCTATGACGGAAAGACCGGCGAAGCTGCGCCGCGTGACGACTGCCGATGCCATTTTCAACCAGCTCTATGCGGATATCGTCTCGCTGCGCATGCCGCCGGGAATGCCGCTGCAGGAGAAGAAGATCGCCGAGGAATTCGGCGTCAGCCGCACGCCGGTGCGCGAAGCCCTGCTACGACTTGCCGAAGGCGGCCTCGTCGATATCTATCCGCAATCGGCGACCGTCGTTTCCCGTGTTCCGGTTTCCGCCATTCCCGAAGCCGTTGTCGTTCGCAAGGCGCTGGAGACGACGACAGTCGAAGCTGCAACCCGAGGCGCGACACCGGCCGATATCCAGCGGCTCGACATGATCATCAGCCGGCAGAAATCGCTGGCTTCGCTCGGCGACACCTCCGGTTTCCACGAGGAAGACGAAGCTTTCCATGAAGCGATCACCCGGATTGCCGGTTACCCCGGCATCTGGACGATCCTGAAGACGGTAAAGGTGCAGATCGACCGCGCCCGCCGCCTGACGCTGCCGGCGCTCGGGCGCATGGACAATGTGGTACGCGAGCATATCGTCATCCGCGACGCGATTGCCGGTCATGACGTGGAGGCCGCCCGCGAGGCGATGCTGCATCACCTCAGCGCCGTCATCCCCGACGTGGCGGAGCTGCGCACGCGCTATCCCGATTATTTCTGCTGATCCCGGCAGAGCAGCGAAACAAGAAACAGAAGACAGACGAGGAGGAAACCGATGCGGCAAGGATGGAGATGGTTTGGGCCTGAAGCCCCGGTGACACTGGACGAGGTACGCCAGACCGGCGCGACGAATATCGTCTCCTCGCTGCATCAGGTGCCGATCGGCCGGGCCTGGACGGAAAAGGAAGTCGCCGAGCGCAAATCGATGATCGAGACGACGCCTGAAGGGCGCTCGCCGCTCGTCTGGTCGGTTGTCGAAAGCATCCCGATCCCCGATGCGGTCAAGCGCAAGGGCGACAAGGCCAAGGCCGAGATCGAAGCGTGGATCGCCAGCATGGAAGCGGTCGCAGCCTGCGATATCCCGATCATCTGCTACAATTTCATGCCCGTCGTCGACTGGACGCGCACGGAGCTCGACTACATCACCCCAACAGGCGCGACCGCCATGCGCTTCGATCACGAGCGCTTCGCAGCCTTCGATCTCTTCGTGCTGCAGCGCCAGAGCGCCGGCAACGATTATTCCGAAGAGGACCAGAAGCGCGCCCGCGAGGTCTTCGACGAGATGAGCGAAGAGGAGGTCGCCGAGATCACCCGCATCATCACCTCGGCCCTGCCTGGATCGACCACCGAGCCGCTGACGATCCCCGGTTTCCGCGAGGTCCTCTCTGCCTATGCCGGCATCGATGCCGCGAAGCTGCGCCAGCACCTGATTGAGTTCCTGCAGGCCGTCACCCCGGCCGCCGAAGCCCGCGGCGTCAAGCTGACGCTGCATCCCGATGATCCGCCGCGCTCGCTCTTCGGCCTGCCGCGCATCGCCTCCAATGCCGAAGATTATGCCGCCCTCTTCGACGCCGTGCCATCGCCGGCCAACGGCATGTGCTACTGCACCGGCAGCCTCGGCGTGCGCGCCGAAAACGACATGCCCGAGATTGCCCGCCGCTTTGCCTCGCGCATCTATTTCGCCCATCTGCGCGCCACCAAGCGCGAAGGCGACGGCCGCTCCTTCCACGAGAGCGCCCATCTCGAGGGCGATGTCGACATGGTCGCCGTACTCAAGGAACTCGTCGCCGAGGACAACAAGCGCAGCGCCAACGACCAGATCGTCTTCCGCTCCGACCACGGCCACCGCATGCTCGACGACCTCAACAAGACGGTGACGCCAGGCTACCCGGCGATCGGCCGCATGCGCGGTCTCGCAGAGCTCAGGGGCATTCTCTACGCCCTGGGCTCGATCCCGTCGTAAAACAGAAAAGGCGGCATCCCGGATGCCGCCTTCTTTATTTGATAATAGAGAAGCATCACCGCTTCGGCACCGCCTTCAGATAGGCCGCAATTGCCTCGATATCGCTCTTCGGCAGGTGGGCGATGTTTTGCTGGACTTCGGTCATCGAGCCGCCGGCCGAGTCGAAATCCGGAGTGAAGCCGGTTTCGAGGTAGTTGGCGATGTCGGCTTCGCTCCAGTTGCCGACATCCTGGCCGCCGGGGGTGATGTTGGGGATGCGTCCCTCGCCTTCCGGATTCGGCGCGCCTGCCAGCCACATGTCGGGCTTGAAGCCGCCCAGCGCATCGCGCGGAGTGTGGCATTCGCCGCAATGGCCGGGACCTTCGACCAGATACTGGCCGCGCTTCAGCTTGTCGTCCGCATTCGCCAGCACGACGCGCGGCTGATCGTTGAAATAGAGGAACTTCCAGCCGCCGAGCGCCAGGCGGATATTATAGGGGAACGGCAGTTCGTGCGGCGGGGCGACATTGGTGCTCTTCGGCAGCGTCTTGATATAGCCGAAGAGGTCGTTGACGTCCTTGTCGCTGAGGCGCGCATAGGAGCCGTAGGGGAAGGACGGGTAGAGATGCTGGCCCTGCGGGCCGACGCCGCGCTTCATGGCATTGCCGAATTGCGCCAGCGTCCAGGTGCCGATGCCGGCCGTCTCGTCGGGCGAGATATTCGGGACATGGAAGGTGCCGAAGGGGCTCTTCAGCGCCAGACCGCCGGAGAGCGTCAGCTTGGCATCGCCTTCAGAACCGGGCGCCGCATGACAGCTCACACAGCCGCCCGCCCAGAACACCATCTCGCCATTCTTCACATCGGGCGCGCCGAGATCGGCCCAGTGGCTTTCGGGCAGCGGATTGGGCGCGGTGATGAAATAGAACGCCGCGCCGCCGATGATGACGACGCCGATCAGACAGAGCACGAAGCGGATGAACCTGCGGACCATCGGCCGCTACCCCCATGTTTTTACCGGATATCCTGGCTGAACATAAACCGGTCCGCACCCGCGGCAAGGCAGGGGCGGACCGAAAGCTTTGAGGATGGGGAAAACCTACCGCTATTCCTTGATGCGGTAGGCCTGATGACAGCCGCCGCAATTGGCGCCGAGCGTCTTCAGCGCGCCGCCGACACCGGCCTGATCTGCCGGAAGCTGGGCAAGAATGGTGTCTGCGTCAGCGCTCAGCTTGTCTGCCCGCGCCTTGAAGTCCGCCATGTTTTCCCAGATCTTCGGGCTGGCTTCCTTGTCGCCCTGCTCGGTACCCGGCTTGAACTGGTCCGGGAAGGCCTTGGCGGTTTCCGAAATGGTTGTGAGCGCGGCCTTGACGGCCTCGGCATCGTAGGGCTTTTCGCCCTTGGCGATCGCCGTCATGGCTCCGACCGAACCGCCGATCTTCTTCATCATGGCTTCACGCGCTTCATGCGTGCCGTCCTGCGCGAAGACCGCCGTGGCCGCCATTCCGGCAACCATGACAGCTGCCGCTATCGCTTTGAACTTCATAGTGTCGACTCCTCTTGGATACCGAGGGCTTAGAATCCCGGCGCCTCTTATTCGCGGCCGCATGATGGCAAATTTATGCGGCCCGCGAAGTAACAAGTGGGTGATATGACAGGGATTTCAAATTGGTAGGGTGCTAGCGAGAATGAGCGAGGTTCGTGCCCGCAGCCCCCTCACCCTGCCCTCTCCCCGCTGGGGAGAGGGGAACTTGGCGGGCCAGGCACCCTCGACATTCCCTTCTCCCCAGCGGGGAAAAGGTGCCCGAAGGGCGGATGAGGGGGCCACTGGCGCAAAGTTTCCTTATGCCGCCCGGAACTCGATCGCCCCACCATTCAGAAAGCAGGTCTTGTCGAACAAGTCGAGGTCCAGCGGGTTCGGCAGCCTGACGTCGCCGGCATCAGGGCAAGGCTTCACCGCCGGATCATAGGACCGGTCGATCTGCGAGATGAAGACGATGACGATGCCCCTTTCCCGCGCGAAAGCTTTCAGGGCGCGGACCTGGGTCATCAGATCAGGATTGTCGCGCTTCTGGTCGAGGATCTGCAGATAATCGATCACGGCGAGCGTGCCGCGCGGCGCGGATGCAAGGCGGGCGGCGATATAATCGGCGCTGATCGCGTCGGACGTATCGAACTCGAACAGGTCCCGGAAGCGCTCGAAATCCGCGCCGATCGCGGCGAAGCGATCGAGCACGTCCCGGCCGGTATATTCGAGCGTGAAGAAAGCACTGCGATTGCCGGATTTCATCGCCTCGACGGCGAGCTCCAGGCTCATCAGCGTCTTGCCGTGGCCCGGACGTGCGCCGAGCAGCACGAGATCGCCGGGGTCAAGACGCGCAAAAAGCGCGCTGCCGGGCAGGACTTCGGTCATCCTGGCGGAGAGCAGGCTCCAGCCGCCGAAGCCTTCACCGGCGGCGATCCGGTCGAGCGCTTCGTGAAGCGGGATCTTCTCTTTGCGGGAAAGCAGTCTTGCCTTGCGTTTCAGGCGATAGACAGGTGCAGACAGTTTCATCAAAACCTCCTGATGCGAGCAAATGCTGCATTCCCTCCTTATGCGTCATGCCCGAACAGTGGGTTCGATAGTCAGATGCCCTGCATGATCGATACTTTCCCTTTGGAGGGGGGAGGCACGGGCGGCGCCAGAATCAGATGATAGCTCAATTGCTGCCCGCCGAGAATGACACTTCCGTCTGCCATCCATGCCATGCTGTCAGAACAGCAACGACGATCAGCAGCGCACCGGCGACACGGCCGATCAGGATCGTCGCGGCCGGGTTGGCGATCAGCAGCGTGCGGCTGCGGTCGGCGGTGAAGGCGACGGCGCCGTAGATGGCGAACTGGGTGGCGAGTGTCATCGCGCCCATGATGACGCCCTGCATCCAGATCGGGCCATAAACGGGCTTCAGGAATTGCGGATAGACCGCGAGCATGAAGAGATAGGCCTTGGGATTGATCAGGCAGGTGATGGCGCCCTGGCGGAAGGCGCGCCAGTCGGTGCGCACGGCGCCGTCGCCGACGGTTTCCACCCGGATCGAAGAGCGGATCAGCGTGAAGCCGATCCAGACCATGTAAGCGGCGCCGATGAAGAGCAGCGGCGCAAAGAGCGAGGGTAGCAGGCTGGCGAGAATGCCGACGCCGATCGCGCCATAGAGCGAATGAACCGCCCCGCCCGCCATGATGCCCGCCGTTGCCGCCATGCCGCGGCCCCTGCCCCCGGTCAGCGCATTGGCGAGAACGAAGAGCATGTCCATGCCGGGAACGATGATGATGCCGAAGAGAAGGGTGAAGTAGAGCCAGAGGTTTTCGCTGTAAGTCATGTCAGTTGCCCATTCGATGTCAGGCGGCGCATTCCTGTTCTCCGCCTTTGATTTCAATCCGATAGGTGGGTGCTATACGCGTGGGCAACTGACAGTGTATTGTCAGGAGCGTTTCAACGGGCGGGCAAAATGCGCAAGGCATCGCGGCTTTTCGAGATCATCCAGATTCTGCGGCTTTCGAAGAAGCCGATGACGGCGCAGGCGATGGCCGACCGTCTGGAAGTGACGGTGCGCTCGATCTACCGCGATATCGCCGCGCTGCAGGCGATGCGCGTGCCGATCGAGGGCGGGCGCGGCATCGGCTATATCATGCGGCCCGGCTTCGACCTGCCGCCGCTGATGTTCTCGATCGAGGAGACCGAGGCGATCGTCCTGTCGCTGGCGCTGCTCGAGCGGACCGGCGACGAGGAACTGAAGCAGGCGGCGCGGCGGGTGAACCAGAAGATCGCGGGCGCGGTTCCCGCGCCGCTGCGCCAGGCAATGGAAAGCAAGGCGCTCTACGCCTGGGGCACGGTGGCGCCGCCACCCGCAAGCTTCGATCTCGGCCTGGCGCGCCGGGCGATCCGCGACGAGCAGAAACTGGTGCTCGACTATCGCGACGAGCTTGGCCGCGCCACCGAGCGCGTCATCCGGCCGATCGCGCTGATCTACTATTCGCACTATGCCAATCTGGTCGGCTGGTGCGAGCTGCGCCAGGCGATCCGCAATTTCCGCAGCGACCGCATCGCCCATTGCGAGGCCGGCGACGCCTTCTTCCGCGGCGATGGCGACAGGCTGCGCGCCGACTGGATGAGCGGCTGGGCCAATCCTCCGGCCTGACATCGGGCAATCTTCGCCCTATGTTGCGGTTGTCCCCGAGGAATCAGCATGGGAGTGGAGGAATGCGCAAGGCAATCGTCGTCTGGGGCGGATGGAAGGGCCACGAGCCGGAGGAATGCGCCGCAGTTGTCGGCGACATGCTGCGCCGGGAGGGCTTTTCGACCGAAGTGACCGGCGATCTCGGCATTTTCGGCTCGCCTGACATCGCCAGAGCCGACCTGCTGGTGCCCATCATCACCGGCGAGAAGCTGGAAAAGGCGCATGCCGATGCGCTGGTCGAGGCGGTGCGCGGCGGGCTGGGGCTCGGCGGCCCGCATGGGGCGCTGGCGACCTCCTTCAAGGAGAGCGCGCCCTTCCGCTACGTCTCCGGCGTCACCTGGGTCTCGCATCCCGGCAATATCATCGATTTCCGCGTCAATATCACCAGGCAGAGCGATCCCCTCGTCTCCGGCATTCCGGATTTCGATTACCGCTCGGAGCAATATTACCTGCATTACGACCCGACCGTCGAAGTGCTGGCGACGACAACCTTTTCCGGCGAATACGACGAGGCGGCGCGCAATGTCGTGATGCCAGTCGTCTTCAAGCGCCATTTCGGCAGCGGCCGGGTGTTCTATTCCGCACTCGGCCATGTGGCGGCCGAATACGAGCATCCGCATATGCGCGAGATCCTGCGCCGCGGCCTCTTGTGGGCGGCGCGCGGCTGAGTTGCCGCACGCCTTCCGTTTCAGAGGTTGGCGCCGCCGGAGACTTCGATGCGCTGGCCGTTGACCCAGCGGTTTTCGGCGGAGAGCAGCGAGGCGATCATCGGGCCAAGATCTTCGGCAAGGCCTGGCCGGCCGAGCGCCGTCTGGTCGGAGACCATCTTGTTGTAGACGGGGTTGTCGCGCACGATGCCGCCGCTGAAATCGGTCTGGACGGCGCCGGGCGCCACCGTGTTGGCGGTGATGCCGCGCGGGCCGAGCTCCTTGGCGAGATAGCGGGTGAAGACTTCGATCGCGCCTTTCACCGAGGCATAGGCAGAGATGCCGGGAACGGTAAAGCGGGCAAGGCCGCTGGAGATATTGATGATGCGGCCGCCGTCGTTGATCAGAGGCAGCAGCTTCTGCGTCAGGAAATAAACGCCCTTGAAGTGGACGTTGACGAGCTCGTCGAAAGCCTCTTCCGTCGTCTCTGATATCGGCGCGTGATAGCTGTTGCCGGCATTGTTGACGAGGTAGTCGAAGCGATCGGCGCCAAGCGCCCGCAGCGCCTCTTTCACCTTGCCGACGAAGGCGTCGAAATCGGCGATACGACCGGTATCGAGCTGGATGGCGACGGCCTTTGCGCCATCCGCCTCAATGGTTGCGACGGCGGCTTCGGCTTCTGCTTGATTTGCGCGGTAGGTGAAGATCACGTCGACGCCGCGGCTTGCCAGCGCCTCGACCGTGTTGCGGCCGATGCCGCGGCTGCCGCCGGTGACGATGGCGATCTTATGCTTTGAATTCACTTGGTTTTCACTGGACATCCTGGCATTCCCTTGTTGGAGTGGATGCCTAGACGGTAGGCCCGAGGCCGCCTTTTGTTGATGCCGGAACTCTCGAATTTCTTGCCTATTCCTCCAGCCTCCTTGCGGGATGGCGCACAGCGGCGCATAGCTTGGGGCAAGGAGTTCCAGACCATGCTGACACCATTGAGACACGCCATCCTCGACTATATCGACAGGCTCGCCGGCGATGCCGAAGGGCGTTTCGAGACGCCCGTGAAGGCGCTGTCGGTCTCGCGCGTCAGCCAGCCGGTCATGCCCCGCCACATGATCTACCGGCCGACGATCTGCATCGTCGTGCAGGGCGCCAAGCAGATCATGGTCGGCGACCGGGTGTTCGATTATCGCGAGATGCAGTCGCTCGTCGTCACCTTCGAGGTTCCGGCTCTCGGCCAGATCACCGAGGCCAGCAAGGAGGCACCCTATATCGGCCTCAACATCGATTTCGATGTGGCGATCCTGCGCGAGGTGATGGAGGCGATGGAAGAGCCGCCGCGCCCGGCAGGCGAAGGGGCGGCCGGCGTCTTCGTGCAGGATTTCGACGGGGTGCTGGCCGATTGCGTGCTGCGGCTGGTGAAGCTGACGGAGACGCCGAAGGCGATCCCGGTTCTCTATCCCGCGATCATGCGCGAGATCTGCTACTGGCTCTTGACCGGGCCGAACGGCCGCGAGGTCTGCAAGCTGGCGCTGCCTGGCAGCCATACAAGGCGGATGACCGACGCGATCAACCTGCTGCGCGACAATTTCACCGCACCCATGCGCATCGAGCAGCTGGCGGCGGCAGCCCGCATGAGCCCCTCCTCCTTCCACCAGCATTTCAAGGACATGACGGCGATGACGCCGCTGCAATATCAGAAGAACCTGCGGCTGCTCGAGGCACGTCGCCTGATGGTGGCGGATGGCGCGAGCGTCGCAAGCGCCGCCTATCAGGTGGGCTATGAAAGCGCCTCGCAATTCAGCCGCGAATATTCCCGCACCTTCGGCACGCCGCCGAAACGCGATGTGACCGAGATCAAGGCGATGCCGTTCCAGGCTGTGGCGTGACACCGCCTGAAATTGGCAGATGCTCCGGCAACGAAGCATCTGCCTTGTTGGTTATTCGGCAGCCTTGAGCGACGAAATGATGCCCTGCAGCTCGGCGCCGTGGGCTTCCTGCGTGCCCTGCGAGCCCCAATAGGTGATTACCAGCAGCTTGCCGGCCTTCGGCGAGAGCAGCGAGAGGCCGACATTGACGTCGCCGTCGTCGTCCTTGCCGGTCCAGTCGAAATTGGTCATGTCCATGCCGTTGATCTGCTCGTCAGACTTCTTCTGCGTCGAGCCGTCGATCTTCACGCCATTCTTCTGGAGGAAGGCGATGGCGTCGTCGATGACCTTGTCGGTGGTCTTCTCGTCGGCAACATCGATCGACAGATAGATGGCGGAATCTTCAGAGGTCGCCTGGATGCCGGTATCGGTTTCCTCAGGGTTCCAGCTGTCGGGAATGGCGATTTCGGCGATCGGCGCGTCGCCCGGGAATTGCAGCGTCTTGGCCTGAGCGATACCGGGCAGCAGCGCGGCGATGACGGCGCCTGCAAGCAAGAATTTCATAGTATGGTGTCCTCTATGGGAGTTGGGGGGCAACAAGCCATAGCGCAGCTCAGTTAATGGAAATCAGGATGTTTCGCATCGCGATGCCGGTTTCGCGCCATCTGCCCAAAAATGGTCCAGCGGCACCTCTCAATCCAGGTCCTCCGGAATGAAACCGCCGGTCTGGCGGCGCCAGAGACGGGCGAAGAGACCGTCGCGTTCGGCGAGCTCGACAGGCGCGCCCTCCTCGACGATCCGGCCCTGATCGAGCACTACGATCCGGTCCATGCTGGCAATGGTCGAGAGGCGGTGGGCAATGGCGATCACCGTCTTGCCCTGCATCACCAGATTGAGCCGCTCCTGGATCGCCGCCTCGGATTCGCTGTCGAGTGCCGAGGTCGCCTCGTCGAGCACAAGGATCGGCGCATTCTTCAGGAGCACGCGGGCGATCGCAACGCGCTGGCGCTGTCCCCCGGACAGCCTGATGCCGCGGTCGCCGACAAGGGCCTCGTAGCCCTTGCGGCCGTCGCTATCGGCAAGGTCGGCGATAAAGGCATCGGCCTTGGCCATACGCGCCGCTTCCTCGATCTCGGCCTGCTCTGCCTCCGGGCGGCCATAGCGGATATTGTCGCCGACCGAGCGGTGCAGCAGCGCGACATCCTGGGCGATGACGCCGATATTGCGGCGCAGACTCATCTGCGTCACCGCGCGGATATCCTGACCGTCGATCAGGATGCGGCCATCGGGAATATCGTAGAAGCGCAGCAGCAGGTTTGCGAGCGTCGTCTTGCCGGCACCCGACAGACCGACGAGACCAAGCTTCTCCCCGGGCCGAACCGTCAGCGAGAGCCCATCGATCACTGAAGGTCCCGATTTGTAGGCGAAGCTGACATTCTCGATACGGATTTCGCCGCGCCCGACCTTCAGCTCCGTGGCATCCGGCCGGTCGATGATATCGGGCGGCGTCGTCATGACGGGCATGGCATCCTTGATCGTGCCGACCGCCCGGAAGATCTGCTCGCCCATCTGCAGGAAGGTGTAGGTGTGGCCGGAGAGCCGCTGCAGAATATAGACGGCGGCGGCAAACTGGCCGATGCTGATGAAGCCCCTGACGAGACCGGAAAAGCCGATCGCCAGCACCGTCAGCCACAGCGCCATGTTGAGCGCGACGACGATCAGCTCCGAGGTGCGGTAGATCCGCTGTTCCTCGTGCTGGATGCGCACCGACTTGCCGATGATGCGGCGGATGGCGCCGGCCTCGCTGTCTTCGGCGGCAAACTGCTTGATCATCTGCATATTGGTGTAGAGATCGGTGATGGCGCCGGCGACGATGCTGCGCTGTTTGGCGGAGCGGCGCGAGCGCTCGGCAAAGACCGGCGCCATGCGGATGGCGAGCAGCACGTTGAGCGCGATCCAGATGACGACGGGCAGCGCCATCTGCCAGGAAAGCGTCAACAGGAGAATGACGGAACCGGCCAGCTGCAGCAGGAAGCGCGGGACGGTCTGGAAGGCGGCGATGATCTGCTGCTGCACGGCGGAGGCGACCTGCGACAGGCGCGACGCCACCTGCCCGGCATAGAGATCGTGAAAGAAGGCCAGATCCTGCCGCTCCACCGCCTTGTGCCCCTGCCACTGGATGGCAGCGGGCATGCCGATGCCGAGTGTGTGCGACGTGAAAGTATTGACCAGGAACGAGGCGACCGGCATCGCCGGAAAGATCAGCAGGCCGAGGAAAGTCAAGAGCAGCCACTCGTCTTCCAGAAAGGCCACGGCCCCCTTCTGCGTGACGCCATCGACGATCACGGACAGCCCCCAGACGACCGACAGGTTGATCGCCTCCATGGCCATCGAGGCGGCGGCCAGCGAAAACAGCACGCCGCGGAACATTGCGATGAAATGCAGCAGAACCGTCACCGGTCCCTTGGCGGGCAGCGGCCTGTAGGGAATGTCGAGCGGCCTTATGAGGCGCTCGAAGGGACGGTAGATCGTATCTGAAATCGACATGGCTCGCTCGTGTGAGGGATCGAGATAGGACGAGAAACTCAGTTACCCGGGGGCGCATAGGAACATCGATCGGCTGCAATCTCAATTAGAAAATACACGGCGGAGAGGGCGATATGGCCTGAAAGCTGCACCTGAAGACAGCTTTTGATTGTCTTTTCAGACCCTCCGTCACCGCGGCCAATACGATTGTCCGATTTTTCGTACAGCCCGTGCGGATTGTCGCCGCTTATGCCGGGAACCAAACCGGCCTATTTCTCGTCTATCCCGAAACGGAGGCAGACCATGTCCAATCTCGCAAAAGCAGGAACATTTACGCTCGGTAGCCGCACGGTGAACCGGCTCGGCTACGGCGCCATGCAGCTCGCAGGCAAGGGTGTCTTCGGCCCGCCGAAGGATCGCGCCGAGGCTGTCGCCGTGCTGCGCGAAGCCGTCGAAAGCGGCGTCAACCATATCGACACCAGCGACTTTTACGGGCCGCACGTCACCAATCAGATCATCAAGGAAGCGCTGCATCCCTACAGAGACGATCTGGTGATCGTCACCAAGATCGGCGCCAAGCGCGGGCCGGATGCCTCGTGGAACCCGGCCTTTTCGAAGGAAGAGCTGACCCTGGCGGTGCATGACAATCTGCGCAATCTCGGCCTCGATGCGATCGAGGTGGTCAATCTGCGCGCCATGTTCGATGTGCACGGACCGGCCGAGGGATCGCTGGAAGAGCCGCTGACGGTGCTCGCCGATCTTCAGCACCAGGGGCTGATCAAGCATATCGGCCTCTCCAACGTCACCGCCAAACAGGTGGCTGATGGGCGCAAGATCACCGAGATCGTCTGCGTCCAGAACCAGTATAATCTCGCCCATCGCGGCGATGATACGCTGGTCGATGCGCTGGCGGCGGCTGGCACCGCCTATGTGCCGTTCTTCCCGCTCGGCGGCTTCTCGCCGCTGCAGTCCACAACGCTTTCCGACGTCGCCGCGCGCCTTGGCGCCACGCCGCTGCAGGTGGCGCTCGCCTGGCTGTTGCAGAGAGCGCCGAATATCCTGCTGATCCCCGGCACATCGTCGCGGGCGCATCTGCGCGAAAATCTCGCGGTGGCGGATATTGCCCTGCCCCCGGAGGCGCTGACCGCGCTCGAGGCGATCTGAAAGCAAGATGCCCGGGCTCGCCCCGGGCATTTTCCATTAGCCCATCACGTCGGCCATGATGGCCGTAACAGTGTCCAGTGCCGGACCAGCCCCGGCGACACCCTTGCTCATCTGGTCCTTCGCCCAAGCGGACTGGACTTCCCGATATCGCGTAGCGTCGCTCCAGCGGGAGACTTCGCCGGGCTCAAGAATACGCACGGTCGCACCCGCCTTGCGGAGATCATCGAGTTGCGCCTCCAGGCTTGATGCCATCGCGGCACCCAGCGTCTGGTAGGAGTTGCGAGCCGCGCGGCGGATAGCATCGCGGTCCTCTGCAGCGAGGCTATCCCAGACGGTCTTGTTGATCGCCAGCAGGTAGACGTGACCGAGCCACAGGTCGTCGGACACCAGAACATGCGGTGCCGCCTCGTGAACCCCAAGCATGAAGCCGCTATCGACATTGACCATCAGACCATCGAGCGTCTTCTGCTTCATCGCCTCGTAGATCTCCGGCCCCCAATGCATGGTGACGGGCGTCGCACCGGCATTGCGCAGGAAATCGAGATGCCAGAAGCTCGCCGAGCGCCATTTACCGCCCTTCAGACCATCAAGACCGGCCATCGGCGCCGTGCTGAAGAAGGCGACCGGATAGCCGGTGCCGAAGAAGACCGGCACGATGTTGTTATGCTCCAGCTCCGCCGCAAAGGCCGGAACCTCGTCATAGACACGGCTGAAGAAATCGATCTGCCGGCCACCGGCCGGCCCCACGGGAAAGCTCTTGAAGAGCTGGTGCAACGGCAATTCCTTGGCGGTATATTCCGGCACGACGGTCGCCATATCGGCGCCGGACTTGCTGACCGCGCCGAGCGCATCATAGGCGGCAGCGATCTCGCCATTCCAGTGATCTTCGATCTTCAGGCGTCCATGAGATTCCCGCTCGATCGCCGGAAACACGACATCGCAGAGAAAGCGCGTGCGCATGCCGCCAAGCGGTTCGTGATCGCTGAACTTGAGGACGCGCGGCTGCGCGGCTGCCTCCGACGGCAGCGCTGCGCAGGCGGCGGCTCCGGCGGCGGAAGCGAGAAAGAGCCTGCGGCTCATGCCGGTATTTGCTGTCATGCTGTCTGCCTCGTTCATCGTCTCACCTCTCATATCGATGCCTCGCCCGGCCCCTTGCTTGACCGGGATGCTGCTCAAAAATATACCTGAACAATCCTTCAGTTCGGTATTCGCATTTGAATGACCCCGTTCCGCAGAGCCTGAAACCCCGCAAAAGCCCGATCCAGGCGCGCTCAGGCGCGACCGTCGAAGCCGTTCACGAAGCCGCGATTCAGGTTTTGCTGGCGGATGGACTGGCGAAATTCACGACGACCCGGGTGGCGGACCGCGCCGGGGTCTCGGTCGGCACGCTCTACCAGTATTTCCCCAACAAGCAGGCGCTGCTGTTTGCCATCCTCAGCCGCCACTTCGAAGAGATCGCCGCAGCGCTCGAAGCCATTCCGCTGACCCGCGACCGGCAACCGCTCAGCACCATCGCCCACGCGATCGCCGACGCCTATGTCTCGGTGAAAACCGCCCGCCCTGAAGCAACGACCGCGCTCTACCGCGTCGCCGGCGCCATCGACCAGTTCCGCCTCTCCACCGACGTCTTCAAAAGGCTGGAAGCGGCAGTCACGCGCGCACTCGCCGACGCCCACGACGCCTCCTTCCACGACCCCGCCCGCGCGTCCTTCACCCTCCTCTCAGCCCTCGCCGGTCTCTCCCGCGGCAGCTTCGCCGGCCTGGTAGCGGGTCCCGAGGTTCTGGAGCGGTTCCGCGACGAGGCGCGACTGCTGGCTGCAGCCTATCTGCGGGCAGCGGCGGAAGGGTAAGGCCCAAACGAAAAGACCCGCCTATCGCAAGGCGGGTCTTTGACTGTGACAGATCCGGATAGCGGCGGGAGCGCCGAAGATCAGTTCGTCTTGCTGGAGAGGGTCGTAGAAAGGTTGGAGAACGTATTGTTCAGCGTGCCGCCAAGGCTGGTTGCGCCGGTGATGAGGGCGACCGAAATCAGGGCTGCGATCAGGCCGTATTCAATTGCGGTTGCGCCGGATTGGTCCTTGAGCAGACGAAGCATAAGGGTCTTCATGGGGGCTGTCCTTCGTATGAGATTGTAAAAAAGCAGATTCAATGCAGAGAAATATTCGGATATTTTATTTTAGCTCTCGTAAAATTGCTTGGTTAACAGATCATAAAAGGCATGATTATACGCGCCACTCGGATAGCCGCGACGTTCCTATACTAATTTACCCATATATTAAACCGGCAGATCCGCGTCTTTACTGCGATAAAAGCAGATACCCGGCACTGATAAGCGCCGGGTATCCTTCTCAAGACGAGAAAATTGCTTCAATCAGAACTTAACATTCCAACCGGAACGCAACCATACATTGGGATCATCACCCTCTGTGGTAACATTGAGACCGAGCGAGGCGGTGCCGCCTGCGACGTCGAACTCGGTACCGACGGCACCGCGCAGCCAAAGCTGCTTGACGTCTTCACCCGCGAAATCGAAGGCCGAGAGGCCGACGATTTCGCCGCTGATGCCAGCGGTGTTCTTCTCGAAGCGGTAATCGACTTCAGTACGCGCCGTCAGGCGAACAGTGTCCGTCAGCTCGTGGAGGAAGTCGACGCCGATACGGGCAACGGTCGAGTGGTCGTTGACGGAATCGAAGGCCGATGGGAACGAGCCGCCCTCTTCCGTGTAGCCGTTCATATGCGAGTGCGCATAGGTCAAGCTGGCATAGGGCGTCAGCTTGGTGCCGGCGATCGTCGCAGCGTTCAGCCAGTCGAAGCGGATCTTGGCGCCGTAGGTGTCAACGTCGGTTTCACCATGCGAATAATCCATGCTGCCGCCGTTCAGGTAACCGCGATGAACGTTCATCCGGCCGGTCGAGTAATAGCCGCCGATCGTTGCATAGACGTTGCTGCTGCCGAGCGCGATGGTGGCTTCAGGCGCCATGTAGAAGGCCGCCTGATGGAAGTCGCCGCCGGTCTCGATCTCCTGCTTGGTATAGAGGCCACCGCCGGCAAAGCGGGCGGTGACGCCTTCGGCAAGACCGTAACCGAAGGTCACGTCGCCGATGCCGACGCCGCCGTTCGAAACGCGGCTGTCGTCATAGCCGATGTCGGCTGTGAAGGCGACAGAGCGTTGGCCGAGGCCAAGCAGGTCGCGCATAGGCTCGCCATGGGCGCCCTGGAGAACGGTATTGGCATAGCCGAGACCGACCTGTGCCGAGGGCTTGGCGGCGAGCGTCGTGTTATACTTCTCGACGTCGATAATGCCGCTGCCGCCGCGGGCGATAAACACACCCCCGGTATCGGTGTCGCCGACGATGACGTTGCCATCTTCGGATATGCCGGTAGCAGTCACGGTAAAATCCTCATGGATACCAGTGGCCGTGGCACTGAGCCACTCCTCGACGGTCTGCATGCCCGTCGCTTCAGTCCAACGGAACGCGTGGTCCGCCGTTCCAAACGCGACCTTGCCGACGACAACCGATCCATCGCCGCTGACCGCATTGGCAACAGAATAGTCGCTGTGGAACGTGTCGATATCCCTGATGCCGTCTGCCGTCCAACGAAAGGCATGGGTGCCCATGCCAACGCCAGCCGAGCCGACGATGACCGAGCCGTTGCTATCGGCTGCGGTTGCACTGGACCAGGAACCGAGGTTTCCGAGAGCATTGATCTGCCGGCCCTCATCGGTCCAGCTGACGGCGGTCTGGGTGCTGTCATTGGCACCGTCGTTGGCGAAGCCGACGATGGTGCTCCCGTCACGGCTGATACCGTAGGCCTTGGACGTGATTTCGCCATTCAGGCCATCGAGAGCCTGCATGCCGCCTT
>Ga0209025_1002173_pt1 | contig 21804 bp, 17 predicted proteins | sample AraplaMF_Col_mLB_FD_184256 | JGI IMG/M metagenome (GOLD analysis project Ga0209025, IMG submission 184256) | Arabidopsis root microbial communities from the University of North Carolina, USA - plate scrape MF_Col_mLB (SPAdes) (version 2) | ecosystem: Host-associated > Plants > Roots > Endosphere... | reverse complement strand
CATGCGCGGGTGGTCGACGAGGTCGCCGAGGCGGTCCGTGTTCATGTCCATGCCGTAGACCTCCCACGGCGTGGTTTCCAGGATGCGGCGCGTCAGGTGATGGCCGATGAAGCCGTTGACGCCGAGAATCAGTACTTTCTTGCCTTGCATTGCTTTGTCGATCGCATGGAAAAGAAGGCGTGCCGCGCGAGCGCGGCACGAAACACCGGTAGCACGCTAGCGCACGCCGGCGACGGGGAAGTTGGCCACGGCAACGCGCCGCCAGTCGCGCGCGATCACGTGCATCGGTACGCGCGCGCTCAATTCGGCAAACGTCCGCGGCGACAGCAGCGCCACGGCACGCGGGCCGTGCTGCCAAGCATCGACAAAGGCGTCGATGGTCGGCAACCACTTCTGCGGCTCCTGCTCCGTGCCGAAGGCCAGTTCATCGGGCTGCGCCACCATGGTGAGCGGATGTCGCAGGTAGAAGGGCAGCGTATGGTCGAGCATGCCGACGCCATAGAGCGGCATGCCGGGCCGCAGCACGCGCTCGATCGGCGCAGCCAGGTCGATGCCCGATGCCGGGCGGCCGATGGCCTCATGGCCGAGCAGGGCAACGGTGAATGCCAGCAGCATCCCCAGCGCATAAGCCGTGATGCTTGCCATGCGGCCATGCCGGCGCAACAGCCATAGCGCGGCGACCGTGCAGGTGCAGACGACCACAAACGCCATCGCTACCCACACCGCGTAGGCGTGATAGAGCACGTTCGGTGTGTTGTTGGAATCGAGCGTCGCCACCACTGGACTTGCCAGCAGGCCGAGCGCGCCGATCGCCAGCATCGCCCGAAGCTGCGTGCGCCACACCGGCACGCTGGTTTGCGCCAGCGCGGCACCGGCGAGGATCGCCAGCGCCGGGAACACTGGCAGGATGTAGCCGGGCAGCTTGGAGCCCGACAGGCTGAAAAAGGCAAAGATCGACAATGCCCACAGGGCGCACATCAGCGCGGGCTGGAACGGTGCCGGGCTGGTAGTCCCGGTAGTCCCGGTGGACCCGGCGCCATGCCTGGCGATCCGGACCATCGCGGGCAGCAGCCCAAGCCACGGCAGGAAGCCGCCCAGGGCCAGCGGGACGAAGTACCACAGCGGGCCCTGGCGCGCATGCATGGTCGAGGTGTAGCGCTGCCAGTGCTCGTGGACGAAGAAGAAGCGCAGGAACTCGGGATTGCGCCGTGCCACCAGCCAGTACCAGGGCACCGCCACCGTCAACATCAGCGCGATACCCGCGGGCGCATGCAGGCGCCGCAACAGCGCCAGGTCGCGCGTGACGCAGGTGTACGCCACCAGCACCAGCCCCGGCAGCACCAGCCCGACCAGCCCCTTGGTCAGCAGCGCAATTCCCATCGCCACCCAGCACGCCAGCATCCAGTTGCGTTGCGCCGATGGCGTGGTGCCGGGATGCTGCGCCAGCAACAGGCTCGCCAGCACGCAGGCCATGACGCCGGAGAGCGTCATGTCGAGGGTATTGAAGTGTGCCGCGGCATTCCACATCGGGGCAGACGCCAGCACCAGTCCCGCCAGCCATCCTGCGCGCGCGCCGAACCAGCGCGCCGCCGCCGTCATCGACGCCGCCACGCCGGCCAGTCCAGCAAGCGCCACGCACAGCCGCGCCTGCCATTCGCCCATGCCGAACAGCGCGTACGAAAGCGCCGTCATCCACATGTGGAAGGGCGGCTTCTCGAAGTACTTGAGCCCGTCATAGCGGATCGTGACCCAGTCACCGGTGGACAGCATCTCGCGCGCGATCTCGGCGTAGCGGCCTTCGTCCGGTCCCAGCAAGTGGCGCGCGCCCAGCGTGCCGAACCACAGCAACGCGAACGCCAGCACGGCGAGCGCGAGCGCAATGGCGGGGATGCCCGCCGCGCGCACGGCAATCCCGGGCCCGGCGGAGCGGCGCTCCGCGTGCGGCAGCACGGTGGGGGTGGCAGGGCTGGAGGTCAGGTGTGACGGCAAGGCGACGCGTGCGGAAGTGTTGACGGCCTTGTCGGCGCCGGCGCCAGGCGCGGCGTTGAACAGGACAAGGCCTGGCAATGCGAGCGCGAGGATAAGCCGCCAACCTTAATGGCACATTAAGCCTGCGGGCGCACAATCGATGTCCTGCGCGGCATAACAGCCGCATAACACCCGGCCGCATAACAGCCGCATAACGCGCGTATAACGCGCACATAACATCCGCAACATGAGAATCCTTATCGTTGAAGACGACCCCATGCTCGGCGATGGCCTGCGGCGTGGGCTGCAGCTGCTGGACTATGCGGTCGACTGGTTCAGCACCGCCACCGAAGCCGACCATGCGCTCGAGATGGCCGGCTATGACGCCGTGGTCCTGGACCTTGGCCTGCCCGGCGAAGACGGCATGGCACTGCTGGCACGCTGGCGCGCGCGCGGCTGCCGCACCCCTGTGATCGTGCTGACCGCGCGCGATGCGATCGAAAGCCGTATCGACGGGCTCGACGCCGGCGCCGACGACTACCTGGTCAAGCCGATCGCGCTCGACGAACTGGCCGCGCGGCTGCGCGCCGTGACACGCCGGGCCGTGGGGCTGTCGTCGCCGGTGTGGAAGCACGGCGCGCTGGAATTCCATCCGGCCGGCAGGCAGGCGTTCTGGGCCGGCGCGCCGGTGGAGCTGACCAGCCGCGAAGCCATGCTGCTCGAATTGCTGCTGGCACACCCCAACCGCCTGCTGACGCGCGACTTCCTGCGCGACAAGCTCTATGACTGGCAGGGCGGCGTGGAAAGCAATGCCCTTGAAGTCCACATCCACCACCTGCGCCGCAAGATCCATCCCAAGATCGTGCGCACCTTCCGCGGCGCGGGCTACACGCTGGGCGCCGCCGAGGACTGCCAATGACGCTGCAGCGCCGGCTTATCCTTGCCGTGCTGATCGCCACGCCGGTGGTTTGGCTGCTGACCATTGGCCTGACCTACGTGCGCGCCCGGCATGAGATCAACGAGCTGTATGACACCGACATGGTGCGCATGGCGCTGCAGATGCATTCGGTGGTGCCGATGGTCGACCTTGCCGCCGGGCCGTCCCGCACCCGGCTGCCGCAGTTGGTGGAAGGCGACCAGGGCGATGCCGGCCTGGGCGATCTCGCCATCGCCGCTTGGCTGCCAGACGGCCAGCCCTTGCGTATCGATCCGGAGGGGAACCTGCTGCCGCGCGCGCCGGGCGTGAAGGGCTTTACCGATACCGTGCTCGACCACCAGCGCTGGCGGCTCTATTACCTCGACGATCCCGATACCGGCTGGCGTGTCTGCGTCGGCCAGCAACTGTCCGAGCGCAACGAGCTGATCCTGTCGTATATCGCCGCACAGGTGCTGCCATGGGCCGCGGGGCTGCCACTGCTGATCGGGCTGCTGATCTGGTTCACGCGCCGCGCGATGGCGCCGGTGCGGGCGTTGTCGGCCGACATCGAACGGCGCGCGCCCGACGATCGCCAGCCGCTCAGCCTGGCGGCGGTGCCTGGCGAACTGGTGCCGCTGGTCCATGCGATGAACCGGCTATTGGCGCGCGTCTCGGACTCGATCGAGCACGAGCGCCGCCTGACTGCCGACGCCGCGCATGAGATGCGCACGCCGCTGGCCGCGCTGAAGGCGCAATGGGAGCTTGCCGAGCGCTCGCCGGACGCCGCAGAGCGCAAGCAGGCCCGCGCCAACGTCGCCGCCGGCATCGACCGCATCAGCCGGCTGGTATCGCAGCTTCTGACGCTGAGCCGGCTGGAGGATGCCTCGGCGCTGCCGTCGCGCCAGCCGGTCAGGTGGCTGCCGGTGGCGCAGCAGGCGCTGTCGGACTGCCTGGCGCTGGCGCAGCAGAAGCAGGTCGACGTCGAACTCGAATGGCCGGAGCAGGGCGGGGAACCGCTGCCGGTCGCGGGCGATGCCAACCTGCTGTCCTTGCTGCTGCGCAACCTGCTCGACAATGCCATCCGCTACAGCCCGCCGGGGGCGCTGGTCACGGTGGATTTCCAGCCGGATCGCATTACCGTGCGCGACCAGGGGCCGGGTATTGCGCCTGCCGTGCTGGCGCGGCTGGGCGACCGGTTTTTCCGCGGGGGCGGGGCGCAACGGGAGCACGGGCATGGCCTGGGCGTTTCCATCGCGCTGCGCGTGGCGCGGCTGCATGGGCTGGACCTTGCCTTTGCCAACCGGGCCGACGGCGCGACGGGGCTGGTCGTGACGATCGCCCGCGGCGGCGCGCAATAAAAAACGCCCCGCACTGCTTCGTGCGGGGCGTCGTGGGTTGTGCGTGGAGCGTTCAGCGCTTGAGCTTGGCAAACGCCGCTGCCATCGCGCCCGCCGGTTCCGCCTCGCGGCGGCCGCCGCCGAAGCCCTTGCCGCCGTTGCGCTGGCCGCCTCGGTCGCCGCCGCCGCTGCGCGGCGCCGCCTGCCCCGGCTCGTCATCCAGCCGCATCGACAGCCCGATGCGATTACGCTTGACGTCGACCTCCATCACCTTGACCTTGACGATCTGGCCGGCCTTGACCACTTCGTGCGCGTCCTTGACGAACTTGTTCGACAGCGCCGAGATGTGAACCAGGCCGTCCTGGTGCACGCCGATATCGACGAACGCGCCAAACGCCGCCACGTTGGTGACCACGCCTTCCAGCACCATGCCGGGCTGCAGGTCCTTCACGTCCTCCACGCCTTCCTGGAAGGTCGCGGTCTTGAACTCGGGGCGCGGGTCGCGGCCGGGTTTTTCCAGCTCGGACAGGATGTCGCGCACGGTCGGCAGGCCGAAAGACTCGTCGGTGAACTTTTCCGGCGACAGGCCGCGCAGCGCTTCGCGGTTGCCCATCACGTCGCGCAGGCCCTTCTTGATGGCATCGAGGATTCGCTGCACCACGGGATAGGCTTCCGGGTGCACCGACGAGCGGTCCAGCGGGTTGTCGCCATCGTTGATGCGCAGGAAGCCGGCCGCCTGCTCGAAGGTCTTGTCGCCCAGGCGCGGCACCTTCTTCAGCGCATGGCGGTTGGCAAAGGCGCCATTGGCATCGCGGTACTCGACGATATTGCGCGCCAGCACCGTGTTCAGGCCCGACACGCGCGCCAGCAGCGGCGCCGAGGCGGTGTTGACGTCCACGCCCACGGCGTTCACGCAGTCTTCCACCACGGCATCGAGGGTACGCGCCAGTTCGCGCTGGTTGACGTCGTGCTGGTACTGGCCCACGCCGATCGACTTGGGATCGATCTTGACCAGTTCTGCCAGCGGGTCCTGCAGGCGGCGTGCAATCGACACCGCGCCGCGCAGCGACACGTCCAGGTCCGGGAATTCCTTGGCGGCCAGTTCCGACGCCGAGTAGACCGATGCGCCGGCCTCGCTGACCACGATCTTGGTCAGCTTCAGTTCGGGCATCTGCTTCATCAGGTCCTGCACGAGCTTGTCGGTCTCGCGGCTGGCGGTGCCGTTGCCGATCGAGACCAGCGCGACGTTGTGCTGCCTGGCCAGGCGCGCCAGCGTGGCGAGCGAACCGTTCCAGTCGCGGCGCGGCTCGTGGGGGTAGATGGTTGCCGTGTCGAGCAGCTTGCCGGTGCTGTCGACCACCGCGATCTTGCAGCCGGTGCGGATGCCGGGGTCGACGCCCATCACGGCCTTGGGGCCGGCCGGCGCGGCCAGCAGCAGTTCATGCAGGTTGCGGCCGAATACCTTGATGGCTTCGCTTTCGGCGGTTTCGCGCAGCTGCGTCAGCAACTCGGTTTCCAGGTGCGGCTGCACCTTCACGCGCCAGCACCAGCGGCACACGTCGCCCAGCCATTTGTCGGCCGGGCGGCCCAGCTGCTGGATGCCGACATGGCGCGCGATCATGCCTTCGCACGGGTGCGGCACCAGCGCGTCCTGTTCTTCGCCCAGGCCCAGCTTGACCATCAGCACGCCCGCGTTGCGGCCGCGGAACAGCGCCAGCGCGCGGTGCGACGGCACCGTGCGGATGGTTTCGCTGTAGTTGTAGTAGTCGCGGAACTTCTCTTCCTCGGCGGTTTCCTTGCCTTCCATCACGGTCGATGCGACCACGCCGTTGTTCCACAGGTGTTCGCGCAGCTTGCCCAGCAACTCGGCGGTCTCGCCGAACTGTTCGGACAGGATGTCGCGCGCGCCGTCCAGCGCGGCCTTTACATCGGGCACGCCGCCGTCGGCGGTCGGGTTGCCGTTGACGTACCTGGCGGCCTCGGCCTGCGGGTCCAGCGTGGGATCGGCCAGCAGGGCCAGCGCCAGCGGCTCCAGTCCGCATTCGCGCGCGATCTGGGCGCGGGTGCGGCGCTTGGGCTTGTAGGGGAGGTAGAGGTCTTCCAGCGTCTGCTTGGTTTCGGCGGCCTCGATGGCGGCCTGCAGTTCGGGCGTGAGCTTGCCTTGCTCCTGGATCGACGCCAGGATGGCCGCGCGGCGGTCTTCCATGTCGCGCAGGTAGAGCAGGCGCTCTTCCAGGTTGCGCAGCTGCGTGTCGTCCAGGTTGCCGGTCACTTCCTTGCGGTAGCGGGCGATGAACGGGACGGTGGCGCCCTCGTCGAGCAGGTCCACGGCGGCCGCGACCTGGCGCGGCTGCACGGACAGTTCAGCCGCGATGAGCGACACGATTTTTTGCGAGACGGAAGCGGGCAGGTTGGACATCTGAAAACGCAGTCGGTCGAAAGCGGGGCATTTTGCCACAAGCGCGCCGCAGTTCGGCCACGCTTGCCGCCGGCGCCGCGCAAGGGGCGTTACCGGCATGTGCGGGGCAGGCCGCCAGGCGGCCCGGATGCTAGAATCCCGTCATGATCGTCAAGTCCCGTCAGGCCGCCGCCCAGGCCACTTCGCCCGCATCCTCGCCGGCCATGCCAACTGTCGCCAACGTGTCGAAATCCGTCCTTTTCCAGGCTGCCAGCCTGGCCGTGCTGGCGCTCGCCGCCGGCGCCGCGCTGATGCCGGTGCGGCCGGCGCTGGCGCAAGCTTCTGCGCCGACCGTCGGGGCGGCACGCGACTTCGGTGCCGAACGCAAGGCCATCGGCGATTCTCGCGCCTGGACCAACTACCGTTTCTCCGCGGCCGAGCACGAGTGCTACAGCAAGTTCTTCGTCAACAGCTGCATCGACAAGGCCAAGGAAGTCCAGCGCCAGGAGCTGCAGGTGCTGCGCAAGCGCGAACTGGAAGTCGGCGAGGCCGAACGCGCGCACCGTGCCGCCGAGCGCGACCGCGAGCAGGCGCTGCGCCGTGCCGAGTTCGAGGCCAGCCAGCCGCAGCGCGCCGCCAGCGAGCAATCCAGCCGTACCGCGTTCGAGAAGAAACAACAGGAACAGCAGCTGCGCGATGCGCAACGCAAGGGTGAAGCGCCGCAACGTGCCGCCAATGCGCAGGCGTACCAGCAGAAGGAGTCCGACTTTGACGCCAGGATGAAAGAGGCGCAGCAGAAGGGCGCCGAGCAGGCTCGCCAGCGCGAGGAAAACGTGAAGGCGTACGAGGCCAAGCAGCGCGACCTCGAGCAGCGCCAGAAAGAACTGGAAGAGCGGCGCGCCAAGGCCAAGGAGCAGGGCCAGGCGTCGGCGCCGCGCCCGTTCGGCTTCTGAGCCGATCGCACCGTGACCGTACAGCGGAGGCGCACATGGACAGCAACCTGAATACCCTGGAGCGGCGCATCATGGAGTTGCAGATCGAGCACCGCGACCTGGACTTCCTGATCGACCGGCTTGCGAGTGACGCCGTCCATGACGAGCTGCAGCTGCGCCGCCTGAAGAAGCGCCGCCTCAAGCTGAAGGACGCCATCACGCTGCTGCAGCTGCAGCTCGAACCCGACGTGCCGGCCTGAGCATTCGCGCAGCCGCACCAATTGCCGCCGGCGCACCGACCGGCGGCTTACACAAATTCTTCCCCACCTTGTCCGACCTTTTGTCCGACCTTTCCGATTCCCCCGAGCAAGACGCCGCCGCCGGCGCGGAAGACGCAACGGACCGGCATGACGTCGCCGCGAGCGCCGTCGACGCCGCAGCCAGCCGCAGCGCCGAGCTTGGCACCATCTTTGCCGATACCGGCACGCTGGCGCAGGCCATCCCGGGCTACCGGCCGCGCGCTTCGCAGCACAAGATGGCCGATGCCGTCGCCGAGGCGATCGCATCCAACGACACGGTGATCGTCGAGGCCGGCACCGGCACCGGCAAGACCTACGCCTACCTGGTGCCGGCCATGCTGTGGGGCGGCAAGGTCATCCTGTCCACCGGCACCAAGAACCTGCAGGACCAGCTGTTCCTGCGCGATATCCCCACGGTGCGCCATGCGCTGAACGTGCCGGTCTCGGTGGCCCTGCTCAAGGGCCGCGCCAACTACGTCTGCCACTATCACCTGGAACGTGCGCAGGCGGCCGGGCGGCTGGCATCGCGCCAGGATGCCGCGTGGCTGCGCGACATCGGCCGCTTCGTCAAGGAAACCAAGACCGGCGACAAGGCAGAGCTGGCCGCCGTGCCTGAGAACGCGCCGGTGTGGCAGATGGTGACGTCGACGCGCGACAATTGCCTGGGCTCGGAGTGCCCGTACTACAAGGACTGCTTCGTGATGCGCGCGCGCAAGGAAGCGCAGCAGGCCGACGTGGTGGTGGTCAACCATCACCTGTTCTTCGCCGATGTGGTGCTGCGCGATACCGGCATGGCCGAGTTGCTGCCCGCCGCCAACACCGTGATCTTCGACGAAGCGCACCAGCTGCCCGAGACCGCGACGCTGTTTTTCGGGGAGACGCTGTCGACCAGCCAGCTGCTCGAGCTGGCCCGCGACACCGTGGCCGAAGGCCTGTCGCATGCGCGCGACGCGGTCGACTGGGTTGCGCTGGGCGCGCCGCTGGAGCGCGCCGCGCGCGACTTGCGGCTGGCGTTCGGCAAGGACAACGCGCGGCTGGCGCTGGGCCAGATCGAGGCCGACCGCCGCATTGCCGAGCCCTTCAACGAAACGCTCGATGCGCTGGACGAAGCGCTGTCCGCCTTCGTCGAGATGCTGGAAAGCCAGGCGGAGCGCGCCGAATCGCTGCAGCAGTGCCATCGGCGCGCGCTGGAGCTGGCCGAGCGGCTGGCGGCATGGCGCAGCGACGCCGTTGCCGCGCCCGTGGCCGCCGCACCGGCAGGCGAGGGGGATGAAGGCGGTGAGGGCGGCGCGGCAGCCCAGGCGCCTGCGCCCGCGGAAACGGTACGCTGGGTCGAAGTGTTTTCCCATACCGTGCAACTGCACCGCACGCCGCTGTCGATCGCGCCGATTTTCTCGCGCCAGCGCGGCGGCCAGCCGCGTGCGTGGGTCTTTACCTCGGCCACGCTGTCGGTCAAGGGCAACTTTACGCACTATGCGGCCCAGCTTGGGCTGGACAAGGACCGTTCGCTGACCCTGCCGAGCCCGTTCGACTACGCGAAGCAGGGGCTGCTGTACGTGCCGCGCGACATGCCGGCGCCGCAGTCGCCGCAGTTCACCGATGCCGTGGTGCAGGCCGCCCTGCCGCTGATCGAAGCGGCAGGCGGACGAACCTTCCTGCTGTGCACCACGCTGCGTGCGGTGCAACGCGCATCCGACCTGCTCTACGATGCTTTTGCCGAGCGCGGCCTGAACCTGCCGCTGCTGGTGCAGGGCCAGGCCAGCCGTACTGAGCTGCTCGACCGCTTCCGCGAGCTGGGCAACGCCGTGCTGGTAGGCAGCCAGAGCTTCTGGGAAGGGGTAGACGTGCGCGGCGAGGCGCTGTCGCTGGTGATCATCGACAAGCTGCCGTTCGCGCCGCCGGACGACCCGGTACTGGCCGCGCGCATGGAAGTGCTGCAGAAGAAGGGGCTGAGCCCGTTTGCCGTGCACCAGTTGCCGCATGCGGTGATCACGCTGAAGCAGGGCGCGGGGCGATTGATCCGCTCGGAGTCCGACCGCGGCGTGCTGGCCATCTTCGACACCCGGCTGGTGGAAAAACCCTACGGCCGCCAGATCTGGCAGAGCCTGCCGCCGTTTACCCGTACGCGCGAGGCAGCTACGGTGGTGCGCTTCCTGGAATCGCTGCGCGGCGAGGGCAAGGCAGCGCCTGCTGCCGGGGAAGCAGACGCCGAGGACTGACGGGCGGCGCAGGAAAACAAAAACGGGACGGTCAAGCGACACGTCCCGTTTTCCTATCGCCACCGGTGGGCGTTGGCAAGCTTCAGAACACTTCCCACCAGGACTTGTCCTTGCGGCGTTCGCCGTACCTGATGAAGTCGCTTTCCGGGAAGTTCTTCTCCATCACGCGGGCGGTATCGTCGCGCAGGTCCTTCATGCCCATCGCATCGTACGAACGGATCATGATGTACAGCGCTTCCTCGTTGGCCGGCGCGCCGTCATAGTCTTTCAGCGCCTGCTGCGCGCGGTTCACCGCGGCCAGGTAGGCGCCGCGCTTGTAGTAGTAGCGCGCGGCATGCACCTCGTGCTGGGCCAGCGAGTTGACGATGTACTGCATGCGCAGCGCGGCGTCGGGGGTGTACTTGCTGTCCGGGTACTTGGTGACCAGCGTATTGAACGCGTCGTAGGCCGCGCGTGCGGCCTTGGGGTCGCGCTCGCTCAGGTCCTGGCCGGAGAAGCGGCCCAGCCAGCCCAGGTTGTCGTTGAAGTTGATCAGCCCCTTGAGGTAGTAGGCGTAATCGATGTTGGGGTGGTTCGGGTGCAGCTGGATAAAGCGGTCGACCGCGGCCAGCGCGGCGGCCGTCTCGCCGTCCTTGTAGTTGGCGTAGGCGGTGTCGATCTGCGCCTGCTGCGCATAGCGGCCGAATGGATAGCGGCCTTCGAGCTTTTCATACAGCTTGACGGCGCGGGTGTAGTCGCCGCCATCCAGTGCATCCTTGGCTTCCGAATATAATTTGTTGGCCGACCAGCCGGCAGTCTCGTCGGGCTGGTCCGCCAGCAGGCCGCATGCCGACAGCATGACGCAGCCGCCTGCGAGCAGAACCGCTCCAATTTTCGCGCGCCACGGCGCGCGTTTCATGCTCTGCAATTGCATGGGCAATCGTATCCCGGATGAAGAAAAATAGCGTCAAGCATTATAGCCCAAGCCCCCAACCTCAAGCCCGACCGGGCGCAGGTGTGGGAGGACTGCCACCCGAACAGGTACGCGCGGCCGCGGCCGTGGCCGATTCCGAGGAATTCGAAGACCTGGCCGACGCCGCGCCGGCCAATGCCGCGCCAGGCGCCGAGGCGGGGGTGACGCTGTCGCTCGAGGTGGACAGTGCCGCGCATGGCGAACGCCTCGACAAATTGCTCGCGCGTCACTTCAGCGAATTCTCGCGCAGCCGCCTGCAGCAGTGGATCGAAAGCGGCGCGGTGCGCGTCGACGGCCAGGTGCGCCGCCCGCGCGATGCGGTGCAGATGGGCAACCGCATCGAGGTGCAGCCGCAGGCCGCGCCGGAGTCTTCCGCCTTTGCGCCGGAAGACGTGCCGCTGGACGTGGTCTATGAAGACGATACGCTGCTGGTGATCAACAAGCCCGCGGGGCTGGTGGTGCATCCGGCCGCCGGCAACTGGAGCGGCACCGTGCTCAACGGGCTGCTGCATCGCGACCCGGCCGCCGCTGGGCTGCCGCGCGCGGGCATCGTGCACCGGCTCGACAAGGAAACCTCCGGCCTGATGGTGGTGGCGCGCACGCTGACCGCGCAGACTGACCTGGTGCGCCAGTTGCAGGCGCGCACGGTCAAGCGCACGTACATTGCTCTGGTGTGGGGCCGCACGTACGACGAAGGCACCATCGATGCGCCTATCGGCCGTGACCCGCGCGAACGCACCCGCATGGCGGTGGTGCATACGGCCAGCGGCAAGCCCTCGCGCACGCATTTCCGCACGCTGGCCACGGTGCCGCTGGGCCGCAGCTTTGTCTCGATGGTGATGTGCAAGCTCGAGACCGGGCGCACGCACCAGATCCGCGTGCACTTCGAATCGATCGGCCATCCGCTGGTGGGCGATCCGGTCTACTTCCGCGCGACGCAGCGCGGCCAGCGTCCGGCGATCCGTGTGCCGCTGCCGGTGCCATTCGAGCGCCAGGCGCTGCATGCGTACAAGCTCGGGCTGGTGCATCCGGCGACCGGCCGCCATATGTCGTGGACCGCGCAGCCGCCAGCGGACCTGCAGGCGCTGGTCGATGCGCTCGACTTCGAAAGCGCGCAGGATGAGGACGAAGAAGAGGCCTGGGACGAAGTATGGGAGGGTGGTGAAGCCCACTGGGAATATGCCGGCGAGGGTGACGAAGATGAAGACGACGATGAGCGCGACGCCTGAGTCCCGGTGGCTGGTGCCCGACTGGCCTGCGCCGGTGCGCGTGCGCGCGCTCTCGACCACGCGCCATGGCGGCGTCAGCCAGGGGCCGTACGGGCTTGCCGGCGGCGTGCCGGGCGGCCTCAACCTGGGCACGCATGTGGGCGACGACCCGTCGGACGTCGCGCGCAATCGCCAGCGCCTGGCCGCGCAGCTGCCGTCGATGCCGCGCTGGCTCGACCAGGTGCATGGCTGCGCCGTGGTCACGGCCGACCACGTGGTCGGTGAAAAGGATCGTGCCCCGCAGGCCGATGCCAGCGTCGCGGTCGCGCCGGGCCATGTCTGCGCCGTGATGACGGCGGACTGCCTGCCGGTCCTGCTGTGCGATGCGCAAGGTACCGTGGTGGGCGCCGCGCACGCCGGCTGGCGCGGGCTTTGCAGCGGCGTCATCGAAGCCACGCTGGCCCGCATGCAGGCCGCTTCAGGTGGCCACGGCGGGCGCTGGATGGCCTGGCTCGGCCCGGCCATCGGTCCGGATGCATTCGAGGTCGGTGCCGAAGTGCGCGACGCCTTCCTGGCGCAGGCGCATGCCGGCGAGCAGGCCGCTGTTGCCGACGCTTTCCGTGCCGGTGCCCCGGGCAAGTACCTGGCCGACATCTATGCGCTCGCGCGCACGCGGCTGGCACGCGCCGGCTGCGCTGATGTGTATGGCGGCGATGCCTGCACCGTCACCGACGCAGCGCGCTTCTATTCCTACCGCCGCGACGGCGTGACCGGCCGCATGGCCAGCCTGGTCTGGCTGGCCGACTGAAGCGTCAGTCTTTTCTCTCCGGCGGTGTTTCCGCCACCGGCGGCGCGTCGGCGCCGGCCTGTGCGGCACGCTCGGCTTGCGCTTTGCGCCGCCGCCGCGCGGGCGTGCCCATGATGTAAAGCACCAGCGCCACCGGCGCCAGGCCATAGAACACGAACGTGGCGACGCCCGCCACCACCGTGTGCTCGGTGATCGCCATCATCAGCGCGACGTAGAGCCAGCCAATCGCCACGATGTACATAAAATCTTCATCCTTATCGTCTATCCTGCGGAGCCTCGGCGGAGGAAGGCGCGGCATACCGTCCGGTAGGTCGGGAAGCGCGCCTCGCCGGGACGGATTTCTGCATTGACAGCGCGTGCGTTGCAAGGCAACAATGGGCTCAAATGTCTCGGGATCGCTGACGATTCCAAGGATTTTTGCCGGCAAGCATACCGCATGGCGTTGCCAGCCAGAGCGCCGCGGTAGCCGGTAAAAAAGGGAGTTGCTATCGGGATGGACGGAATCCGCCGCGCAAGCGCGGCGATGGGGTTCCGGCGAAATTGTCTGGCTAGCCTGCCCAATTCGGGTGAGGCGCGCGCCGGGTCCATCCGGATAGCATCTCCCAATGCAAGAGTGCCGGCCAGGGGCAATGCCCGGAGCCGGTTCGTATAGTGACGGCAGAGAGACAATTCACATCATGGCGACCGGCAAAGGTGCGGCAGCTTCCACCCAGGAAGGCAAGTCCCAACCGTTCAAGTTCACGCCGGGGCCATTCGATCCAGCTACATGGCTGGAATGGTCCCGCCAGTGGCAGGGCACAGAAGGAAACGGCCATGCGGCCGGCACAGGCATTCCGGGCCTGGACGCGCTGGCAGGCGTGAAGATCGCTCCGGCGCAACTGGGCGATATCCAGAAGCGCTACATGAACGACTTCGTGGCCTTGTGGCAGGCCATGGCCGAGGGCAATCCCGACGCCGCAGGGCCGCTGCACGACCGGCGCTTCGCCGGCGAGGCGTGGCGCAACAACATCCCTTACCGCTTTGCCGCCGCGTTCTACCTGCTCAACGCACGCGCCATGACCGAACTGGCGGACGCCGTCGAGGCCGACGCCAAGACGCGCCAGCGCATCCGCTTTGCGATCTCGCAATGGGTCGATGCGATGTCGCCGGCCAATTTCCTGGTCACCAACCCCGAAGCGCAGCGGCTGCTGATCGAGTCGGGTGGCGAATCGCTGCGTGCCGGCGTGCGCAACATGCTCGAAGACCTGACGCGCGGCAAGATCTCGCAGACCGACGAGACCGCGTTCGAGGTCGGCCGCAACGTCGCCGTGACCGAAGGCGCGGTGGTTTATGAAAACGAATACTTCCAGCTGCTGCAATACAAGCCGCTGACCGCCAAGGTCCACGCGCGGCCGCTGCTGCTGGTGCCGCCGTGCATCAACAAGTACTACATCCTCGACCTGCAGCCGGAAAGCTCGCTGGTACGGCATGCGGTGGAGCAGGGCCATACCGTGTTCCTGGTGTCGTGGCGTAATCCGGATGCCAGCCTCGCCGCCGCGACCTGGGACGATTACATCGAGCACGGCGCCATCCGTGCCATCGAGGTGGCGCGCGATATCAGCGGCCAGGACCAGATCAACGTGCTGGGCTTCTGCGTAGGCGGCACTATCGTCTCGACCGCGCTGGCGGTGCTGGCCGGGCGCGGCGAACATCCGGCCTCGAGCCTGACGCTGCTGACCACGCTGCTCGATTTTTCCGATACCGGCATCCTCGACGTGTTCGTCGACGAAGCCCATGTGCAGCTGCGCGAAGCCACGCTGGGTGGTGCTGCCGGCGCGCCATGCTCGCTGCTGCGCGGGATCGAGCTGGCCAACACGTTCTCGTTCCTGCGCCCGAACGACCTGGTGTGGAACTATGTCGTCGACAACTACCTGAAGGGCAACACGCCGGTGCCGTTCGACCTGCTGTTCTGGAACGGCGATGCGACCAACCTGCCGGGCCCGTGGTACTGCTGGTACCTGCGCCACACCTACCTGCAGGACGAACTGAAGGTGCCCAACAAGCTGACCGTGGCCAACGTGCCGGTCGACCTGGGCAGCATCGACACGCCCACGTATCTCTACGGCTCGCGCGAGGACCATATCGTGCCGTGGACCGCCGCCTATGCCTCGGCCGCGCTGCTGAAGAACAAGGTGCGCTTCGTGCTGGGCGCATCCGGGCATATCGCCGGCGTAATCAACCCGCCGGCCAAGAACAAGCGCAGCCACTGGACCAACGACGCGCTGCCGGCATCGCCGCAGCAATGGCTGGCCGGTGCCACCGAGCATCACGGCAGCTGGTGGCCGGACTGGATGACATGGCTCGCCGGCCATGCCGGCGCCAAGCGCGCCGCACCCGCCGAGTACGGCAATGCACGCTATCCCGTGATCGAACCCGCGCCTGGGCGTTACGTCAAAGCCAAGGCATGATGCTTGCGTGATGGACGGGCCGCCACATTGGGCGGCACCGGCCGCCACGCAGGCTTTCCATTTCCATCGAAAGGACTACACCATGACTGACGTTGTCATCGTTTCCGCGGCCCGTACCGCAGTAGGCAAGTTTGGCGGATCGCTGGCCAAGATCCCGGCACCGGAACTGGGCGCCGTGGTCATCAAGGCGGCGCTGGAGCGCGCCGGCATCAAGCCGGAGCAAGTCAGCGAAGTCATCATGGGCCAGGTGCTGGCCGCCGGCTCGGGCCAGAACCCGGCGCGCCAGGCGTCGATCAAGGCCGGCCTGCCGGCCATGGTGCCGGCGATGACCATCAACAAGGTTTGCGGCTCGGGCCTGAAGGCCGTGATGCTGGCGGCCAATGCCATCGCTGCCGGCGACGCCGAGATCGTGGTGGCTGGCGGCCAGGAAAACATGAGCGCGGCGCCGCACGTGCTGCCGGGCTCGCGCGACGGCTTCCGCATGGGCGACACCAAGCTGGTCGACACCATGATCGTCGACGGCCTGTGGGACGTGTACAACCAGTACCACATGGGCATTACCGCCGAGAACGTCGCCAAGGAATACGGCATCACGCGCGAAGCGCAGGATGAATTTGCTGTCGGCTCGCAGAACAAGGCCGAGGCTGCGCAAAAGGCCGGCAAGTTCGACGAAGAAATCGTTCCGGTGCTGATCCCGCAGCGCAAGGGTGACCCGGTTGCGTTCAAGACCGACGAGTTCGTCCGCCACGGCGCCACGCTGGACAGCATGGCCGGCCTGAAGCCCGCCTTTGACAAGGCCGGCTCGGTGACCGCGGCAAACGCCTCGGGCCTGAATGACGGCGCCGCTGCAGTGGTGGTGATGTCGGCCGCCAAGGCCAAGGAACTGGGCCTGACGCCGCTGGCCACGATCAAGAGCTTCGCCAACGCCGGCGTCGATCCCAAGGTGATGGGCATGGGCCCGGTGCCGGCTTCGAAGCGCGCGCTGTCGCGTGCCGGCTGGACGCCGCAGGACCTCGACCTGATGGAAATCAACGAGGCCTTTGCCGCGCAGGCGCTGGCAGTGCACCAGCAGATGGGCTGGGATACCTCCAAGGTCAACGTCAACGGTGGCGCCATTGCCATCGGTCACCCGATCGGTGCATCGGGCTGCCGTATCCTGGTGACGCTGCTGCACGAGATGAAGCGCCGCGACGCCAAGAAGGGCCTGGCCTCGCTGTGCATCGGCGGCGGCATGGGCGTGGCGCTGGCGGTGGAGCGCAACTGAGCGCGGCCGGTCCGCAAGCAGGCGGCGACAAGTCAGCAGTAGGCCGGGCCGGCGGTACTCGCGGGTCCGGCAACGATAACGAAGAGCCAATCAAGGAGTGGACATGACTCAGCGCATTGCGTATGTGACCGGCGGCATGGGCGGCATCGGGACCGCCATCTGCCAGCGGCTGGCCAAGGATGGCTTTCGTGTGGTGGCCGGCTGCGGCCCCAACTCGCCGCGCCGCGAAAAGTGGATCGAGCAGCAGAAGGCGCTCGGCTTCGATTTCGTTGCCTCGGAAGGCAACGTCGCCGACTGGGATTCGACCAAGGCAGCCTTTGACAAGGTCAAGGCCGAAGTTGGCGAGGTTGATGTGCTGATCAACAACGCCGGCATCACGCGCGACGTGGTGTTCCGCAAGATGACCCGCGCCGACTGGGATGCGGTGATCGACACCAACCTGACCTCGCTGTTCAACGTTACCAAGCAGGTGATCGACGGCATGGTCGATCGCGGCTGGGGCCGGGTCGTCAACATCTCCTCGGTGAACGGCCAGAAAGGCCAGTTCGGCCAGACCAACTACTCCACCGCCAAGGCTGGCCTGCACGGCTTCACCATGGCGCTGGCGCAGGAAGTGGCGACCAAGGGCGTGACGGTCAACACCGTTTCGCCGGGCTATATCGCCACCGACATGGTCAAGGCGATCCGCCAGGATGTGCTCGACAAGATCGTCGGCACGATCCCGGTCAAGCGGCTGGGCGAGCCGGAAGAGATCGCTTCGATCTGCGCCTGGCTGTCTTCCGATGAGTCCGGTTTCTCCACCGGCGCCGACTTCTCGCTGAACGGCGGCCTGCACATGGGCTGACCCGCCGGCATGATCGGCAACCGCGCCGGCGGCCGCATTTTGCGGTGCAGCCAGCGCGGCGCACAAGGCGGCGGAGGTTCTGTTTCGCTGTCTCTTTCGCGGGCCGCAATGGCCCGCGAGTCGTTTCTGCGCGGCGGTTTTTTTGCTGTTCCGGCGCCGGTTTACCGGGTTTTCCTTAAGCTGGGTCGCTTTTCTTAGTGCTTTGTTGGGCATAGAATCAGGGCAGCGGCGCAGCCAGCACCATAGTCGTGCAGCGTGGCTCTCGCGGGGGCGAGGTGGCGAAGCCGCAACGCGCAGCCATGCGCGAACAGGCCGCAGCAGCCGACACGACAATACAGATGGCGCGGGCGGTACCGATTTGCGCACTGCACCCCATGCGGTGCAGCAGCGCGCAATCAGCGAAGACACAAGGACAGAGCACCGATGGCCACGACCAAAAAAGGCGCAGAGCGACTGATCAAGAAGTATCCGAACCGCAGGCTCTACGACACCCAGACCAGCACCTATATCACCCTGGCTGACGTCAAGCAGCTGGTCATGGATTCCGAAGAGTTCAAGGTCGTGGACGCCAAGTCGGGGGATGAGCTGACCCGCAGCATCTTGCTGCAGATCATCCTCGAAGAAGAGACCGGCGGCGTGCCGATGTTCTCCAGTGCCATGCTGTCCCAGATCATCCGGTTCTACGGCCATGCCATGCAGGGCATGATGGGCACCTACCTGGAAAAGAACATCCAGGCCTTTATCGATATCCAGAACAAGCTGGCCGAGAATTCCAAGGGCCTGTATTCGGGCGAAGCCTTCAGCCCCGACATGTGGTCGCAGTTCATGAACATGCAGGGCCCGATGATGCAGGGGATGATGAGCAACTACATCGAGCAGAGCAAGAACCTGTTCGTGCAGATGCAGGAACAGATGCAGAACCAGGCCAAGAATATGTTCGGGACGTTCCCGTTCAACCAGCCGGACAAGAAGTAAGGCTTGTCAGTGGCGGGCCGCCCGGTCCGCCACTTGCTGGGCATCTCCGCCATTCTCCATGCGGCACGCGACGCAACGCCCAAAGCAGGTAAAATGCGTCCCTCCTGAACTGGCGGCTCATTAGCGGACTCGCCTGCAAAGCGCGAATCCCGATGCCTTCCAGATTCCACCGTCATTGCCGTTTGCGTGCCCGCCAGGCCGGTGCGCGCCGCCTGGCGCACTCCTGAATATGAGCCGGCTTTTCCTCGCTCCGATGGAGGGGCTTGCGGACTATGTCTTGCGCGACGTGCTGACCGGTTTGGGCGGCTACGACGGCTGCGTGTCGGAGTTTGTCCGGGTGACGGGTTCGCTGCTTCCCGCGCGTGTCTATGAGCGGGATACGCCCGAAATCCTGGACGGCGGCTATACCCGCGGCGGCACACCGATGGTGATCCAGCTGCTGGGCAGCGACCCCGAATGGCTGGCGCGCAATGCCGCTTATGCCGCAACCTTGTCACCGCACGGCATCGACCTGAACTTCGGCTGTCCGGCGAAGGTGGTCAACCGGCATGGCGGCGGCGCCATGCTGCTCGGGCAACCTGAATTGCTGAACCGCATCGTTGCCGCCGTGCGCGCCGCGGTGCCGGCGCATATTGCCGTGACCGCCAAGATGCGGCTGGGCATTTCCGATACCGCACTCGCGCTGGACTGCGCCACCGCGCTGGCGGAGGGCGGGGCGGCGTCGCTGGTGGTGCATGCCCGCACGCGCGACGACGGTTACCGGCCGCCGGCGCATTGGGAGTGGATCGCGCGGATCGCCGAGGCCATCGATATTCCGGTCATTGCCAACGGCGATGTCTGGACCGTCGCCGACTGGGAACGCTGTCGCGCGGTGACCGGCTGCGACGATGTGATGATTGGGCGCGGCGCGGTTTCCGACCCTTTCCTCGCCCAGCGCATCCGCGGGCAGATGGAGTGCATGCCGTCCGCCGCCGAATGGCCCCTGGTGCTGCGCCAGATTTCGCTGTACCTCAAGAAGCTGCACGAACGAATCTCGTCCTGCCATGAGCACGGCCGGGTCAAGCTCTGGCTCAGTTACCTGAAGCGGACCTGGCCGCAGGCCGCCGAGCTGCATGCCGCGATCCGGCGCATGCACGATTCGGCCGACATCGCGCGCCTGCTGCCGAGTGCTGCTCCCCGGCGCCTCTCCGAGTCCTGACTGAACCAGACCATCAAGTGTGGCGTCAGGCGCCGGCAAAGCCTGGCGAAAGGGTAAAATACGCGATTGGCCTGCAATCGCCGGGCGCCCGATCTCCCGCGCGATAACCGGATAGACTCCGCCCGCCCCATATTCGTATCGAACCGTGAAAAACCCTTCAGAATCAACGACCCAGAAAGACCATAGTCCTCGCGTGGGTTTCGTTTCGCTTGGCTGTCCCAAGGCCCTGGTCGACTCCGAGCAGATCATCACCCAGCTCCGCGCCGAGGGTTATGCCATCAGCGGCACCTATGACGGCGCAGATCTGGTGGTGGTCAATACCTGCGGCTTTATCGACGAGGCCGTGCAGGAAAGCCTGGACGCCATCGGCGAGGCGCTGACCGAGAACGGCAAGGTCATCGTGACCGGCTGCCTCGGCGCCAAGAAGGATGCGGCGGGGCACGACATCGTGTCGTCGGTGCACCCCAAGGTGCTGGCCGTGACCGGCCCGCATGCGCTGGGCGAAGTGATGCAGGCCGTGCACACGCACCTGCCGAAGCCGCACGACCCGTTCACCGACCTGGTGCCCGCCGCCGGCATCAAGCTGACGCCCAAGCACTACGCTTACCTGAAGATCTCCGAGGGCTGTAACCACCGCTGCTCGTTCTGCATCATCCCGTCGATGCGCGGCGACCTGGTTTCGCGCCCGGTGGCGGAAGTCATGCTCGAGGCCGAGAACCTGTTCAAGGCAGGCGTCAAGGAACTGCTGGTGATCTCGCAGGACACCAGCGCTTACGGCGTCGACGTCAAGTACCGCACCGGCTTCTGGAACGGCCGTCCGCTCAAGACCCGCATGACCGAGCTGGTGGCGGCGCTGGGCGAACTGGCCGCGCAGTATGGCGCCTGGGTGCGCCTGCACTACGTCTACCCATACCCGCACGTCGACGAAATCATTCCGCTGATGTCGCAGGGCCACGTGCTGCCGTACCTGGACGTGCCGCTGCAGCACGCCCACCCGGATGTGCTCAAGCGCATGAAGCGCCCGGCCAACGCCGAAAAGACCATGGACCGCATCCGCGCCTGGCGCGAGATCTGCCCCGAGCTGACCATCCGCAGCACCTTTATCGCCGGCTTCCCGGGCGAAACCGAAGCCGAGTTCCAGACGCTGCTGGACTTTATCGCCGAGGCTGAGCTGGACCGCGTCGGCTGCTTTGCGTACTCGCCGGTGGAAGGCGCCACCGCCAACGACCTGCCAGGAGCGCTGCCCGATGAGGTGCGCGAGGAACGCCGCGCCCGCTTCATGGAAGTGGCCGAGGAAGTGTCCGCGCGCCGCCTGCAGCGCAAGGTCGGCCAGACCCTGCGCGTGCTGGTCGACGAGGTCAACCAGGACGGCGGCATCGGCCGTTCGTCGGCGGATGCGCCGGAAATCGACGGCCTGGTCTATATCGCGCCGCCGGAGCGTGCTTCGCGGCGCTACCGCGCGGGCGAGTTCGTCGATGTCACGATCACGGGTGCCGATGGCCACGACCTGTGGGGCGAGGTCTGAGCTAGTCCTGCCGGACGAGGCCCGGCCGCTCGCGATTAGGTAAAAGTACGGTCGTTCGTTTCTGCGCCGGCGCGGCTATACTGTGCGGTGCAACAAACTTCTTGGAGACAAGTCATGACGCGTGAAGTCGTAGTGGTGAGCGGTACCCGTACCGCGATCGGGACCTTTGGCGGCAGCCTGAAGGATGTGGCGCCGGCCGAGCTGGGTGCACTGGTCGTGCGCGAGGCGCTGGCCCGCGCGCAGGTGTCCGGCGACGACGTCGGCCATGTGGTGTTCGGCAACGTGATCCAGACCGAGCCGCGCGACATGTACCTGGGCCGCGTCGCCGCGGTCAACGGCGGCGTCTCGATCAACGCGCCCGCGCTGACCGTGAACCGCCTGTGCGGTTCCGGCCTGCAGGCCATCGTCAGCGCCGCGCAGACCATCCTGCTGGGCGATACCGACGTTGCCATCGGCGGCGGTGCCGAAAGCATGAGCCGCGCCCCGTACCTGGCGCCGGCGGCGCGCTGGGGCG
>Ga0209025_1002170_pt1 | contig 21825 bp, 29 predicted proteins | sample AraplaMF_Col_mLB_FD_184256 | JGI IMG/M metagenome (GOLD analysis project Ga0209025, IMG submission 184256) | Arabidopsis root microbial communities from the University of North Carolina, USA - plate scrape MF_Col_mLB (SPAdes) (version 2) | ecosystem: Host-associated > Plants > Roots > Endosphere... | reverse complement strand
TCATGAAAACCACCACAAAAGAAAAAAGAAACACCATCATCATGCTACTACTCTCAGCCGCGATAGGAATCTTTTCACCACTACTCATGTACATCACACTGGCACGTAAAAGTGAGGTGTACAAATATCATTGCCGAAAGGCGTTCAACTTTCATTTGTTAATCTTTCTTCTATTTAATATTAGTTCACGTATTAGTGATGTTTTATTTTGGATCGTATTCGCTTTTGAGGTAGTTCAAGTAATTATTATTGCGTGGAAAGTAATACGCGACGAACCATATCGTTATTTCATTCGAATTCCGTTATTTAAAGAAGATAAGTATACGGTGGAAGGAGAATAGGTGATGAAACAAGAAGGGGAAATAAGGGGAAAGCGACTTTTGATTATGATTGCAGTGCTGTTTATTGCGATTTATATCGTTTTACGAAAAAGAAAGTATGAGTACTTTTATGATGGTATTAGTGAGTATGAAAATCGTTATAGAGGGAATGTTCCTTTTTTATTACTTGTTGTAGGTTTGTTTCAATATTGTAGGCAGAATGAGATGAGTTTTTCTCATATGCTTCAGTACGTGAAAGAGAAGTTATCGGAGTAGGTGATGATATGGCGTGGATGATTAGTGAGTTTGCAAGTGTTGGAGATGTTACGGTGCGGAAGCTTCGTTATTATGACAAGATTAATTTATTAAAGCCGAGCAATTATACGGAGGGCGGACATCGGTTATATACGAAAGATGATTTGTATGTGCTGCAGCAAATTCAATCGTTTAAGCATCTCGGTTTTTCGCTTGGGGAAATTCAAAATATTATATTGCAGCGTGATATAGAGACTAAAGATTTTTTAAGACAGATGCATTTTCAAAGGGAATTACTTTTGGCGAAGCAAGAAAGAATTGCGAAGGTACTTTCGCATATGGATGAGATGACGAAGAAATTTCAAAAGGAAGAACGAGTGGATGTTGCTTTGTTTTCTTCGTTTCTGCAAACTTTTATTTGGGAGAAAGAAAATAAAGAATGGTTAGAGGAACACTTTTCAAAGGAGAGTGTTCGAGCCTTTTATAATAATAAGGAACTAAAAGAAAAGTTCGATCGGCGCTTTATGGATGTGATAGGGAAGTTGAAAAAGTATAAAGTAGAAGAGAAGGATCCGAGTCATCAAGATGTTCAAGTTACCTTGAAGGGATTTTTCAATTTAATAGAAGAAGTAACGAACTACCTTGATACATCTCAAAGTGATGTGGAGCATATAGTTAAACAGTCACAAATTTCGTTAGCTGAATTTCCTAATCTGTTTACGATTGAAGAAGAACGGTATATAAAAGAAGCTATGAATAAGATATAGTTTGTAATTAGACAGTGTCCCTATTAGTAGAAAATAGGGACGCTGTCCTTTTATTTTAAAATTACTTCGTTGTTATACTTTTTTCTTTTTTCACTACATCTGTCCCTTTTGTTAATTTTAATAAGTCTTCAATCAGTTTTGGTGTATCTTCGAAGACGAAGACTTGGTATTTACTATTTTCACGATTTCGCATTGTGTGATGTAAGTCGTGACCAGCTCGAACTAAATCCATTGCTAGGCTTTTTTTATAGATATTTTTTAATTTTGGTGTTTCTGTTTCCTGTGGGTGATTAATCGTTTTTTCAAACTCTTTGTTAAGAGTCCCGTCATTTTGTTGTTCCCAACCAGAAATGAATTTTGTATATAACTTTTGCATGGCAGCTGGTGTTAAGTGTGTGTAAACATAATAGTCATCTGTAACAAAGATATTCTTCTTTTTGCTTCCATTTATCGATTCAAAGAATGGGGAGTTGGATGTTCGGATGCCAACAAGCTCAATGATCTTAATTGTTTTTTGTAGATCTTTTCTCATGAAATATTGCCAAAAGTTGCGAAATATTTGCGCATGTGATTTTTCTTCCCATGTGATTGTTTCCCCATCAACTGTCATTTCGAATACTTGAAGATATTCTTCTTTCTGCGGCTGATTAAGCACAGTCTTTTTTTCAAACTCTGTGTTAAGAGTTTCATCATTTTGTAGTTCCCATCCAGATATGAATTTAGTATATACTCTTTGCATAGCCGCTGGTGTTAAATGTGTGTATATATATAAGTCATTTGTAACAAAGATGTTTTTCTTCTTACTTCCGTTTATAGATTCAAAGAATGGAGAGTTAGATGTTCGGATGCCAACAAGTTCAATGATCTTAATTGTTTTTTGTAGATTTTTTCCCATGAAATATTGCCAAAAATTCCGGAAGATTTGTGCATGTGATTTTTCTTTCCATGTGATGGTTTCCCCGTCAACTTTCATTGTGAATAGTTGGTTGCTCATTTTAAGCGCTCCTTTATGTAATGAAGTTTTTGAAATAAATTATAGACCACGTAAGTGCTGTTCAATTTTTTCAGCAGTAATCATATCGTACAATGCTAATGGCGCTAAGAGCCCAAAGGCTGTTTGTCTTTCTATTTCTGCAGCCACAAGCTTTGCGTCTTGGAATAAGTTCAAATCAATATACATTTCCAGCGTCTTCATAGCTAGAAAATGATTTTTATGTTCAGTGTTATGGAAGAGTTCTTGCAAGACATGAATTGCGCTAGATATATGTTTATATTTCATGGAATTGCCTCCTATTAAATTTTTTATGTAAGTTTTGAAAGAAATGAGAGGGGAAAGTATCCCTGTCATACAATTATTGTTAGTGGATATGATAACAATTATTATATGGAATAGAATATAGGGAGTCAATAAAAAATATTTAGCGGGATAATATTTGGGTAATTTTGGAAAAACTATTTTGGTAATTATAATTAAATAGGGTTGTTTGACTATAATTTTAATTGGATGTTATTATATACGATAACCATAACTGGAGGTGAATTTAGCTATGGATGATAAGAAGCACAGTATCTCAGAGTTCATTAAGATTCCAGATGAATATCATCATATAACAACTCCTAAACAAGTTATATCTGAAGAGGTACGGCAGGGGTTAAAGGATAACAAGTTATCTTTACGAAAGGCAGCTGATAAAATTGAGGGAATGAGTTATCCTCAAATTGCTCGAATTACTGCAGGCGAAAATTATAATATTGATACCCTTTTAAAGGTCTTAAATATATTAGATTTGGAAATTCAAATTGTACCAAGAAATAAATAGTGATTTTACTTTTGTGAAAAGTGTATTCACACTAATTAGCAGAAGTGCTAGAATTTATTTAGAAATACCTTGTTTTGTAGATCATTGAAAAGTGCATATAGGGGGATACATAATGAAGTTTGTTACTATTGTGGAGTATTCAAATTTATTTTTTGAAGCAAAAGTATTGCATGCTCTTGCTGACATTGAGTTTTCTATTCAAGAGAGATGTGAGCTTTTAGATATCTTTTATCGAGTAAATCGGTATGGGCTTGATAGGAAAATGTTAGGGAATTACTTTCAAAAAGATGTGGATGCAGAGAGTGGAGCTATCAGTATGGTAGTACACGGTAGTAATCAGATGCTAGAGTTGATAATTACTCAAAATTCGGCAGCTGAACTTTTTATAACGAATTGTTATAAAAGGAAAAATTAAAAACTTTGGGGAATTAGAATACGAGTGTTCGTATTCTAATTCCAAAAAATAATTACCCTTATATGAACGAAAATGATACAGACAAGGTTATAAGAGATTGAATAATAAAGGGAGGTACTATTGAAGAGAAGTAAATTTAACTATTAGTTCAAATGGATTGAGATAGTAGAAATAAATATAAAAGATATTTGATATTGAGTTTTAATAAGGAAAAGATAGTTTAAGTCTAGATAAAGATATTTTATTGTAGGGAATTAAATAGTTATGTTTTACTAATGCTTCTTTAGTCTCAGAAAATCCAATCTCTTAGAAAGAGCCTCTAAATTTATTTAGAGGCTCTTTTATTTTGAGTGTTAAGGACATGAGATAGAAGACCGCTCAGATGAAATTACAATTAACATAGGTACAGGGTTTAAAGCTATGGATGTTACTTCTAAGGTAACGTATAACTGGAATTTAGATGTAAATATTTCTGAAGTCTATGTGGTGATGTAAAGAGTGATCAACTTTAAAGGTCCTGAGGTTCTAACGAAAAGACAGGTAGTGGTTAAAGGTCACTGTGATTGGAACTTTAGATTAAAAGATAAGTTACTGCGTTATGAAATATCAGTCGTGTTGAATAGGGCGTTTAACTTGGACAAGACAGGGAATGAAAACTATGTAGATGCACCTAAAAGTCATTGGATGTATGATTTTTCTTTTATACACAGTTTGGTAAAATAGTAGTTAGTAATTGTAATGGCATGGATGGAAATGTTAGATTAATTTTTAATTGAATTGGTAAAATCAACGAAGCAGGTTGAAGATATAAAAGGTAATAAATCTTATTTGGTTATAAAAAGGCAAATGGAGAAAAGGGCGGTAGTATGAACAGTAATTTACACGTAATATCATATTATATGATATTAACGATGTTATTTCCGTATATAATAATGGGTACTATATTAAAAATATAATAAAATTGTATTAAAGTGGTAAGTATTTGAAGGAGAAAAGATATTGATGTTATTTTGTTAATGATCGTTATCTATTCTATCAATTCATAAGATTAGTCTGCTTTTTAAAGCAAACTATCCAATTTTAAATTACAGAGTTTTTTTGGGGGTTAAAATAGAGGGATAAATTTTTAGGGGGGAAGAAAATGTTTGGTGGTAAGAAAAAGAATATGTTAGAAGCTAAGTTAAAAGATGCAATAAAAAAGACATTGGAAGAGAGAAGGGATTGTTACTATAAGGTGGTCTCGCAGCATAGTAGCTCAGCAATTCAATCTCATTCAATTTGGAAATCGGGTATTTTGAAGTTAATATCTAAGGATAATCGGGTATTTTGGATTAATCCCAATGACCGTTTTGAGATGTTTAGAGATGTAAAGGAATTATTTTCGTCTGTCATAGTAAAAAATGCAACGGTTTACAGAGGTTTTTGTAATGCCCATGACACCAATCTCTTTAAAAGGATAGAGAAAGATAAAATTTACGTCGAGGACCTTATTCAAAAGTTTTTATATTCGTATAGGGCATTCTCTCATCAGCATGTTCAGGATACCTTGTCAATAGAAGCCTATGAATTATTTGAAAAGGAAGCTACAAAGTTATTTGGGATTAAGCAATTAAATGGAAAAGAAATTATGGCCATACGAAATATGATTAAACAGATAAAAGAGCGCACAGAGAGGGGAAAAAGAATATTTGATAAAACAAGTAAAGAATTTCATAACATATTTAGATTGATAGAGGAAAATAAGGACTATACTAGTGAGCTAAATGAAAAATTCATTTTAAGGTCTTACAAAATAAATAAAAAAATTGAGTGTGCATGTTCAGGAATAAGTGATCCTTTTTTAGATACCAAGGGAAACAAAATTATTAGAAATAATACAGGTTTTTTATTTATTAATTTGTTCCCAAAAGATGACGATTCTTCATACTTTATAGTAGGTTTAATGAGAGGTGATGAAAAATCTTACTTAGATATTATTAATTTTTTAGACCAAGAATATAAAAATTATGAATTAGGAACAGATAACATATTTTTACTAGCAGTACAAAATTTAGTTGTAAATGGTTCCGAGAATATTGTCTTATCACCTGGACTCTATTGCAAAATGAAAGAGGACAATTCTTTAAATAATCTGGTTAACCAATTCAAAGGAAGTGTAGCATTAGATATTGATGAGCTAAAATTTTATCAAGATATAAAAAAAGATTATGATTTTACTTTATTTAGTTGATAAGGGAAACCGTATCACAAGTGATAGTAAAGTGGAAGGTTGAATTAAACGTAGAGTACAGCGAGTAGTAAATTAAAAGGCGCCCAATTATGGGCGTTTTTTGTTTATATAAATGTTTTTAGGATTTTTAAGTAAATAATATAGAAGAAAAACCAAACGGAGGCCACCCACATGCCAACCTACAACAAACTAATCCGAAACAAAATTCCACAAATAATAAAATCCAACGGAAAAACACCAACAACAAGAATCCTACCCAAAGACAAATACCTAAAAGAACTCTGCAAAAAAACACAAGAAGAACTAACCGAATACCTAGAAGCAAAAACAAAACCCCATAAACTCGAAGAACTATCCGACCTACTAGAACTAATCAACGCCCTAGCCGAACACGAAGGCTCAACACTAGAAGAAATCAACAACATCCGTAAAAAGAAAGCAGAAGAACGAGGTGGCTTCTCAGATCGAGTCTTCCTAATCCAAGTAACCGATAACTAGCCCCTCCTAAGCCCCTTACAAGCCCCTACCAAGTAATAAATCACTAAGAAAAAACATAACAAAACAAAAACACCAACAAACACCGTAGTAGGAGTCGAAAAAAATTTGAAATAACACGCCAAAAACCTGGCCATCCCCCCATATATATTATGAAGAGGTTTTCACTTTTGAACGGAGACGGGAGGAATTGGGATGGCGGTGTATCGTACTGTGCAGGTGAATTTTTGGCAGGATGATTTTGTTTTGGATTTGACGCCGGAGGAGCGGTATTTTTATGTGTATTTGTTGACTTGTTCGAAGACGACGCAGTGTGGGATTTTTCCTTTTCCGAAGCGGTTAGCGGAGATGGAGACGGGTTATAATCGGGAGACTGTTGATAAGCTTGTGCAGCGCTTCGTTGATTATGGAAAGATTCTTTATGACGCGGATACACGAGAGTTATTCGTTTTAAATTGGCTTCGTTATAATCCGGTGACGAATACGAATGTGGAGAAGTGTGTGCTTCGTGAGCTTAAGGGCGTGAAGAATAAGGAGTTTGTACATATGTTTCTTCAGAAGTGCGTAGAGGAGGAGCTGAATGTTCCGATGCTTTTAGCGCATTTCGGTATGCCGAGTGATTTGGCTGTGGATGATGTTGAGCCAGTTTGTGAGGAGATAGAGGAAGAAGAGGTTGTAGAGGAAGAGACGGGAAGTCATGTGTTTTCTTTTTATGAGCAACATTTCGGTAGTTTGTCTCCGCATACTGTGGAGGAACTGAGTGCGTGGATGGAAGATTTGTCAGAGGAGCTTGTGCTGAAGGCTCTTCAAATTGCGTTTGAGAATAATAAGCGGACGGTTGCTTATGTGAAGGGGATTTTGAGAGGCTGGCACGGGAAAGGATTTACGAAAGTGTGTGAAGTTGAGGCGGATACGGTGAGCTTTAGGAAGAAGGAGTCGTCTGTTAGTACGGGGGAGACGGAGGAGTTTTTGGCGAGGTGTGAGGAGTGGGAGAAGAATGCGCCGTCAGAGGAAGAGTTGCAGCGCTTTTTAGCGGAGCGCGGGTGGCGTCCATGAGTATTCAAAATGTGGAGGCGGAAAAGACGGTGTTAGGTTCTCTATTACTTGATGGAGAGCTTATTAAGGAGTGCCGTTTGACGGAGCAGTATTTTTCTCTGTCAGTGCATAAGTCTATATTTCAGTTAATGCGAAAAATGGAAGAAGAGGGGCAATCGATTGATCTTGTGACGTTCATTTCTAGGGTGGATCCGAAGTTTTTAGAGGGGATCGGGGGAATGGAGTATTTTATAGGGTTAATGGATGGTGTGCCGACAACTGCTAACTTCTCTTATTATGAGGGGCTTGTTCGAGGTGCCTGGAAAATGTATCAGGCTGGTGTTCTCGGGCACAAGATGGGCGAGCGCCTTATTGCGGAGAAGAATGAGAAAATTATTGGTGAGACGATTACGGCACTTTGTGAGTTAGAGGAAAAGGACTGTGTATGTGAGTTTGATTTGAAGGATGCGCTAGTTGATTTATATGAAGAGCTGCATCAAGATGCGAAAGAGATTACTGGTATTGAGACGGGTTATACATCGCTAAATAAAATGACGTGCGGATTGCAGGAAGGTGATTTTGTTGTTCTGGGTGCGCGTCCTTCTATGGGTAAGACTGCGTTTGCGCTAAATGTTGGACTGCATGCGGCGAAGTCTGGCGCGGCGGTTGGATTGTTTTCGTTAGAGATGAGTAGTAAGCAATTGTTAAAAAGGATGGCTTCTTGTGTAGGTGAAGTGTCAGGGGGCAGACTGAAAAATCCGAAGCACCGTTTTGCGATAGAGGACTGGGAAAAGGTGAGTAAGGCGTTTGCGGAAATCGGGGAATTACCATTTGAGATTTACGATAACGCAGGTGTTGCGGTGCAAGATATTTGGATGCAAACTCGTAAGTTAAAGAGGAAGCATGGTGATAAGAAGGTTTTAGTTATTGTAGATTACTTGCAGCTTATTACGGGCGATCCGAAGCATAAGGGTAATCGATTTCAAGAGATTAGTGAAATTTCTCGTAAGCTTAAAGTATTAGCACGGGAATTAAATGTTTGTGTAGTCGCGTTGTCACAATTGTCTCGTTCGGTAGAAGCACGTCAAGATAAGCGCCCTCTTTTATCTGATTTAAGAGAGACAGGACAAATTGAACAAGATGCGGATGTCATTATGCTTATGTATCGAGAGGATTATTATGATAAGGAAACAGTGCAGAAAGAGATGACGGAGATTCATGTGGCGAAGCATCGGAATGGGCCTGTGGGGAGTTTTAAGTTGAGGTTTTTGAAGGAGTTTGGAAGGTTTGTGGAGGGGAAATAGTTGAAAGACTTGAGTATGACTTTGCAAATAAAGCATAAGTTTTTCATTTCATTAACTTATGCTTTATTCTTTGATTCTTTTCATATACTCCTTATTTCCCCATAAAGAAAGATTGTCTCTCTGCAGTGATCCATTGCTCCAAATCATCTTGGCTGCGTCGGACAAGGCGATTTACTAAAACATCATGCCATACGTAATCCTCTAATAAGTATATATGAACGGGGTCATCTGTATAAAAAGCAATATTACGCTCTTCAAGTGATGGTCCATAAATCATCTCTTTAGAATCTATGGATAAAATAAACCAATGTTCTGTAGAAAGAGTTTCTGTATAGGGTGTGATACGATGGGCTTCTAGATTTTTAATTGGATTTTCAACATGCAGGGTAATACCTTGTACTGTAACTTTATCAGCTACCGCAGATAGTTCCTCTTTTAATGCTTCATACATCTCATCCCACATTGAAATGACAATACGTTTTTCTGCTTTTTTTATTAATGTCTGACAATAGCTAATGATTGTTTTGTTGTCTTTTAAAGTAATCACTCGATTATCCGTTTTTTCCTCGGAAGTTTCGAGTTTTTTTAATGAATCACTGATTCCTTCATAAGTAGACTGCCATTCTGATTGAGCTTTCTGTAAAAAGATTTCAACAGGTAGAGGTGAATAGCGAGTGGTGTCATTTATTTCTTCTTTCATGACAATTCCTTTTTCTACAAGGTTACCTAAAATCTCATAAATTCGCGCTCTTGGGACACCTGAATCCTTACTCACTTGGTAGGCTGTGACAGGCCCCTGTTTAACAAGAGATACATAAGATTTAGCTTCATATTCATTAAAACCCATTTTTTTAAGCTGTTGTACTATGTAGTCCACTTTTTTCGTCCTCCGATGTTTGCTTTTATATTTCAACGTTACAATAACTCTTTACATTTAGCAAATTGATAGTTACTATTACAATAGTGACTAAAGGGGAGGCTACTAGTATGGATTTTTATTTAGACCCATCTATATTAATTATTTTGATTGTTTTTGGGTTTGTGGCTGCATTTATTGATTCAGTTGTAGGTGGTGGTGGACTCATTGCTTTACCAGCTTTATTATTTACAGGGCTGAATCCAGCAAGTGCGGTAGCCACGAATAAACTAGCATCAACAATGGGGAGTGCAACTAGTAATATTGTGTTTTATCGTTCTGGTAATCTTGATTTGAAATCGGCTTTGAAATTATTTCCAATCACTTTCATAGGCTCTATAGTAGGTGCATGGACCGTTCATTTAATGAACCCAGAAGTACTGAAGCCATTGATGCTGGTAATGCTTGGTGCAGTCGCTATTTATACGATATTTAAAAAGGATTGGGGCAGTATTTCTACTCATAAGAAATTATCTGGTCGACACGTCATTATTTTTACCTTTTTTATTTTTGCTATTGGTTTTTATGATGGATTTCTAGGGCCTGGCACAGGTTCGTTTTTAATGTTTGCTCTTTTATTTATTGGGTATGATTTTTTAAAAGCAGCAGGTAATGCGAAGTTTCTTAATTTAGGAAGTAATGTTGGTGCATTGTTAATATTTATGTATGTGGGGCAAGTAAACTATGCGTATGGTTTTATAATGGGGATTGCTCAAATTGCTGGAGGAGTCGTTGGCTCCAAATTTGCTATAAAAAAAGGAAGTGGGTATGTTCGTGCTCTTTTCATTACAGTAACTTGTTTATTGTTAGCGAAAAATCTGTATGACTATGTGCAGTAAGTAATGTAGAAAAGGTTAACTATGCAGGCTACATAAATATAATAATTCCTTGTAACATATTTTAGATGCTACCTTATTCGAAGGTAGCATCTAAAACAATTAAGGGAAGAGGGTGAAAATAATACAAACGAATATTTTCCAGGTATGTTTATGTACTTTAGCGAAATAACTATTCCATATTCTTCTTATAATTCACCCGCAACAACCCCTTAAAATCCACCTCAGCAATCAACACACTTACTAATATAAGTGTCGCCCCTAAATATCCTTTCCCGGTAAGCGTTTCACCTGTGAAAACGAAAGCGAACCCTGCGGAAAAGACAGGTTCTAATGAAAAGATAAGGCCTGTATGTGTAGGCGTCGTGTATTGCTGGGCGATAACTTGCACGATGAATGCGACTGCTGTGCAGAATATGCTTAAGGCTAAGATGATGAGCCATGAGTTGGTTGTGCTAGGAAGTTTTGGTGTTTCGATAATAAATGAAAAAATAAGACTAAATAGGCCGACGAAACCGAGTTGTATGACTCCAAGTGCGATTGAATTTACGTGTTTCGTTACGCTACCAGTGATGATGACGTGAATGGCATAAAATAAGGCTGACAGTATGCAAAATATGTCGCCGTTACCGATCTTGAATTCGCTCGTTAATGTTAATAAGCCGATTCCTATTATCGTTAAAATGATGCCTACTATAACTTTCTTTTCTGGAATGTGTTTTAAAAATATAGCTGATAAGATCGGAATGAAAATGACTGTGAGGCATAGTAAGAAACCAGCATTTGAAACACTCGTGTACTTTGTACCGAAAGTTGCAAAAATGTAAACGATAAATAAGACAGAAGCGAGTATAAATGCATATTTTACAGTTTTAAAATCGATTTTGAATAAATGTTTGTAAAATATTAAACCTGATAAAAGAAAGGCGATAATAAATCGTAATGCGATCAAATTATATTCTTCTATGCCTTCGAGTCCAACCTTTGTAAGTAAGATGGATGCACCCCAAAAGAAGGTAACTAGTAGTAGCCCTAAATCCGCTTTTAATTGTAGTTTCATTTCTATTCCCTCGTTATGTATAAAATTTTAAATCCCATACCCCTATCCCCATTTTATATTTTAATACCAATTCTGAATATTTGTAACTTAAATTTATCGACGTTTTATTCCATCAAAAAAAGCTGTTTATAAAACAGCCTTTTTTTGATGGTGAAGTTATTCCTCTCCAAACTGAAAAATATCCCGGTTAATAAGTTGGTGGAGATATTGGTCCATTTCAGCCGCAGAAACTTTTCTTTCATTTTTAAACCACCATGCGCTTAATGAGGTGATTGCCCCTGAATAAAATTCAATGATTAAATCATTTGGCATCGTATGATTTTTGCAAAGTTGATGTAACGCTTCTATTTCTTGTTTTCTCGTTTCGTGACTTAAATACTGTGTCCGGTTAATAAATTGTTCATCAGACATTTGCGTCTCTAATATTTTACCGATTTCTTCATGGTGTAGGAATTGTTCCATTACTTGAAATGGTTTACTTAATCGATCTGAAACGGGTATTCCCGCAATCATCTTGCTGTATCGTTTAAATCCAAATGCTAATAAAGCGTCTTTATCTTCAAAGTGTTTATAAAAGGTTGTTCGGTGTACCATCGCGCGGTCACATATTTGGTTAACCGTGATCGTACTATATTTCTGTTTTGATTGCGTCATTAATTCAAATAAGGAATCCCATAGTAATTTATGTGTACGTCTAATACGTAAATCGAGTTGTTTTTCATTACCGTTCATCTACAATTCTCCTTTTTTGTAGATTAAGTATACAGTGGCTGACAATTGATTCTCCCTTTTTAATCTACATATGTATATTATATTACATGTGTTCCGGTGTATTTAAAGTTTTTTAAGTAAGAAACAGGAGGAGAATCTGCAAATGAATATGACAACTAAGAGCCCTGTAAGTGGCAAAGTTGATACTTCTAATATGAAACATACCCCGATTTTAATTGCGTTACTTTTAGGGGCAATGGTCGCATTATTAAACGAAACGTTACTTGGTAATGCGTTAACAGTATTAATGAAAGAATTTGGCGTAACAGCTTCAACAATTCAATGGCTTTCTACAGCTTACATGTTAGTAGTTGGGGTTTTAGTCCCAATTACAGCGTTACTTCAGCAATGGCTCACAACGAGACAAATGTTTTTGATCGCTATGGTAACATTTTTAGCCGGTACATTAATAGCGGGATTCGCACCGACATTTTCCATTTTATTAGTCGGCCGTATCGTCCAAGCTGTAGCGACGGGATTAATTACACCGTTATTAATGAATACGATTTTAATCATTTGTCCGCCTGAAAAACGTGGTGCCACAATGGGATTAATTGCACTTGTGATGATGGCAGCTCCGGCAATTGGACCTACATTATCTGGAGTAATTGTGGATTCATTAAATTGGCGCTGGTTATTCTACATTGTTATTCCAATCGTGATCATTTCCATTATGATTGGGATGAAGTACATTCAAAATGTTTCAGAGTTAACAAGACCAAAAGTAGATTATCCATCAATCCTTTTATCGACATTAGGATTTGGTGGGCTTGTGTATAGCTTTAGTGCATCAGGTGACTTAGGGTGGTCCGATGTGAAAGTGTACGGCACTTTACTTGTTGGGCTTATCTCATTATGTATGTTTGTCGTTCGACAATTAAAAATTGAGAATCCAATTTTAGAATTACGCGCATTTAAAGTTCCGATGTTTACATTATCAGTAGGATTAATCGTCATTGTGATGATGTCGTTATTTTCAACGATGACGTTATTACCGATGTTCCTGCAAACAGTGTTACTCGTTACAGCTTTTAAATCAGGAATTATCATGCTTCCGGGAAGTGTTATTAGCGCCATCATGGGACCAATTGCAGGTAAACTATTTGATAAATTTAGTCCGAAAGTTATTATCGTTCCCGGCATTGTGTTAGTAGGGATTGCAATGTTCTTATTTAAAGGCATTACTCCTGACACATCAATGGTACAAATTATCGTTATGCATAGCGTATTAATGGTTGGACTCATGTTTGTCATGACAGCACAAACATATGGCTTAAATCAATTAACACCAGATTTATATCCGCACGGAACAGCACTGTTTAGTACGTTGCAACAAGTAGCTGGCGCAATTGGTACAGCTATCTTTATTTCGAAAATGTCTTCAGGAACAGCTAGCTATATGGAAAGCTCCGCAAATCCAATGGACCCAGTAGAAAAGTTAAACGGTTTAACATCAGGATTCCAAGGTGCATTTACATTAGGGCTAGTCTTTATCATTGTTGCATTTATCGTATCGTTGTTTTTAAAAGAAGAGAAACAGGGAGTAACGGCAGCGAGGGTTTTACAGAACGAGAATTAAGGTTCAAAAAAAGACATCTTTATCTATTAAAGATGTCTTTTTACATTTCTTTCGTAACATCATACTTTAGCAACTGCCCCTGATCATAAAACCTCTCAAACACAATCCCCATTACATAAAAGAATACTAAACCGAAACCAACATGAATAAGTGTAAAAGTAGCTCCAAATGAAGAGAATTCATACACGAGAATCGGCAATTTCGCAGTTGTCCAAACGCCTAAGAAAAATACGATGTACCGAATGCTGGCGCCTTTTTGTAAGAGTAGTGCTGCGATTGGGAAGGCAACGTAGAGAGGACCAGCTGCAATGCCGCCTAATAATAGAGAGAATAAGATTCCGTATACGCCGGATTTTTCGCCCATATATTTCATGAGCGTTTCTTTTTTCACCCATTGATCAAGCAATCCTACAAATAGTAGAACAGGTGGGAGGAGAAACAACATATCTAAAATGCTATTCCCTGTTAGTTGTAAAGCGCTCCATCCTAAAGATTGATTTATAAAGGTTAAAGCAAAGAGTCCCAGTAGTAAAATGAAAAAGAAGCGATATCTTTTTAGTTCCTTCATACCATCACCACCCAAATGATATAGGAGAATAGAAGGGACATGAGCAGAGCAGATGCATTACGTGCGTAAGCAAAGCTTCGCCCGAATATCTTTTGTTCCATCGGTAATGTTGTAAGCCCTACTGACATGAGTGTAGACATAAGTGCCGCAACTTGAGGAAGGCCTGCGCCGTGTTGTACTAACGTATTACCAAGTGGGAATACGACGAAGCTGGGTATAAGTGCAACGGAGCCGAGTATCGCTGAATAAACAATGCCGAGAAATCCAGATTGCTCCCCAATAATAGAAGAGATGAAAGACGGCGTTAATATAGAAAGCGATAAGCCAACGAAAAGCATAATGGAAAGCATCGCAGGTAGAAGATTGCGAAACATTTTCCACGACTTCATTAGAGCATCTTTCGTTTTATTGCGGTCTTTCATAAAAGAAATCCCCGTAAGAATAATGGCTAAAGTGTAAAGGATCACGCCGTTAATCATGATTGGATTCCTTTAAGTCTTTATATTTGTCTATGAAAAAGGATAAGTTCTTCATTTTTTCTTCAATGTCCATTTGAAATTCTGCCAATTGTTCCTTTCCAGCAGGCGTAATTTTGTACATCTTTCTCGGTTTGTCTTGATAATCTGTACTTACGTAAGATTCGATTGCACCTTCGTTTTCTAACTTTTTTAGCGTACGATATAAAATGGCGCTATCGATTGGATTGACGGGAAGTTCTTCCTCGCACTTTTGCAATAATTGCCCGCCATAGTTATCTCCCTTAGCTAGAAATAACAAAAGAAATGCACCTGTATGTCTTCCTGTATGTTTCATGGATTTTCCTCCTAGAATGAATTAAGATTTATACTGTTAATGACAGTATACTGTTGTTAACAGTATATGGTGCATGATGTGTTATGTCAATTTTAAAATATGTAATTCTTCAGAAGAAAAATAATCAGTTTAATTGTAATTGTTTTCTGATTTTGTTGAGTGACAAAATTTAAGCATGCGGCTTTCTCGTTCAAATGTTTATTGAGTGCCTCGGTTGGAATACAAGTAACAGTGGCTTCATTTAATTTTGTGCAAAGAGTAACTAAAGACTTAGAACTGATTGTTTGTCCTAAAAATACACAGAGTAATAGAAGATTCTGTGCCTGAAATTTTCGTTTTGGTTGAATCATACCTGTTTAATACATAAGTTCCTCGATTGGTGCGTCATTGTTTATAGACATCAATTAAAACACCCTTTCATACAGTACTGCATGAAAGGGTGCCCTAATTCATTATTTTATTCATTTTCTTAAGTTGATGGCTATGCTCTTATGAGTGCCTACAGTGTTAGTTTTTAAGTTCTAAATTTTTAGAATGAGACATGGAACTTACATGATATTTTTCTCCACCGTATTCTACATCTGCAGAAAATGTTTTACTCTCATCATCTTTTATATGCCCGTTTATAAAAACGGTTTGAAAATCACTTGGGGCAAATTTATGTCCTGTAATGACTACTTCTAAATTCTCTTTTTCTTTGAAATATTTAATAGTTACTTCTTCGGCCTTTTTTACTATTTTTTGTTCTTCTTTCTTATCATCATTCATATTACACCCTCCTAAAATGATTAATATAAAAATAATACTCAAACTGGAAAAGATTTTTCTCAATTCAATTCCCTCCATTAACGGTATCCTATATTTAGAATATATTAAATCTTCTGGGAGGGGAAATGTTTTGAGCAAAAATGATGAAGTTTTAGATTCGAGTTATTATCAAATGGCCAGAGCTGCTTATAAGAGTGATAAAGATTTAGAAGGAGTTTTTAGTGTTAAAGACCCTGAAGGAAATACTATGCAATTATGGGATAGAGGAAAAACTTTTCATGATAAACAAACAGGAATGGATGCTGTAGTGTTTGAAAGAGTAGTAGATGGAAAAACACAAGTAATGGTATCCTTCCGTGGTACAGAAGGAGGTGAAATTTTTGAAAAGGATTCTTTAAAACCTGGAGAAGGGATGAAGGATGCTTTAACAGATGGTAAGTTTTTTATTAGGAGAGACGGTGTTCATGACCCAGCACCAGCCCCAAAGGCAGGAGAAAGAGGGGAGATCCAAGACGATATTGGAACGAAGAGAACGGACAATGGGAATATCACAGTCAATTTGAACAAGCTGAAAAAGTAATGAAACAAATCAAAGAAGATTATGCGAAAAAAGATGTAGAATTGTATGTTACAGGTCATTCTTTAGGCGGTGCTTTATCTGAGTATGTTGCAGCGTTTGATGAGAATATAAGGTGTTTGACATGGAATGCACCGAGTGCGAAACACTTACTTCCCCCAGAGTTACAGGAACGAGCTAATAACGGGGAATTTACAGGGAGGATTGTTACAATTGTTCATGGATCAGATACTATTGGGTATGGTCCCTTTGGTCCTTATGATGGCCATATTGGTTCTACATATGCTGTTACACCACCCGCTTCAAAAGAAGCAATTTCTAAATTACCATTAGAACTAAGGATAGCGTTTGAAGCGAATCGATTTTTAGATTCTATAAAAGATAAACCTGGATACCATTATCAAAATGATAAATATTTTCCGATGGGAAAGGATGGTAATTTGGCAAGCCCTTATCTTTTGAATGTAGAAACAGGTGAAAGGGTATATGATTCACCTGGTAAGTTATTAGGTAGCGGAGAAATTCGTGTAGTTGTAGGGAATCTAGAACAAGCTGTAAGAGATATGAAGCGAAATGCACAAGAATTTCAAGATAAGGTACCGAGATTAATTTCAAATATGATGGCTTTATTAGAAACAGCTGAAAGTAAACGTTTAGAAGCCAAGATAACCGATATACGTGCCCATGTAGAACATTTAAGTTTTTGGTATATACGTACAGCAACGGAAATTTCTGATTTTATTGAGAAGAAAGCTGATGATTATAAAAAGACAGATGAAAATTATTAAGGGGATAGTATTATGCCACAAATTTATATAAATGAAGAAGCTTTAAATTAAGCCTTACAGCAATTGGAGAATATGATTCAAGATTTAAATCATAACAAAAGTGTAGTAAGTAATGTTCATAACTTACTTCTATCAAGTTGGTCGCAACTTGGAGTAGGAAAGAAGGCAATTAGTGACTTAGAAAACTTCAGGAAAGATATTGGTACAAAGATGGAAGAATTAAAGTCTGACAAACAAGAATTAAAAAGTGCGATTGACTTATTTAAGGCATTAGATCAAAGTTATGATTATATGGGACCAAAATATTAAAAAACACTCGCTAGGAGTGTTTTTTTGTATTTAAATCTATGTTTTGTGGAATTGATTGAGCTATTAGATCAAAAAAGAGACGCTGTAATTAAAGTCTCTTTACAATAAGTGTACTCTTACAGTTTAAGCATACTATTTCTTTTTGTTTGAGGACAAGGTGCTTCCTATTGCAAGTTGGGCAAATAATACCAACAGGGGGGTAAACTTACTGTATTATATTCATGACTCTAAAGCCCTGTTGTTTAAGGGGAATTCATATAAAAGAGACGTAGTAATCAATTCAAGGGTATTATGACGGATTATATATGTAAACTCGGTGCAGCTAGAGGAGGAATTAATTATTATAAGAAAAAAAGACACTCTCAAGAGTGCCTCCCCTTAGCAGCCGAATCCGCCGCCCCAACAACTAGCTCCTACGATGATTAATAAAATAAAGAGTACAACTAGTAAAGCGAATCCGCCGCCGAAACCGCAGCCACCGCCACAAGTACCGCCATAGCCCATATTAACTCCTCCTTCCCTAAAGACCATTAATTAATGGATTTAATTCACTTTATGTTTTTACGGATAGACTTGAGCAGGTCCTTTTGAAAAATAAAAGGAGCTTAGATTTTAAAAGAGTTGACGACCTTATTTTTGTCACGGGTATTATGTTGATGACATATTGTATTTTATTCTGTGTATTGGGGGAAGGAGGATCTGCATGGCTAATTCTGAAATGATTTTACGATTACTTACGGATTTAAAAATTGAGCAGCAAGCTTTAAAAGAGCAGTTGGAAAAAATACAAACAGCTGTGACTACTCTTGAAGAAAAATCAGCGATTGTGGAAGAGAAACCAAAGACTATTGAAGAAAAACCAGCTGTTGCTGCTACAAAGCAAAGAGCTCATTCTGGACACCCAACATCTTTTCGTGCTTGGAGAGCATCTGCTCAAAGGAATTCATAAAAATATAAGAAAAGAAGACATCAATTAAGATGTCTTCTTTTGCTAGTACAATCCAAATGCGATAAGAAGGTATATATCCATATTGCTTTAAAACTAAGAAGAAAATAACGATTGTCGACTCCTTTTTTAGTATAGCATGTAATAGTAAATATTTTTATGTAATGTTGCATATATATAGATTATATAATTAAAATCGTATATATTTTAGTTGTCTGTTATTTGTTTTAATTCATTTACTTATATTATTTTTTGAGTGCCCCAGTAATGGGGCCTTTTTTTATAATTGTGTGAAAGCAGAAACCCCTCAAGCTCAAGGAGGGGTTACATAACTAGGAAAAGATTATTAATGTTTCATGAGAGGAAGGTCAGGATATTGCTTCTGAATTTCTTCTAAATGATTTTCGTTTCTCCCTTTTAAATTTTGATCGAAAAAGCTAGTTACTAGTTTATTAATGAGTGTATAATTTGCGGCTACATCTTCGTCTGGTTCGTTAATAATAGGTGAAAATGCTGCTAAATCTGTAAAACTAGTATGATTTGTTTTTGGAATTACTACTGTGTATACGCCAGGTTTTTCAATCGTTTTATTTCTTAAATAGGATATTTCCAATAATTCATTTTGTATTCCGGTTGTCTTTTGATTCTCCGATTCTTTCATGAAATGAATCGTAGCCTCAGCATTCATCAACATGAATGGTTTCTGAGGACCATCTTTAGGCATTGGATCCCCATACAATCCACCGTCCATATCAATTGCAGCCTTAATACGCGTATCCTTTACTAACATTTGTGCGGAAGTTGCTCCGCCAAAAGAGTGACCGAACATTCCAATTTTGTCATATTCGATTAAGTCTGCAATCGTTTTAAAACTTTTATCGAAATTCCCCTCTATTACTTTATTTAAAACAAAAGTAGTATCCTGTTCCCATTTTTCAACTATGGTATTTAAGGCAGTAGGAGTATAGTCAATTGGTATAGAGTCTATACGGTTTCCGTTAGGGAAAATCGTTGTTGCTGCGTACCCTGTGAAATTAAGAGCGATTACGACATAGCCTTGACTAGCTAATTCCTCTAACTGGAATGTATTTTGTTGACCATATAATCCCATTCCATGGCCGAATAAGAGGAGGGGTAATTTTTCTTTAGCTTGAAGTGGCTTAGCATCTTGATAAGAATGTGTTTTTGTCAGCCCTAAATGTGTCGTTACGATATATGGAACACCGTTTGTTACTGCCAATTGTTCAGCCAGCTCGTTTATGTTCTTAAAATAGGCAGAAGGGTTCCCAGATCCTTTTTCGGCGGGATAGTATACTTGTATCATTAACTCACGATTTCCATGACTATTTGGTACAGTGGTTTCTTTTCGATTTGTATCAATTAAATGAAAATCTTTCGTTCCTACTGTATATTTTCCAGTAGGCTCAGGAAGTGTTATGATCGGAAAAAGTAAAGGTAATGTAAACATTGCGATAGCAGTTACGATAATTCCTAAACCTTTTAAAACTTTCATCACTAACTTTTTAGAAACGGATGTAGTTTTTGGTTTCAAAAAAACTTGTAATGTTAAAACGAACAATAAGAAATAGGCGGGGATCATACGCCAGTTTGCGCCAATTACAATGATGGTGGCAAATAAGAATGCATAATTGATCAGTAAAATGACTATATTTTTTTTCGTCAAACCTCGTTCGATAAAGATGGGAGTGATGCTAGACAAAAGTAATACAGCAATAAAAATGATTTCTAACATTTTTAGCTTTTAGCTCCTTTCCAAATCATATAAATATAGATTGATAATTTATAATCTTCTCAATTATATAACCAACAGTGATAATTGTATGCATGTAAGTAAGTTTCGAATGTTTTTACATGACATCTTAAGAAAAAGTACTCATACGAGTACTTTTTCTTAAATAAATTACTATTTATTTTTAAACCGTTCCCCATAAATGATAAACCATACCGAAAACAAAAAATGCTAGTCCCACAAACAAAACAATTAAGGCAAGCATTCCGTTTTTATTATGTTCCATACAGTTAGCTCCTTTTTAAGTTATATACAAAAAGCCTTTCGTCATAATTATGGCTAAAGGCTTTGGTCTTCATACTTTGTAGTTTATAAAAAAGTTGCACTTCTGTATGAATTTGGAATATGATTGTTTAAAGAGTAGGTGATGAGTACATGCAGGAAAGAAAACAATTCCCGCTTATATCTGGAAATCTCTCATTAGATTTAGTGAATACAGAGTTAGTTAGGCGTGGACAACGTTATGATTTATTAATAACAGATGAAGATGTATTAGAATGGCTATATGTAATAAAGGTTAATTTGCCTTTTTGGAATGAAAAAACACTTATAGGAATTCAAGAGCGCATGAATCAAGTTACATCTAGCATATTAGAGGCAAGAGAAGTATTGAGAAAACAGTTTGAGGCAATTGCTGATCAGCACGAAATTTCTAATGATTTTATTACGTATTTAGAACAACAAATTGAGAAGGCACCCTTTACATATAAAGTCATTGAACAACGTCTAGTACCTGTCCCACTTGGAGAGATTGAGGATGTACTTGTATCGATAATTGCATTGGATGCTTTAACCTTAATAGCAGAAAATAAGCTTATTTCTCTTAAAAGGTGTTCAAATCCCGACTGTGTTTTATTATTTATAGATAAAAGCGGAAAACGGAAATGGTGTTCTATGAAAATATGTGGGAACCGGAAAAAGGTAGCAAAATTCCAGGATCGAAAATGTGAAGAAGTTTAGGGAATCAACTTATAGAAGTTGATTCTTTTTTTGTATTTTTAAACTAACCGTTAAAAATTTGATTTACAGGTTAGTTTATTTGGATTATAATTATTGGTAAATAAAGGAGGAGAATGATGGATAATATAACAGCAGCTAAGCAGAAAGAGGCTCCACCAATAAGTGTACGATATTTTGCAAAAATGAAAGGGAAAGGAAGAAGTCCGTTACAAGTAAACATAAAGGACTCTTTGACGGGACTATTAGGTGGATTTTTAACAATTCTCACCTTAACATATTTAACGAGTATAACTTCTACAGAATTGTTAATGGCTCCATTTGGGGCGAGTTGTGTATTAGCGTTTGGAGTTTGGAATGCACCGTTATCTCAGCCGCGTAATATTATTGGAGGACATTTGATTTCAACTTTCATTGGTCTATCAATATATCATTTGTTTGGGAATGAATATTGGACAATTGCTTTAGCAGTTGGGATGTCGATTG
>Ga0209025_1002167_pt1 | contig 21842 bp, 20 predicted proteins | sample AraplaMF_Col_mLB_FD_184256 | JGI IMG/M metagenome (GOLD analysis project Ga0209025, IMG submission 184256) | Arabidopsis root microbial communities from the University of North Carolina, USA - plate scrape MF_Col_mLB (SPAdes) (version 2) | ecosystem: Host-associated > Plants > Roots > Endosphere... | reverse complement strand
GGACCTACGGGGCCTACGGGTGAAACTGGACCTACTGGACCTACTGGACCTACTGGCGAAACTGGACCGACCGGACCTACTGGGCCTACGGGTGAAACGGGACCTACCGGACCTACTGGACCTACGGGCGAAACTGGACCGACCGGACCTACTGGGCCTACGGGTGAAACGGGACCTACCGGACCTACTGGACCTACTGGCGAAACTGGACCGACCGGACCTACGGGGCCTACGGGTGAAACGGGACCTACCGGACCTACGGGGCCTACGGGTGAAACGGGACCTACCGGACCTACGGGGCCTACTGGCGAAACGGGACCTACCGGACCTACGGGGCCTACTGGCGAAACGGGACCTACCGGACCTACGGGCGAAACGGGACCTACAGGGCCTACTGGACCTACTGGCGAAACTGGGCCGACCGGACCTACGGGGCCTACGGGGCCTGCTTCTATAATTCCATTTGCATCAGGTGGGCCTGCCGAGTTGGTTACTCTTGCTGGTGGATTATTAGGTACTGGAAGTCTCATTGGATTTGGATCCTTTGTTCCTAATGTAAGTATTTTAGGTGCCGATCCAAATACTACTTTAACACTACCACTTACTGGGATAGCCAATGAAGCATTCGTTGTTCCACGTAATGGAACAATCGAATCAATCTATGCACACCTTTCTGCTATAACAATTCTCAACCTTGGTACTGATGCAACAGTTCGGGCGCAAGTATATATAAATACTAATCCTGCCAACAACAACTTTACTGCAATTTCTTCTACTCTTGTAACTTTAAATCCGAACATTACAGTGCCAATTGTAGGATTCCAAAACCTCTTCAATTCTGTTACTGGATTGACTGCATCTGTAAATGCTGGCGATCGTTTAGTAATGGTCTTTACTGTAACTGCAAATGGATCAATTCTTGCTACGACCGTGACGGGTTATGCAAGTGCTGGTATCACAATTGCATATTAGACTTACAATGATTCAACAAAAACAGGCTGTGGAAGTTTCTTCTCCGCAGCCTGTTTTTGTTCTTGAATTCATTTCGCTCTGTCAATACTCATAAAAAATCATTGTAATGGGTATGTAACATCTTCTATAAAAGTGGGAGCCTTTTTCCAATATTAAGCGAACATTATATAAGTTGAATATAAACCTTTTATACTTTCTTGAAAAAGGAAATCGTTTCTTCTAATCCTTGAAACAATGAAAACTTTGGTTACCATCACCATATATAATTGGACTAACGTCCTTTAATAGACAGTCAATAAAAATAGAAATTACTCCCGCTTCTCCGTTTGCACTCTGCCTTGCACCATACACATTGGAATATCTAAGAATTGTATACTTTATTTGGATCTCTTATATCAAAATAATAAAATGCTACTTGAGATAAAATATTATCCTTATGCCCTATAGCTATATAAATCCAACTTGACTTTCCAACACACAAGTCGCCGCCATGCTGAACAAAAAATAACCTGCTACTTTCTAAAGGCACTGAAAAAGTGATTGATTTGGAAAAATAACACGCATTTCATCAATATGTTGAAAGCAGAAAAAAGTCCATTACCTGTATACAGTAGGTGATGGACTCCTTTTTCTTATGAAGTAGACTTTTTCAGTGCTCTCCTACTTTCTTTCTCTCTTTGTTTGAACTTTGCACGTGGAAGAAAAAGGAACTTACCGCTTCTACGCATGGCCAGACGCTCTCGATCCTCTAAAAAGAAAAGGGGTTTATGTCAGGGTTTTAATTTGGATTTATATAAATTGTCAACAACCACTGTCTCTATATTGTTTTCCAACAAGGATTCAACAATATGCGAACCAATAAAGCTAGCTCCGCCTGTAACTAAAATCTTCAAATGGTTATCCTCCTTTTAATATTTCATTAATCATCTCTTTTAGTTGTTGAGCTCGTTGAGAGGTTGAATGTTTTTTTTGTACAAGTTCAAATCCATTCCTACTAATTTCTTCTCGCTCTTTATCATGTGTCAAATAGTAATTTGCCTTTTCCATAAAACTATGTTCATCTATTTCAACAAAGTGCACACCTGGTTTTAAACCTAAGTCTAAAATTTCATCTGAACTTGGGGCAAGTAATAAAGTGTTACATGCAAGCACTTCAAAATATTTTAGAATTGTATATCCATATATTGAATTACAAGTGAAAAATAATTTTGCTCTATTTATTTCTTTTGCATAATTTTCTCGAACAAATACATTTTGAAATTCTTCATTATCAATATTTCTATAACCTGGATGTCCATGATATACAAAATTAGTTTCATTTTTATAGGTTTCGAGGATTTTACATCTTAAAGGATAATAATAAGGAATGACTGCCCCCATTAATAACATATCAATATCCTTCGTTTGGCCATATTCCTTAAAAATCTCAGTGTTGACATGATGGGGAAACCATCTGATTTTATCAGAAAAGTCAGGATAAAATTGATAAAAAGCATCTCTATAACATGTAAATATATGCTCAACGTTTTCATGTATTATTGCAGCATATGTTTTAGCAGGATTGTGATGCAAGTCTTCTATATATATTCCATATGGAATTTTTAAATTACGAAGTCCCGTAATTTTTGGTGCATTCGCCTCTGTGTCAAATAAGTAGATTAATATAAAATCAGGTTTAAAATGAATATTATTAAGAATATTAGAAATGTCACCATCTTCATTCCACACAAATAAGTTTGTAATTTTTGACAGTTCTTCTTGAAGATAAAAAGGTGCCGTGTGAATCCACTTACTGTAGTTTCTAATAATTAATAACAAATTAAAATTTTCCATTTATTCCCTCCACCTTATATCTATTTTTCATATATATAAATACAAATTGAGAAACTGACATCTAGGGGAGGGCGAGATCGTCTGGCCGCGCATAGGAGCGGTCAGGGCCTTTTCCTGCCACATGCCAGGTTTGAAACAAAAGGAGCAGACTAGTAAGAGAGCATGTTGTATTGTTCATAGTTGCGATTTGTTTGTTTAAAAATCAAAGTGGATATATATATAAATACAAATTGAAAAACCGACATAAAAAACCCTTTCTTTTTAGGGGAGAACGAGAGCATCTGGCCATGCATAGAAGCGGTCGGTTTTTTTCCTACCACATGCGAGGTTTAAAACAAAGGAAGAAAGCGAGAGCAGGTCATGTTGTATTCTGCATAGCAGGAATTTATATGTTGAAAAATTAAAATGGATTTATATAGATTGCACTTTCTTCCATTAAAAATTAAGCGTTATACTCCTATTCCCAATGTAGACGATTTGTAATCCAATAAAATACAAGAGGATGCTTTTCTGAAATACTCGTTAACAATTGTAATGCACTACTTTTTTGGTTATTGAACCACATTATTTCAAAGCGCCAGTTCACATATTTATACACTCGTATAGTTAACCACTCATCTAATTGACTTTTATCTAAACCTAGCTCTAATGCATAAACATATAATTCTTCAAGATCTTCAATCGTTCCGTAATCACCCTTAGTTGGCATGTTAAAACTTAAACTATTTTTATGAAAACGATACACACCCACATGATCTGCAATAAACCCAATATCACCAATTAGCATTAATTTTAAATACAAAAATAGATCTTGGCATTCTGATTTTTCCATGAAGCAGCGCATACGAATAGCGTCTTCTCTTCTAAATACCGATGTTAATATACTTGTAATATGCGGATAACTACCAGTTTCATAGTTTAAAAAGTAATCCATACCGTTTGTAATCGTAGGTATATCTTGCGTAATTGGTCTTAGGTCTCCTGAATCAACATCTAAAAAATACAAATTTGCAAAAACAAGTGAAACATTCGGATTTTCTTCAAGTAAAGCTACAGCCTTACTAATATAATTATTTTGCGTAAGATAATCATCATGATTAACACACAATATATATTTACCATCTGCATGTTCATGCAGTAATTTCCGACCATTCATCCGCGAACCTAAATTTACTTCATTTCGAATATATTTAACTTTCGGATTCTCCTCATACCGCTTCATCATTTCTTGTGTACCATCATTTGAGCAGTCATCAGCAACAATGATTTCTAAGTGGGGATAATCTTGACGTAAAACACTATCGACAGTTTCTTTTAGGTAATCTTTCATATTGTAAGCTGCAATAATAACATTCACTTTTGGCGTACAAATGTCATGGTTTATTACCTTAGCTATTTGCTTATTACTGTCTAAATTGCTCATAATCACGTTTCCTTCCTACACCATTTTTTCTTACTGCCTCCTAATTCTTCTCCTGTTCCAATTCAACTATTTCTGGGATTGTCTTATCCTACAAATTCTTTCTACACCTCCAACTTGTAATTCTTCGTATAGTGGTAATACTAAAACTTTATTTGCTATCTCTTTCGCAACTGGTGTTTTCCCTGAATCATAGTGATCTTTATAACAGCTAAAATCACTTGTTAATGGCGAAAAATATTTCCTTGTAAATACGTTATACGACATTAAACGTTCATATAATTGATTACGATTTAATCCATAGCTCGCTTCATCGACCTCTATGGAAAAATACGAATCATTATATTGGACGTTTTCTATTTCTTCTATAAAGCGAATACCTGGAATGTTTTTTAATTGATTACAATAAATATTCGTTATTTCTTTTCTTCTATTCATTTTTTCTCTTATATGTCGGAGATTCAAAATACCCATCGCTGCTTGAAATTCATTCATAATAGCTCTATGCCACCACCATTATCAATTCGCTCTTTTATACATATATAAATCCAACTTGACTTTCCAACACACAAGTCGCCACCATGCTGAACAAAAAATAACCTGCTACTTTCTGAAGGCACTGAAAAAGTGATTACTTTGAAAAAACAACATGTATTTTATCAATATACAGAAAACAAAAAGTGTTTCATCATCTGTATATAGTAGGTGGTGAACTCCTTTTTCTTATAAGGTGGACTTTTTCAATGGCCTCCTACTTTCTTCCTCTCTTTGTTTGAACTTCGCACGTGGAAAGAAGAAAAAGGACCTGACCGCTCCTACACATGGCCAGACGCTCTCGACCATCTAAAAAGAAAAGGGGTTTATGTCAGAGTTTTAATTTGGATTTATATATGTAATTTCGCTCTGCTTCTGCTTTAAGTAAAATATTAAGGTTTTCGGAATCATTTCATGTACGATCATAAATCATATTGTAATTATGACACCTTCTTATCACACAACCACTAACTCCCAAATACCCTTTTCACTAAAGGTAATGTTGTTACAATTTATGTGAACTATAGATGTTTTGCCACAACAAGGTCATGATTCATATATAGTCACTTACCATGTCCCTTAACAATTGTTTTTCCATTTAATTAAAAAAGCTTTCTCACAGTGAGAACAAACACTTATGATGAAAGCTTTAAAAAATAAAAATGGCGCTGACTTAAAAGAGATTTAGATGTCTTTTGAATCAAATCCTACTTATATGTCCAATCATATATCAACGATTCGACATTTTAAATGCACGAAAAGGAGCTGACATTAGTCCTTTTTCGAATTAGCTCCCTTTCCAAGAAATAGTCGGAATTTGTCATGAACTTATAAATATTTATCTCCCTTTTCTCTAGATTTTATTTTTGTTGCTGGTACGCCAACCGCAAGTACATAAGAGCCGATATCTTTTACAACTGTCGCACCGGCACCAATTACAGTATGTTCTCCTATTGTAATGGAATGAATTACATTTGCTCCTAAAGAAACAACAGAATAATCCCCAATCTTAACGTTCCCTCCCAAAGTAGCACCTGGTGCGATAGTCGCATAATTATCAATTACACAGTCATGATCTATACTAGAGTTTGTATTAACAATGCAGTGTTCTCCTATACGTACGTTACTATTAATTACAGCTCCGCCTGCTACTACCGTTCCTTCACTAATAATTACATCTTCACTAATAATAGCGGATGGATGAATAGCACAAATAAACAAAAAATCTGGAATAATAGCCTTTACTTGCTCCACTATCTTTCTTCTTATCCAATTATCTCCTACAGCTACAATTCCCCCATGGATATGATCTTTAATAGGGAATAGATTGAATTCATCACCTATTACTTCACAACCGTAAATCATTTCATTTTGTGAACGAAAACCGTCAACTATTCCATAAATCTCATAATCTCCAGCTCGTCGAATAACATCAATAACAACCTTAGCATGACCTCCTGAACCAAAAATAACAATTTTCTTCACGTTCTTCACTTCCTCATATGTCACTAAAGATAATTAACATATTTCACAGTTGAATCGACATTTATATATATAAATACAACTTGATTTTCTAACACACAAGTCGCCGCCATGCTGAACAAAAATAACCTGCTATTTTTTTCTCTCTTTGTTTGAACTTGGCACGTGAAAAGAAGAAAAGGCCATAACCGTTTCTACGCATGGCCAGACGCTCTCAACCGCCTAAAAAGAAAAGGGGGTTATGTCAGGTTTTTAATTTGTATTTATATATAAAACGTTTATTCATCTTTAACCGATAGTTACTATCTCGTTAGTGTGAGAGATCAATCAACCTGCTACATTCCTTTTTTGATACATTCATTGCCAATATAAACGATTCGTAACCCAATTAAATGCAAGAGGATAACTTTCTGAAATACTCGTCAACAAATGTAATGCATTACTTTTTTGATTATTAAACCACATTATTTCAAATCGCCAATTAACATTAATTTGAAATACAAAAATAAGTCCTGGCATTCTGATTTTTCTAAGAAACACCCCATACGAATAGCATCTTCTCTTCTATACATCGATGTTAAAACACTTGTAATATGTGGATATCTACCCGTTTCATCATTTAAGAAGTAATCAATACCTTTTATAATCGCAGATATGTTTTGCGTAATAGGTCTTAAATGTCCCGAATCAACATCTAAAAAATATAAATTCGCAAAAACAAGTGACACATTTGGATTTTCTTCAAATAAAGCTACAGCCTTGCTAATGTAATTATCTTGCGTAAGATAATCATCATGATTAATACCTAATATATACTTACTATCCGCATGTTCATGTAGTAATTTTTGACCATTCATCCTCGAACCTAAGTTTACTTCCTTTCGAATATACTTAACTTTTGGATTCTCGTCATACTGTTTCATCATTTCTTATGTGCTATCAGTTGAACAGTCGTCAGCAACAATGATTTCTAAATTGGGATAGTCTTGACGTAAGACACAATCAACAGTTTCTTTTAAATAATCTTTCATATTATAGGTTGTAATAATAACATTCACTTTTGGCGGCAAAGATTCATTGCTCTTTACCTTCTCTGTTTGTTTATTAACATGTAAATCACCAACAATAAACATTCCTTCCTAAGGAGGTTTTCACGTTTAAATCTTTTTTAGTTCCTCAAACTACATTGTTCAAGGAATCATTTTAATCATCGTACAAATGCGCTCTACATCACCAACTTGTAATTCTCCGTATAGCGGCAGTACTAAAATTTTATTTGCTATCTCTTTCGCAATTGGTGTTTTCCAGGAATCAAATTGATTTTTGTAACATACAAAGTCACTCGTTAATGGAGAAAAATATTTCCTTGTAAATACGTTATACGACATTAAACGTTCATATAATTGATTACGATCTAATCCATAGTTCTCTTCATCAACCTCTATAGAAAAATACGAATAATTATATTGAACGTTCTCCATTTCTTCTATAAAGCGAATACCTGGAATGCTTTTTAATTTATCGCGATAAATATTTATTATTTTTTTTCTTTTATTCATTTCTTCTCTTATATACCGAAGATTCACAATCCCCATCGCTGCTTGAAATTCATTCATTTTAGCATTTAAGCCCACCAAGCTAACCTCTTCAGAACTTTGAATTCCAAAATTTTTATACTGATTTAATATTTCGTATAATTGCTCATCATGATAAGTAAGTAGTCCCCCTTCAATAGAATGGAACACTTTTGTTGCATGCATACTAAACATAGATATATCACCAAATAAGCCAATTCCTTTTCCATCTAGTTTTACACCAAAAGCATGAGCAGCATCATATATAACCTTTAAATTATACTTCTTTGCTATTCTTTCAATTCCATAAACATCACAAGGGTTTCCAAAAACATGTACAGGTATAATTGCTGATGTATGTTCAGTAATTAGCGATTCCATTTTCGAAACATCTACATTATAATCATGTTTATTTACATCACAAAATACTGGAGTTAATCCATTCATAGAAATGGCGTGAGTTGTTGAGGCAAATGTAAAAGGTGTTGTAATAACTTCTCCTGTTAACTGTAAAGATTTAATTGCGATATCGAGCGCCATATGCCCATTCACAAATAGTGTATTCTTTTCAACCTCCAAATATTTCCTTAATTCCACTTCAAATTTTTGATGGAGGAGTCCATTGTTTGTTAAATACCGATTTTCCCAGATTTGTTCTATTAAGTTGGAAAATTCTTGAAAAGGAGGAAGGAAGGGAGAAGCGACGTAAATAGGTTTAGAAAATTTTTTGATTTCGATAACGTTCAGCCTCCTTTCTTAATCGAAACGCTTCCAAATAAGATGCAGTTTCGTTCATTAATAAGGACTTACTTTCACTAATACTAGGCCCTACAAATCGGACACATACTAACAGCTTATATCTATATTTTCAACGGTTTCCACCACTCCTCACGATCCATATACCATTGAATCGTTTCTTCTAATCCTTCTTCAAATGTATAAGTTGGTTTCCATCCAAGTTCCGTCGTTATTTTATTAGCATCGATCGCATAACGCCAATCATGCCCCAATCTATCTTGAACAAAATGAATCAAACTCTCTGATTTCCTTAGATTACGGAGGATCTTCTTTATAACCTCTATGTTTTTCTTTTCGTTATTACCACCAATATTGTAAATTTCTCCACTTTTTCCTTTATGCAAAACTAAGTCTATTGCTGCGCAATGATCATATACATGCAACCAGTCACGTATATTCTCCCCATTTCCATATAAAGGCAACCCCTTCTCTTCTAATGCATTTGTAATCATGAGAGGAATTAATTTCTCTGGATGTTGATATGGACCGTAATTATTTGAGCAACGTGTAATATTAATATACGAACCATATGTTTTATAATATGACAATGCAATTAAGTCTGCGCTAGCCTTACTAGAAGCATACGGGCTACTCGGTGATAAAGGCGTATCTTCGCTAAAAATCCCCTCATTTCCTAATGAACCGTATACCTCATCAGTAGAAATTTGTACAAACTTTATATCATTATATTTTCTTATCAATTCAAGCAATACTGATACTCCCAATACATTCGTACCACAAAATAAAGTAGGGTTATTTATACTTCGATCCACATGAGATTCTGCCGCGAAATTAATAACGGCATCGATTTTATATTTACAAATAACTTGTTCTACTAAATCTCTATTTTGAATTTCTCCTTTTATAAATGTGTAATTTCGCTTACCTTCTATATCACGTAGATTATTTAGGTTCCCAGAATAAGTTAAGGCATCATAATTAACAATATTGTAATTATGATATTTCCTTATTATATACCGAACGAAGTTGCTTCCAATAAACCCCGCTCCTCCAGTTACTAAAATATTCATCTATCTCTCTCCTAAATCATGTTATATTACATATGATTTTTTCAAATTAATACCTATCAATCACTATTTCATACCTGTATTTCCTTCTTCCGTATAATTCACATCTTGTGCTAATATATTCGCTTGATGAAGAGAGGTATGTGTCCCTGCATCAATCCACCAACCTTCCATAATATCATATGTGAGGAGTCCTTTCTCTAAATAACAATTATTTAAATCTGTAACTTCTAGTTCTCCTCGTTCTGAAGGATTTAGTTGTTCAATCATCGAAAATACATTCGCATCATACATATAAATTCCCGTCACCGCGTATGAACTTTGCGGATGCTTTGGTTTTTCTTCAATTTTAATAATTCGACCATTCTGTATAACAGGCACACCAAAGCGTGATGGATTATCTACCTTTTTTAATAAAATCTTTGCTCCTTGTTTTTGCTGCTGAAATTTTTCTACATAACTTTTCATACTATCAGAAAAAACATTATCCGCTAATATGACGACCGTATGACTTTTATCAACAAAATCTTTACAAATCCCTAGCGCTTGTGCAATTCCACCAGCCTTTTCTTGCACCTTATAAGTAAGTGCGACTCCAAATTCAGCGCCACTTCCTAAAAATTCCACAATATCTCCGATGGCTTCTTTTCCTGTCACAATCATAATCTCAGTAATATTACATTGTTTTAACTTATAAACAGCATGAAAAATCATAGGGTATCGACCAACAGGAAGTATATGTTTATTTATAACTTTTGTAATTGGGGATAATCTTGATCCCGTCCCTCCAGCCAATATAATTCCTTTCAATTCTCTCTCCCCTTCGTTGAAGACTAAATGCCTTTATAACTCTTGATACAGGATACATCTATATATTTAAAAACATTTTATTTCGTCTATAATCAAAACAAACAGATTCTCCCTTATTTTTCCACCTCCTCTCCTTCCTAGTTTTCACTTGCTTCATAACGTTCTCAATAAAATTTAGTGTCGTTACAACTTATGAGAACTATACACATTTTGCCACAATAAGGGGATGACTCATAAATCGTCGTTTCTTATTACCGTTTCCCTCAAAAATTATTTTTTCAATTAAATTTTAAAGAAGAGCCTTCTCACATCTTAGAAAAAAACAGCCGTTACGCCCCGTACTTAAAAAAACAAAAATTACCAATTTACCAAAGAAAATGGATGATTTTCCACATCATTACACTAGAAAGTAATTTAAATATTTGACCCTCAAATTTTTTTGTACAACATACTCACTTAAACTCATTTTATTTTTACTTAAAAGACTGTATGTATCATTGTATCTTAAAAACTTTCAATTATAGCTCAGATACAATTCCTCCCGCTAACTACCAAATTCTTCACATAGCCAATCTATACAGCATATGATAAATCTAACGTATCTTATACGCTCTCTACCATTCACTTAAATGAAAGTCGTTCATATCCACATGTGCAAATAAAATCTTTATTAGCCCACTAGAGAGGAGGAAGGTTATGAAAAAAAACGAATCAAAAACAACTCAACACATAACATTGCCAAAGAAAATATGCCTTTGTATGATTGTAAAAAATGAATCAAAAATTATAGAAAGATGTTTAAATTCTGCAAAATCTATTATTGACTTTGTTTCAATTTGTGATACAGGTTCCACTGATAACACACCTGAGATGATTAAAAGTTGGTGTAGAGAAAATAATATCCCTGGCACTGTGCATCATGAGCCTTTTAAAAATTTCGGATACAATCGAACTTTAGCTGTACAGTTAGCTCAAGAGACGTACCCAAAGGCTGATTATTTATTGCTACTTGATGCCGATATGATCTTAGAAGTGTTGCCTCATTTTGATAAGTGCAGTTTAGATAAAGATCATTATCTGACCATGCAATATGATATCTATATCAAATATTGGCTTACTCGTCTTCTTAAGACCTCTTTACCATGGACATCTGTTGGAGTTACGCATGAGTATTGGGATATAGATTATTCTAAATTAAGAGCTACTCAAGGTACTTCCTTTTATACAACAGGGAAACTTGATAGTTTAATTATCGATGATCAAGCAGACGGCGGTAGTAGAAGTGATAAATTTGAACGAGATAAACGCTTACTTTTAGAAGGAATTAATGATTCAACTACTCCATCCGGTTTAAAAGTCAGATACATGTTTTACTTAGCACAAACATTATCCATTCTTAATGAACCTCAGGAAGCGATTAAATGGTATAAAAAAAGAGTTGAAGCTGGTGGGTGGGCAGAAGAAGTATTTTATGCCTTATTAAAAATAGGTCTCTGTTATGAACGTTTAGCTAATCACTCTTCCTTCAAACGCGAACAGATACTCAAAGAATCAACAGAAAACAAATCAAATATTGATCAATCTACAATAGAGGGCCTTATTCAGCAAGAAGAACAATTTTTTGCTCTTGCAACTATGTATCTTCAAAATTCATGGGAATACAGACCAAGTAGAGCTGAGCCTTTATACCATCTTGCAAGAATATATCGACATAAAACAAAAAACAACATCGCTTTGATGTATGCATTACAAGGGAAAGAAATTCCTTTTCCGAAAGACGATATTCTTTTTGTAGATTATCGCGTCCATGATTATCTTTTTGATTATGAAATTTCCATATGCGCTTATTATAACGAAAGCAAGCGTTATTTAGGTCATTCTGCTCAAAAACGCCTTGAATCGAAAATGAAACAATTATCAGCAGATATAGCCGTCTCCGTTGAAAGCAACTCAAAATTTTATGAATAATATAAAGCGAAACTTCCATTCTTCACTTTTCTCTGAATCTTGAGATGGAGATCTTACTGTCACGAATAGCGGGATAAATATAAAAAAACAGGGCGAATCAAAACGCCCTGTTTTTATTTCATTCAGATTTGACAATAATTCTTTACTGAGCGCCAGTTCATCAACCGACACAAACAAAGCATCTCTTCGATTGAAAAGATGCTTTGTTTTATCACTACCCTAAAATATGATACCCAGAATCTACATGAATATTCTCACCAGTCACACCACTTGCTAAGTCACTGAATAAGAATAATGCTGTATTTCCCACTTCTTCTTGCGTTACGTTACGACGCATTGGCGCACGTTCCTCAATTTGTTTTAAGATACTGTTGAAGTCGCCAACACCTTTTGCTGATAATGTGCGAATTGGTCCTGCTGATACTGCGTTGACACGAATGTTATGCTTTCCTAAGTCGTTCGCTAAATATTTTACGCTCGCTTCTAATGATGCTTTTGCAACGCCCATTACGTTGTAGTTTGATACAACGCGTTCTCCGCCAAGGTATGTTAATGTAACAATGCTTCCGCCTTCTGTCATCACTTCTTTCGCTGCTCTTGACACAGCTGTTAAAGAGAATGAGCTAATATTTTGTGCTAATAAGAAGCCATTACGAGATGTATCAACAAACTCACCTTTTAAATCATCGCGTTCCGCGAATGCAATGCAGTGTGCCAGTCCATGAATAACGCCAACCTCTTCCTTAATTGTTTGGAAGCAGTTTGCGATATCTTCATCATTTGTCACATCACATGGCAATACAAGTGATTTTTGTCCTTCTAATGATTCTGCTAAATCGCGTACATTCTTTTCCAAACGCTCTCCAGCATATGTGAAAATTAAGTTTGCTCCTGCGTTATGTAATGAACGAGCAATACCCCAAGCGATGCTTCGTTGGTTTGCAACACCCATTACAACAATATTTTTTCCTTTTAGATTGAGAAGATCCATTTATTTATCCCCCTATTTTCATAAATAACAGTAGTTATTAGTACCTGATACTATTTTTATAATATCATAAATTATCCATAAGGCAAAATAAAAAATCATTTTCTACTATATAATACTTCTTTATTTCAATACAGAAGTATCACAATCCTGCCTTATATATTTGTAGCAAGCAAAACATTTTGTAGTTTCTTACATAATAATTACATAATCTTCAATATAATACATTTATTCCCTCTACATCTGACATTCGCCTCCCTAAATCTAAACAACATATTTGCAAACAACAAAAAATCAGCTAAGATGGTAATAGTGTCTTTTTTAATAACAATGAGTAATAGAAAGGAATATAGTACGGTGAAAGATAAAAATTCTCGATATCAAATAGATTACGTTTTAATTCTAATTGTACTAGCAATCGCTACAGTAAGTTGTTTTGCTATTGCAAGTGCACAGCCGTCCTTACCGCCAAATTTACAAAAGGTTAACTTCGTGGCTAAACAAATCCAATGGTATGTAATTGGCGCGATCGCAATTGCTGCTGTTATGGTCATCGACTTTGACCGTTACAAGCAAATTTGTTGGTATTTATACGGATTCGCAATGCTTCTTCTTATTGGACTTGAGTTTCATATTCCTGGTTCTCAAACGATTAAAGGAGCAACTGCTTGGTATAAATTACCGGCAGGACTTGGTAATTTCCAACCTTCTGAAATCATGAAACTCTTTTTAATTCTTGTCGTTGGCCGTATTATTGTAGACCATAATGAAAAATATGTAATTCGAACACCACGAGAAGATCTACTCTTACTCGGAAAAATATTTGCCGCAAGTTTACCACCGCTATTATTAATTGCAAAAGAACCGGATTTAGGAAATACGATGGTAATTTCAGCAATGCTAGCTGCCATGATTTTAGTATCTGGGGTTCGCTGGCGCTTTATTTTCGGTTTAGCTGGTATTGTTGTTGGAGTTGGTGCGATACTTGTGTATATTTACTTTGCACACACCGCATTCTTTAAATCACATATTTTACAAGATTATCAATTAGATCGTTTCTATGGTTGGTTACAGCCTTATGAATACCCAACACAAGGTTATCAGTTAACCCAAGCTGTTTTAGCGACTGGATCAGGTGAATTGTACGGAAAAGGCTGGGAAAATGGACAAGTATATTTCCCTGAACCTCATACAGACTTTATCTTTACAAATATCGCTGAGAAGTTTGGATTTTTAGGAGGAAGCGTCGTTATTTCACTATTCTTCCTACTGATTTATCGTATGATTCACATTGCATTAGAAAGTAACGATCCATACGGCAGTTATATATGCGCCGGAACAATCGGGATGTTTACATTCCAAGTATTCCAAAATATCGGTATGACAATTGGACTACTTCCTATTACCGGTATTACATTACCGCTTTTAAGCTACGGTGGTAGTTCCTTAGTCACCTATCTAATTGCAATCGGCTTCATTCTAAACGTACAGTCACGAACGAAGAAATTTATGTTTGATTAAACCATATCCAAGTGATATGGTTTTTTTCTTACCCTCTTAGCGGTATACTAATCAAAAAAGAGGAGGTAATCTCATATGAAATATGATGTGATTGGCGATATTCACGGCTGTTTAGAGGAATTTACATCATTAACAAAACAGCTTGGTTATACATGGGATAGCGGGTTACCTGTTCATCCACAAAAACGGCAGCTTGCTTTCGTAGGCGATATTACAGATCGCGGTCCCCATTCTCTTCGAATGATTGAAATTGTGTGGGAACTTGTCATACATAAAAAAGAAGCATATTATGCCCCGGGGAATCATTGCAATAAATTATATCGTTACTTTCTTGGGCGCAAGGTACAAGTAACACACGGCTTAGAAACAACTGTTGCAGAATACGAGGCATTAAACACACGAGATCAAAAGATGATTCAGAAAAAGTTTATTGACCTGTACGAACAATCACCGCTCTATCACGTGCTAGATAACGGAAAACTCGTTGTTTGTCACGCTGGCATTCCCCAAGATTATATCGGAAGAAGCGATAAGAAAGTGCAAACTTTCGTTTTATACGGTGATATTACAGGTGAAAAACACCCTGACGGTTCTCCTGTCCGCCGTGACTGGGCGAAGCATTATACTGGGGAGGCTTGGATTGTATATGGGCATACACCTGTACAAGAACCTCGCTTCGTCAATCATACTGTGAATATCGATACGGGATCTGTATTTGGCGGAAAATTAACCGGGCTTCGTTATCCAGAAATGGAGACCGTTTCAGTTCCTTCTTCCATGCCGTTTGTACCGGAGAAATTTCGCTCTATTGACTAAAAAAAGCTGATGGAACCCTTATTCCATCAGCTTTTTCATATCTTCAGGCAACTCCGCATGAAATGTCAGTTGCTTTTCTAATATTGGGTGATAAAATGTTAAATTTGTACTATGCAGTGCTTGCCGCTTTATTTCATCTGTTTTCCCGCCGTACAAATCATCACCAAGTAACGTATGACCAAGATGCGCCATATGCACTCTAATTTGATGCGTACGCCCTGTTTCTAATTGAAGTGCTACATGCGTTTTATCTTTCCATCTTTTTTGCACATGAAAATGAGTCACGGCTCGCTGTCCATCCCCGCGCACGATGCGTTCAATAATACTATCATCTTTTCGGGCAATTGGGGCATCAATTGTTCCGTTATCCTCTGCGACGATTCCATGAACAATCGCTTCGTATGTTCTTTTCACTTGCTTTTGCTGATGTTGCTTCGATAACAAATGGTGAATAAAACGATTTTTGGCAATTAACATTAAACCAGATGTATCCCGGTCAAGCCTAGTAACGATATGTACTGTACTTGCAAGACTTTGCTGATCATAATAATGCAAAAGAGCGTTTGCTACACTCCCGCTCGGATGCTCTCTTGACGGAATTGTAGACATATAAGGCTCTTTATTAAGAACAAGGACCGAATCATCTTCATACACAACAGAAAGAGGGATATTCTCACTTAACATCCCTTCACTTCTTTGCTCAGGTGGAAAACAAACTGCTAATTTTTCACCTTCTTGCAAAACATGACGCACATTTACATGATGTTCATTCACTTCAATCGCACCGCCACGAAACTTTATATCCGTTAACGCTGCCTTTGAAATACCTTTCGTTTTCAAAAACTCTCGAATAAGCATTCCTTCATCAGCCTTTGTTATACACCAAGTTAACGTAAACCTTTTCAATTGCATAACCCTCTCTAATGATGTGTTCACAATGGAAAATCGCCCGTATGAACATAATTAGCCATTTTGATTTTCCAACACCTAAGCCGCTGCCACGCAGAAACAAACGAACCTCTACTTCCTTTGTTTTAACTCTTACACGTGGCAGAAAAAGGCCCTGACCGTCACTATGCACGGCTAGACGCTCTCGCCCCCTAAAAGGGCTTGTTTCAAATCGTATTTATATAGCAGCGAGTGCTTTTCCCGCTGCTATAAGTTCCCTCTTACTGATCCGCGACAAATGAATCACGCACTCGCTTCCAAAATGGAAATGGGCGAAACCTAACAAACCGAACTCTTTGATCTGCCACTCGATATTGAATCGATTTGACATCTTGATGAACCATCGCTAAATGATCAATTGTAATTTGCAAGTTCATTCCAGTAACTGGTTTTAACACACATGTATGATGCTTCGGTAATACGAGCGGAGATCCAACCGTACGGAAAACGCGATTATTAATAGACGCCATTTCCGTAACTTGAATCGCTTCCAAAGACGGGTGAATAATTGCACCGCCCAGCGCTTTATTATACGCAGTACTACCAGAAGGTGTTGAAATACAGAGACCATCGCCGCGGAATGTTTCAAAATATTCACCGCGAATTTCTACATCCATAACAAGCGTTCCTTCACTACTTTTTACGGTTGCTTCATTTAGCGCTAAATATTGTGATTCTTTAGTCCCATTCATATAACGAATGATGACCTCTAATAATGGATATTCAACAACTTGAAAAGGCGTTTTCGCAATCGCAATGACAAGCTTCTCAACTTCTGTCGGTAACCAATCTGCATAAAATCCTAAATGCCCGGTATGCACCCCGACAAATGCTGTTTTATCTAACCGATCCTGGTAGCGATGAAACGCATGCAGCAGCGTTCCATCTCCCCCAACGGAAATTACAATATCCGGCTCATTTTCATCCATTGTAAGTTCAAAATCACGTAAGTACTCTGTCATCGTACTCGTAAGCGCATTTGATGATTGATCTCCCTTTGACATAATTGCAAACTTCATCGCTCAACACCCTTTAGTTTATTATTCTGTTTCCTTCGATTCTTTTTTGCGTGAAAAAATCTTTTGTGCCTCTTTAATTTCAAGACGAATCGAAGACATTTCTTCGTCTAATAAGTAAGCTGCTTCAGCTGCGCGCTGCAAACGCACTTTAATATCTTCTGGAAAGCGTCCACGATATTTATAATTTAAAGAATGCTCGATTGTTGCCCAAAAATTCATTGCTAACGTGCGGATTTGAATTTCAACTAACACTTTTTTCTCTCCGCGAATCGTTTGCACAGGGTAACTAATAACAACGTGATAGGAGCGATATCCACTTTCTTTCTTTTGCGTCACGTAATCGCGTTCTTCCACAATTTCAAAATCGTTACGTTGTCGTAAAAACTCTACAACCGGCTTAATATCATCAACAAATTGACACATCATCCGAAGCCCGGCAATGTCTTGCATCTCTTCTTGCAAACGACTGAGCGAAATGTTTCGTTTTTCTGCTTTATCTATAATACTTGCAACAGATTTGACTCTGCCTGTTACAAACTCAATCGGCGAATGTTCGGCCAACATTTCAAACTGAGAACGCATTCCTTTTAATTTTACTTTTAATTCTCCTACAGCTTGATGATAAGGAGCTAAAAATTCTTCCCAATTTCGATCCAATGTAACCACCACCAAAACAAATCAGTTTCTTCTATCTCACTGAAAGCTTTCTTTTATCCCGCATTAACGGGCAGTAATACTCCCACCTCAAAATTCAGCAAAAGCAAAGAGGTTAGGCGGGAGATAAACTGCCCGTAAAAGCCCGATTAGTTCAACTAATAATCATTGGGGGATGACCCCCCCACTGATTAAAGTTTCACTTTATAGAAACACTTTTTCTACTTCATTTACGAGTTCCTCACCGTAATTTGCATTTCCTTCAATATTTCCAATTAAATACTCTAATTCTTCTTTCATTTGTTCTAACTCAATTTCAACGTCTTGAATACGAACAAACATCTTATCATCGTTCTTCATTGCGTGTTTTAATTCTTCCCAACACGTATGTGGGATGCTTATGTAAATAAAGGTTGTTTCATTCTCTAAAATATATAAAAATGATAAATTATCTGAATCCACAAGTACGTGGCTACGCGCCTTCAATTTTTCTACACATAACTCTGTATTTTCTGCACAAAAAATAAGAGCATTCTCTCTTTTTTCTACGCTCTTAACTTGAATTTTATTTTGCATACTTTAACTCCTCCATATTATACTTCCTGTCATTATCAACATTTTCATTGTAACATAACATACACTGAAACAAATAAAACATTGATTGAAATTTAGGAAAAAGCGATAATGATTAACAGATATTTCATAAAAGGAGCGTACATATGAAACAAGAAATTGAGATTGAATTTAAAAATATGGTTACAAAAGAGGAATTCCATTCTTTATGTCACACATTTTCCATTACAACATTCGCAAAACAAGTGAATCATTATTTCGAAACACCAGCATTTTCATTAAAAAACGCAGGTGCTGCCCTTCGTATTCGCTATAAAAACAACACCTATACGCTAACACTAAAACAGCCAGCAGAAATTGGCTTGTTAGAGACACATCAAACTTTAACAAAAGAAGAAGCAAACAATATGATTGAAACAAATACATTAATCAAGGGTGCCGTTTCTAAGCAATTAGAAAACCTCCAAATCCCTGTTTCTTCACTACAATATATGGGAAGCTTAACAACTGAACGAGCAGAAACAACATTCGAATGCGGTACACTCGTATTCGATCATAGTTTTTATTACGAGCATGATGATTACGAAATCGAATATGAAGTAAGCGATGAGCAGGCTGGACAAGCAGCATTTTCTTCTTTCTTAGAGAAGCATAATATTCCAGTTCGACATACAAAAAATAAAGTACAACGCTTTTTTCTTGCCAAAGAACAAAAAGAGCAATAAACTAGCAAAGGATTGATTGAGAGCTATTTATTTGCCCTTCATAACAATCCGTTGCTACAATAAAGTGAAACTTCCTTTTGTGAGACGCTTTTCCTCACAAAAGGTTAGTTGAACCAATCGGGCTCTTACGGACAGTTTTCATCTTGAAACACTTGAAGATACTGTCCGTTTGAGCGGGGTAAAGTGAAACTTCCTTTTGGAGCGCCTTTCCTCACAAAAGGAAATCTCTCACCAATTAAACCTTACATTATCTCTTGCCTATCTCTTTGTCTTACTACAAATAATAGCGGAGATAGATATATATTTGATGGAAAAAGGAGTCACAAGGATGAACAAGCAACCAACGACACCATTTGAAGCAATTGGCGGTGAACAAGGCATTGCAAAATTAGTTGATACATTTTATTCCTATGTCAGTAAACACCCTGACTTATCTCCCATCTTCCCAGACGATTTAACGGAAACTGCTAGGAAGCAAAAACAATTTTTAACGCAATATTTAGGAGGACCAAGCCTCTATACAGAAGAGCATGGTCATCCAATGCTACGAGCCCGTCATTTGCCATTTGAAATTACCCCAAAGCGGGCAAAAGCCTGGCTCTCATGTATGGAGCAAGCGATGGATGATACTGATGTACATGGACCGATTCGTGAGTTTGTATTTGAGCGTTTGACATTAACTGCACAGCACATGGTTAATACTCCTGAAACAGGTGAAGCTTAATGGATAAACAGGAAACAAGACATACTGTACCAATCTCTCTTTCAAGATGTGAACCAAAGTCTGTAGAAGCATATTTATTTATTGATCCACTCTGTAAAGATTGTTGGGAAATTGAGCCAATCATAATTAAATTATGGCTCGAATATGGAAAATACTTTTCACTCCGTCACATCGTTACTGGTAAAGTAGAAGGGGCTATTTCCCCATCACACAAATGGAATAAACCTGCTAATATTCGATTTGTGTGGGAGAGAACAACAAGTTTACAAGGGTTTTCTTGCGATGGAAAAGTATATACACACGGCGGTGCATCAACTCCATATATCACTTCAATTGCAATTAAAGCAGCAGAACTACAAGGTCGAAAAGCAGGTTCGAAATTTTTACGAAAACTACAAGAGTCTATTTTACTTGAAAATATGGCGAAACCAACTATAGATACGCTGCTTACTTGTGCAAAGCAAAGTGGAATTGATGCGGAAGAATTTAAACAAGATTTACATTCTGTAAGTGCGACAAAAGCATTTCAATGTGATCTAAAATTTACGAATGAAATGCACATTACCGAAATTCCTTCTCTCGTGTTCTTTCATGCAAATTCAAACGAAGAAGGAATTAAAGTTGGCGGTATTTATCATTACGATGTATACGTACAAGTATTAAAAGAAATTGTAAAAGAAAACATCGAACCGCAACCTCTTCCTCCTCTAGAACTATTCCTAGAGCACGTTCAGTTTATGTCAACAAAAGAAATTGCCTTTATTTATAATTACTCTGAAAACGAAGCTGAACGAGAAATGAAAAAATTGTTATTGAAGAGGAAAGTGCGCATGATTGATAGAAAACGTGAACGGTATTGGAAATGGATTACAAAGGAAAACGACCTAGTGTAAAACACTAGGTCGTTTTCTTTACGGCTTATAAAAATATTAAAGGGGATGGGAGAAATTTCACGTTCAAACAAAGGGGTATATGTTTGTATGTGAATTCGTTCACGTTTATTATATTACAAGATTCGACGTTAATTGACAACCTCTTTTGTCGAATTTCACATTTCTGTCACATTCTAAACGTTTTCATTTTAGAATACAATATATAAAGAGTCTTTTTAGGAGGGTTTTCATTGAAAAAATCCTATCTTGTCTTACTCCTTTGTATTATTTTTTTGTTTTTTTGTTTATACGTTCTCTCATTATTACAAGTGTTTCCGCTTATTTTAGCAATTCCACTTTTATTTGGAGCAATTATATTCACTGTATCTTATTTTAATAACCACAAACGTTTTAAAGGATTCTAAATAAAGTGAAACTTTAATCAGTGGGGGGTTTTCTTCATCCCCCACTGATTATTAGTTGAACCAATCGGGCTTTTACGGGCAGTTTATCTCCCACCTAACTTCTTAAGAAAAGCGGAAGCGGCTCGCTCAGAATCGCAGGACGTTGGAGCCCCTGACAG
>Ga0209025_1002166_pt1 | contig 21856 bp, 25 predicted proteins | sample AraplaMF_Col_mLB_FD_184256 | JGI IMG/M metagenome (GOLD analysis project Ga0209025, IMG submission 184256) | Arabidopsis root microbial communities from the University of North Carolina, USA - plate scrape MF_Col_mLB (SPAdes) (version 2) | ecosystem: Host-associated > Plants > Roots > Endosphere... | reverse complement strand
GGATTATACATTTATGTTCATCGCTTTGATTGGATTATCCATTCCAAGCTTTTGGCAAGGTTTACTATTTATTTTAACGTTTGCCTTAAAGCTGCAATGGTTCCCAGCTACATATAATCCTCAAAATTGGCTTTCTTTAATAATGCCAATCATCGTCTTAGGAACATCCATTACGGCTTCCATTGCCCGTATGACTAGGTCCAGTATGCTTGAGGTGATACATGAGGATTACATTATTACAGCAAGAGCTAAAGGCTTGAATGAATTCAAAGTGATTTCAAAGCATGCTATCCGCAATGCCATGATTCCTATTATTACAGTGATTGGACTTCTCTTTGGAGGAATGTTAGGTGGAGCATCTGTTACAGAAAAAGTTTTCAATATTAGTGGTATAGGTAGCTATATTGTTGATAAGCAGTTTATTCCGGACATTCCAGCTATCCTCGGTGGGGTCGTCTATATTGCTATTACAATTTCGATCGTAAATTTATTCATCGATATTATGTATGCCTTTTTCGATCCACGCATTCGCTCGAAAATGAAGAAGTCTTAAAGGGGGGATCACCCGTGAAAAACAGCTTACATGTCAAACTACTTTTGAAGATAACACAGGAATATGTCAATTCACATTTTACACTTGTCTTTTCCTTGCTATTTTCTTTATTGTTTCTAGCTTATAGCTATAATTTTTCTACTCAAAGCTGGAGACCAATCGTCTTAATCTTTTTTGTCATTTATGCAATTACCACAGCTTATGTTGGTTTCCTGACTTTACGAATTAAACAGGATTTAGCAAGCTATAGTGACATACGAAAAAGTACTCGATTACTTGGGTATCCACTGTTATTGACAATCGTTTCAGGTAATATTTTTTCTACATCTTTTGCTTTTTTACTTATTTCAAAAAGTAAGACAGCTGAATATACTTTTGCTGCTTATGCATTGATCACTCAGCTTTTTATTATCGGCATTTCAGCACTGAACTTATTTAAACCGTACGTAACCGATACGTTTTTACTAGCAATGGGTCTTTTCCTACTCCTTGCAATCTTTTATATCGTAATGATAATGCTATGTACAAAATTTGTGACTTCCGAGGCTGCGCCAAAATGGATGCTGTTACCTGGTATTTTGCTGCTTATTGCCTCGTTGACTGGCAACCTATTTGCCACATTGCTTGGGTTTAGCCTTATTCAAAAAGCACGAAAGGCGAATCCTTCTACAATTGAAAAATGGCAAAGAATTTGGGAAAAGATTTTACGCAATACGATGGCGGTATTCGGGTTATTTTTCATAGTGCTTATGTTTTCTTTGTCTGTAACAAGCTCTTGGACATTTGACTATGACTTCGCTATTGAAAATAACTATGGTGCATTGTTACAAACACCTTCGTTAGAATATCCGCTAGGCACCGATAATTACGGGCGTGACTTATTTTCTCGCATTGTTTTCGGTGCACAAATATCGCTTATTGTCGGATTTTTCTCAACAATTATACCTGCATTAATAGGCGGAGCTCTCGGAGCATTTTCAGGTTATTACGGCAAAGCGACTGACAACATAATTATGCGAAGTCTTGATATTTTATATGCCATTCCTGGAATTTTACTAGCTATCGCCATTATCGCAGCTTTTGGTGCCAATACCATTAATTTAATCATCGCACTTAGTGTTGGAGCAATTCCTACTTATGCTCGTACTATGCGGGCTAATGTAATGCAGCTCTCTAATTTCGAGTTCGTAGAATCAGCCAGAGCATTAGGTGCATCTGATGCTGCAATCATTTTTAAACATATTGTACCTAACTCGTTAGCACCGATGATTGTCAAAGCAACATTAACCATCGGTGGTGCTGTAATTTCAACAAGTAGTTTAAGCTTTTTAGGGCTTGGCATTGAGCCTCACATTCCTGAATGGGGCAATATTCTAAAAGTTGGTAGTACGTACCTGGAAACACATTCCTATGTCGCTATTTTCCCAGGTCTTTGTATTATGCTTCTCGTTCTCTCCTTTAACTTCTTAGGAGATGGGTTACGAGATGCTTTAGATCCAAAATCAAATTAATAATGGAGGTTCTTACATGAAAAGATTACTTGTATTCTTATTCATTGCCGTCTTAGCATTAGCAGGCTGTGTACAGACAAAAACTGAAGTAGAAGGTAGTAAAGATTCCAAAGGGAAAGGTAAAAAGACAGTTGAAGTATTAGGAATGGCAGCTTCTGAGGAAGATATGAATATTGTTCGTGATCAACTAGTTAAAAATGGCTTTGATGTTAAACTAAATATTCAACCTGATTATGGTTCGTTTTCAGCACAAAAAGATGCTGGCAATTATGATTTAGCGCTTTCTAGCTGGACAACAGTAACAGGAAACCCTGATTATGCTGTTCGTGGTTTGTTTAAAACAGGCGGTGACTATAGTATTGTGTCTGATTCAAGTTTAGATGCTCTCATCGAGGAAGCGAGTACATTGACAGGTGATGAAGCCGCTGCAAAATATAAAGAATTAGAACAGCTTTTAGTATTCGATCAAGCTTATATTGCGCCGTTATATATTTCAAATAAATATCAAGGAATTTACTCTGAATTAGTAAACCCAAAAACCGTACATCTACCAAAATCTCGTGCGCAAGTATGGGAAAATATCGAATTCAATGATTCATCTAAAAATGCAACTGAACCGTTGATTTTACATCAAACAATAGATTCGTTAACATCTCTTGATCCTATTAAAGGGAATGACGGTTCTATTAATACACTAAATACGAATATGTATGTACGACTTGTAAACTTAACAGATACAGATGAAGTCGTTTCTGATGGTTCATTATCTTATAATCACGCTATTGCTGAAGGTAACCAAGAATATTATTTCATTTTACGTGATGATCTTAATTTCGCTGCTGTAAAAGATGGTGCTGCTGTTGATACAGGTGAATTGGTTTCAGCAGAAGACGTTGTATTCTCATTAAATCGTGCAAAAGATTCAAAGTCAGTTCCAGACCATCGCACATATAGTCTTCATGAAAATATCGAAACAGTCGAAATCGTTTCTGACTTAGCTGAGCTACAAAAGAAAAAAGTTGCGGGCTCTGATCAGTCTGTATTAGACGCATTATCTCAAAACCTCCCTGCTTCTGTAACGCAATTAGCAAAAGACAAAGGGACTGTTAATAATACAGCTGGAACATACCAAGTTGTTAAAATTACAACACCAACACCGTTCCCACAAGTGTTAAATTATTTAGCACATCAATCTGGTGGTATCGTATCTGAAAAACAAGTAACTAGCATTAACACATATGATGTAGCATCCTATAATCCAGACAAGGATATCGCCTATGGTGATCAAGCTACAGTGACGGAAGGCACAGCAACATACAACAACCATCTTTACGCTAGTGGTCCTTACATTCTTATAAAGAAAAATGATTATGAAGCACAATTTGTGAAAAATCCTGCCTACCGTGTAGGTAGTGAATATGAACCGAAGATCGCAAAAATTAATGTTCGTTTTATCGCTGATAACGATAGTGCATTATCAGCATTACGTAATGGTGAAATTCATGTTCTCCAGTCAGTACCAGAAACAAAGCTAGACATTGTAAAATCTGATTCTAAACTTACGTTAAATACTGCTGATAGTAATGCAGTATCATATCTACAAATGAATACATCTGGTCGCGCTGTATCAGATTCAGTAGACCTACGTAAAGCAATTCTTTACTCTATTAATCAAGATGAATTTATTAGCTACTATCAAGGCAATAAAAAACCTGCTGTATCCACTGTTTCACCACTCATTAATACTGGGTTAAAGCTTGAAGCAGACAGTAAAAAGGTAAAAGAATATTTAAAAGCCTCTAACGATTAATTATCGGTAGACAAAACAATTCTTAGACATTAAATAGGCAGAGCCTCCTCATATTATCGAGGAGGCTCTGTTATCTTTATCAATACTTATTAAATCTCATGATGTGATTTTGGTTTTGGTCCTAGATCTTCGGGTTCAATATCTGCAAATGTCTCGCCCTCTTCCTCCAAATCACGCATACGATGGGCAATACGTGATGCGGCAGAAGCAGCGATACTGCCAACTAAATCATCTAAAAACGTATTTACATGATGCCCAGGTTCTGTATCCAACTTCTTAATAATTCCGATTTTTTGCTTATCTAAGTGACCAAAAGTTGTTACCGCTATGCTACCGTATGTAAAAACAGATCCAAGTGCGATTGTTTCATCCACACCAAATAAACCCTCATCGGATTCTATAATTTGCTGTAACGGTGCCGACAATAACTTTTTCTCTGCAAGTTCATCTAATTCAATCCCTACTAATAAAGCGTGTTGAACTTCACGCTTACGTAATACACGCTCTACAGAATGAACACAGTGGTCCAATGTTAAACCTTCATTATAGGATTTTTGCATTTCATAAACGATTTTAGCAATATCCTCTAGCGATACACCACGACGAATGAGTGCAGCTTGGGCTGCCTTCGCTACTTCATCAGAGTGTATGCGAGCTCTTTTATCATGCATAACTATCCCTCACTTCGATTTGATTGCTAGAATAATGCTAGCCCAACCTATTATACCTTTACTTTAGCTATATGGTACAATTTCGATACAAACATGAGAAGGAGTGTCATCATTGGATAAGGGAACTGTACAAGATTTAAAGTTCTATAGTGAAGCATTACAGGAGGAATTACTGCTCTATATTTATGTTCCTGCAAATTATTCTCCACTATATAAATATAATATTTTAATTGCATCAGACGGCAAAGATTATTTCCAGCTTGGAGGTATTACAAAACTTGCTGATGAACTTATCGATGACTACGAAATCGAAAATTTAATCATTGCATTCGTTCCTTATAAGAACATTCAGGATCGACGTCATAAATATATTCCAAGTGGAGAGCAACATGAAGCATATCTTCGTTTTTTAGCACATGAGCTTGTGCCCTATTTAGACGCTGAATATGCAACCTATCAAATGGGAATGAGTCGCGGGCTCATTGGTGACTCGATGGCTGCAACCGCTTCCTTAATGGCCGCATTAAAATATCCAAGTATTTTTGGCAAGGTTATTTTACAATCACCGTATGTTGATGAAGATGTTCTGCAAGCTGTAGAGAATTTTAAAGATCCAGGCGCAATCTCCATTTACCATATTGTCGGAAAAGAGGAAGATAAAGTTGTCACGATGGATAAAACCATTAAAGATTTTTTAACGCCAAATCGTCAGCTGCATGATCTCATGTTAAACAAAGGATTTTCTATATTCTATGAAGAATTTAATGGCAATCATACATGGAAATATTGGAAACCTGATTTACGTCGCGCATTAATTGAAAATTTCAATTAATATAGACGAATCAAATTACGTAATCGGAAATTTCTGTTATACTTAAATAAAAAATTGTTTACTTTCGGGAGGTAATGGCCTATGAAGTACGGTATTGTGGCATTTCCATCAAAAAAATTGCAAGATTTAGCGAATACGTATCGCAAACGTTACGATCCTCATTATGCGAAAATTACTCCGCATATAACATTAAAAGACAGCTTTGATGCGACGGAAGATGATATTCAATCTATTATAAAGCAATTAGATGAACTTGCTGCCAATTATGCACCTTTAAACATTCATGCATTACGCATAAGTTCATTTTTCCCTACAACAAATGCGATTTATTTCCGCATTGAACCAACTGAACAATTAACAGTATTCCACCAAGCTCTAGAAGAAAAAGTACCTTTTGGTGAGTCAAAACACGTATTTGTACCACATATTACGATTGCTCAAAAAATGACGGATTCCGAGCATGATGACATCTTTGGGCAATTACGTATGACAGGTGTTGACGAAAAAGATACCATTGATCGTATTCATCTTTTATACCAATTGGAAGATGGCTCGTGGACAACATATGAAACATTCCGATTGTCAGGAGCTGAGTAATCCTTGTACAACGTTAAGATTGTGGAAACAGCAAAAGAGCACGAGGATGCGTTTGCAGTTCGCAAACAGGTTTTTGTTGAAGAGCAAGGTGTGCCACTGCATCTAGAATGTGATGCTGAGGATGCATCCGCAACGCATTTTATTATGTACGAAGGCAATGACCCTGTAGGTGCTGCACGTTTACGTAATATCGTGGATGATACTGCAAAAATTGAACGTGTCTGTATTTTACAAGATCAGCGAGGCAAAAAACTAGGTGCTTTAATTATGAAGGAAATGGAAAAACACGCCATTTCAATGAATAAGAAAAAGCTAAAACTCCATGCACAAAGCTATGCTATTCCTTTTTATGAAAAGCTTGGCTATACGGTAACATCTCCCGAATTCATGGATGCTGGTATCCCACATCGTGCTATGGAAAAAACGATTTAACTTCTTTCAGCTCTAATAGGTGTTACGAAAATGCTGATGCATTTCGTAACACCTTTTTTATTCGCTACAATGCTTTAAAGGTTGATTTATAAATGAAAATCCATTTAAACCAACCTTTTAGATATTTTGCTTTGCTAGTAGATTTATCATGTTATTTCATCATTTTAGTAATTTTATCTAAATCTAGTGATTTGCCATCTTGAATGATAGATTGTACTAACTGATCTTCAAGCTCTTGCGTAATTTGTCTGTTGGACATCTTACCTACACGTCGTACGATTTTTCTTACTTGTTTTTCATTAGTAAAATCAGCATGTTGAATTGCATTTGCTAATGCGAAGATTTCATCCATCGATACCCCAGTTTTTTGTTCAATTGAATTAAAAAATCCGCGATTCATGTTCCCCCTCCTATCAGTTGAAATTCGAATTTATTTCTATTATTATTTTATGCACGAAACATTTGAAAATTAGTGAAGGCTTTAAACTTTATTCAGATAATAGAGCACTCTGAAGAAAAGCTAAAGCCTCTTATCGACTGTCACATTAGTTAAATGATAGTAGCACCAACAATGATTAGAAGAATGAATAGAACAACAATTAGAACAAACGTTGAACTTTGACCGTGTCCATAGCCATAATATCCGCAGCCATAATATCCGCCGTAATCTCCTCCATAACAACCATCAGAATGCCCTCCATACGATTGCGAGCCCCAGCCTTGATATCCCATAAAAATACCCCTCCCTTCTACAACCTATAATATGTGTTGGTTGTAAAAATGGGTGGGGTATTCGTCTAGTCAACATTTCCTTTTGGTTTAAATAGTAATGCTCCGATAAAGCCGAAGACAATGGCAGCACTGATGCCTGAGCTTGTTACTTCAAACATCCCAGTCAACACGCCTACAACTCCATGCCTTTCTGCCTCAGCAAGCGCACCATGCGTTAACGAATTGCCAAAGGACGTAATAGGAACCGTTGCACCAGCCCCGGCAAAATCAATGAGAGGTTCATACAAGCCTATTCCGTCTAGAATTGCACCAATTACGACTAGAGTACTTAATGTATGTCCTGGTGTTAATTTTCCTACATCCATTAGTAATTGACCGATGGCACAAATAATGCCTCCTACAATAAATGCAAATACAAATGTCATAACCATACCTTTTACCTCATTTCATTGTAATTTCAATCGCATGGGCCGTACATGGAATCGTCTCGCCCTGTTGAAAAGTAAGCGGAGACAGTAATGCTCCTGTCGCTACAAGAAGAACTCGTTTATAAGTACCTGCTCGCATCTGTTGAATTACATAACTAAAAAAAACAGCGGCTGAACAACCTGCACCACTTGCACCGGATTGAAATGCCTCATCCTGTCCATAAAACTCGGCACCTGCATCACGTAAAGGTTTTAACTCCTCACTCTTGATGCCACTTTCAACAAACATGCCTTTTAAAAGTTTTAAGCCAAGTTGTCCTAAATCACCAGTTAAAATTAAATCATAGTGGTAAATTTTTTGATTACGCTGCTCTAAATGTGATTGAATCGTCTGAAAAGCTGCTGGTGCCATCGCTGCACCCATGTGAAATGGATCATCCATACCGTAATCAACCGATTTTCCAACAGTTGCTGCTTCAATAGAAGGGTATTCTTCTTGATGTTTACCAATTAGAGCATATCCAGCAGCCGTTACCGTCCATTGAGCAGTTTGAGGCTTTTGTGAGCCATAATCGACTGGATAGCGGAATTGTCGCTCAACCGCATTGTGTTGACTGGATGCACCAGCTAGGGATAAATTTGAGGCACCTGCTTCTGTTAAGAGGCTCGCAACAATTACTGAAGATATAGAGGTGGCACATGCTGAGAAGAGTCCAATAAAAGGAATGTCTAAGTCTCTAGCCGCAAAATTGGTCGGCGTCATTTGATTCACTAAATCGCCGCCCATAAAGTAATCAATGTCCTTATTTTTTACGTCCGCTTTTTTCATGGCAAATTGACAGGCCTCTTCCACCATTTTTCGATGACCTTGTTCATTTGTTTTCATCTGCCAACGTTCATCATCATAAATCGCATCAAAGTGTTGACTAAATATACTTCGTTTCTCTAGTGGGCCTGCGACTACACCTGCTGCTATTAAGGATGGCCTCGATTGAAAGATAATTACCATGAAACCACTCCTAGCGTTACGAGAATGTATTTAATAAGTCCAACAAAAAAAGCGGAGACAACACCAAATAACACAACGGACCCAGCTAATTTAAATAAATTCCCACCAACACCAAGTACTAATCCTTCAGATCTATGCTCGATGGCAGCAGAAATAACAGCATTACCAAACCCCGTAACAGGCACAGCTGATCCAGCTCCGGCAAATTGACCAATCTTCTTATATAATCCAAAACCTGTTAAAATCATGGCGAAGAACACCATTGTTGCAACTGTTGGATTTCCGGCTGTCTCTTCAGTAAAATTAAAGAAAATGATATAAAAAAGTGAAACGGCCTGTCCGATTGTACAAATAAGTCCACCTACAAAAAATGCCTTTGCAACATTTTTAAAATAAGGCGGTTTCGGCGTGACATTCTGTTCTAATTGATGGTATTGTTCTTTTTCCACTATGCTTGCTCCTTTGCTAGCTTTTTCAATTCATTAATTTTATCTTTCAGTTTATTATCTTCAATTTGATCCTTTTTTATTTTATTGGCTTCATAAAATATTTTATAATCGGTTGAGACAAAAACCTTTTTATTTGGATATTTTTCATCAAATTTCTTTTGTAGCTTTTTCTCTAATTTAGCCTTTTTCCATTTATCCCATGGTTTAATTTGCACTGCTACAAGCATACTATTGTCGTATTGAATAACCGTTGCTTTGTCTACAAATTTCTGTTCTTTTAAAGTGGCTTCAACTTCATTTTCATTTTCCGTTGAACCGTAGACACTAAATTTTTCTTTTTCACCGCAACCACTTAAAAGCGATAAACTGACTAATAGAGGTAACATCATTCCTAATAGCTTCAAGTTTTACCCTCCTTTTCTTTAAAGTTTCTCCATACATAAAAAAACTATTCATTTAACTATATATACAAAGGCCCGAGTCCATTTTTCTTAAGCACATATTGTAGAAGTAGTAACAAGGAAAGGAGGTGACAATATGGGTTGTGGTAAGCCAACAAATCCTATTGGACCAATCCATTCAGCAGGCTGCGTTTGTGACGTAGTACGCGCTATTTTAGACATTCAGAATCAAGCGGTGAGAGAAGAATGTCAACCATGTACAGCTAACTGTTTCCTAGAACCACTAGGAGGCATCGTAAGTCCAGCACGCTCTCATGCAGATACACGTGTATTTATGTTAATTACAAAAGACGGTACTCCTTTTAAAGCATTTTTCAGTTCTCCAACAGCAGATCCATGTATATGTACATCCGTATTTTTCCGAGTAGAAGATATGTTTGATGAGTGCTGCGCTACCTTGCGTGTTTTAGAGCCTTTATGTTCATTTGACTCTAGTGAAAGTACAGTCGATCTATTAAGTCGAGATGGCTGCTGTGTCAACATGAAAAAAATATGCAAAGTAGATGATTGGAATTCAACTGAGAGCTGTATCACTGTAGATTTATCGTGCTTCTGTGCTGTACAATGTATTGCTGATGTTGACTTAGGGATTTGTGAATAATATTTTCTCCTTTGACACACTACACATAAAAAAAGTGTACAGCATCCTCTGCTGTACACTTTTTTCATAAAGTAGGTAATTGTTTACCCCGCCATAATACTTGGTCTATATCCTCAAAATAAATAATTTCTTGTGTCTTTAATTCCAAAGAAGTAAGCATCAATGAATCCGTCTGTACATTAGATGCACTACCTCGTAAATTCCGACCATCCTTTAAACATATGACTAACGGTTGATAGGCTTTTTGCCGAAACGGCTTTTCTAAAAATTGAAGTTGCTTTAGTAAATACGGATCTATTTGTACTTCTTCAAGCACTTCTTCTTTTTGTTCAATCGTCTGTTCATTGAAATAGCCGTCCTTTAGATACACTGACGTACTTTCATCCAAATCAAGTTCATGTAGCACCTTAGAAATATTTAGAAAATAGGATGGCGACTTTATAAACAAGCGTGGTTCTTGACCCACATTACTCACTTCCCTTTTTTTCATACAATATGCGAAAGGAAGAAAATTGGTTCTCAGCCTAGTTTGCTTATGAATGATGTCGCCAAACCTAAGTAAATTAAAATACTTGTAATATCATTTAATGTTGTAATAAATGGACCTGATGCAACAGCTGGATCAATTTTCATGCGATGCATGAGCAGTGGAATAAAAGAGCCTGCAAGTGTTGCTACTAAAATTGAACCACAAAGCGCCGCTCCTACTAGCATTCCTAGAAGAAGCTCTTGTTTCCAAATATAGACGATGCCGATCACAATCAGTCCACAAACAATTCCAGACATTAAGCCCGTGCCTGCTTCACGTAGGAGTAATTTTAGCTTGCTATGTTCTTCAACATCTCCTGTCGCAATTCCTCGAATAGCTACCGCCAGTGCCTGGGTTCCACTATTTCCAGAAGTACCTGAAATAAGAGGGATAAACACTGCGAGTAACGCAACCTGTTCTAACGTTGCCTCAAACTGTCCCATCAAATTTGCTGTCAACATCCCTAAAAATAATAATATGACTAGCCATGGTAAACGTTTTTTAGCTGCTTGGAACGAGGTTGTATCAAATTTATCCATATCGGAAATACCCGCTAATTTAGAGTAATCCTCCGATGCTTCCTCATCAATAACGTCGATAATATCGTCGACTGTAATAATCCCTAGTAATTCACCCTTATCGTCAATAACTGGTGTCGCCAAGAAGTTATAGTCCTTCATAATTTGAGCAACCTCTTCTTGGTCATCCCCTGCGTGCACCATCACAACACGTTCATTCATAATCGAACGTATACGAGTATCTTCATCCGCAATGATTAAATCACGAAGCGAAATAACACCTGTTAATCGATGTGCTTCATCCACGACAAAAATATAATAAATGGTTTCAGCATCCGGTGCTTCTTTTCGTAAAATCGCCATTGCTGAACGAACAGTAGAATTTTCTGGTATCGCTACATATTCAGTCGTCATGATCGAACCAGCTGTGCCTTCATCATATCTTAATAGCTCATTAATTTCTTCAGCTGTTTCCTCATCCATCATGCCTAAATAGCTTTCGCGTTGTTCCGTATCCAACTCATTTAAAACGTCTGCTGCATCATCTGCATACATATGAGAAAGCATTTCTGCACCATATGACGGATCCATCTCTGCTAAATACGCTGTGTATTCATCATCATCTATTTCGATTGCCTCAAAAATATCAGCCATTTCCGTCGGAGACAAGAACGAATAGATGGTCTTCCGTATATCAGGCTCCACCTTCTCATAAAACGTTGCCTGATCATATGGATGAAGCTCTAAAAACTCATCGCGGAATGCGTTAATATCATGTGCTTCGAGCATTTCTCGCAAACGTGCCTCGTCGAATTGCACATCATCCTTTTCATTTCTTTCCTCTATCATGCTTGTCCCCTCCTTCCGAGCAATCAATTATGCCTCGGCATAATTGCGTCCGGAATCGGCTTTGTGCTTAGGCCTGCACGATGCAGGTCAGTTAGCCGTTATCGCATGGATGCGATGTTTTTAGGCTAACAACCCCTAAGCATTCCTTTCCGATTCCGTGACATCCGCCGGAGGCTATAGGCCAACACGAAGTTGGTCACTCAGTCGTTGCCACAGGACGTGGCGTTCTTAGACTGAGTTCCTATATTTTCAGCGGGTGTTTGACCAACCGCCGAAAAGTAAATTCATTTGTACCTGTCGCTTTGCTTTCTGTACAGAAAACATTTGCTGAAATAAGTTAAATTATTAATACGGGCAATTCCGTAAATCTACCTTTTATATAATAGAGTGTATGACACCTTTTCTGCAAACCCTTTTTTTACTACATAGCAACCTACAACATCTCTCTAATGTAATTAGTTAAATTTGCATATAAATGTTTCCATTTTTTCAGCTACCACAATAGTGTGGAGTTGATTTCCGAGGATGTGATGGTTTTAGTCTTCGTTCCTCTATTGCTGATTCTCAAGGAGTCGCCCAGTCGGAACGGAAATCAACTTATATACATGACATTCATTTCTAACCTGTGGTAACGAGCCTAAAAAACCCTCTACTCTACTATACCCTACAATCGCTTTATCTTCATTCAGCAGAGGATTCCCACCTCTGAAGGTAGTGACATAAATGTGGATATGGTTCCTTTTCAATGCTTGTCAAACACCTACTGAAATAGAGGAACTCAGTCTAAGAGCACCACGTCCTGTGGTAACGACTGAGTGACCAACACCTTGTTGGTCTAAAGCCTCCGGCGGATGTCACGGATTTTGAAAGCTGTGCGAAAGCGAAGCGTCAGCAACAACAATTACGCCAAGGCGAAATTGATTTTCTGTGACGATGTTTTAAAAAAACTTATAAAATGATAAAGAGATGCCCGTTTGTGCGAACATCTCCTTAAATGTATAACATGTTTCAGTAATTGTTTTCACGTTTCGTGAACTAATGACTGTATAGATAGGTTTTGAAGAAATAAACTTCAAACTAAGGAGTCATTCAATAATCGCTGCATATCTTCATTTACGTTACTTGTAAATTGTAATCTCTCACCTGTCAAAGGATGAAGCATCTTCAAGGATACACAATGTAAGGCCTGTCTATTTATATGATCACGACTTCCACCATAAAGTTCATCTCCAACAAGTGGATGTCCTACATAGGCCATATGCACACGAATTTGGTGTGTTCGCCCAGTGTGCAACTTTAGTTGTATATGTGTCATCGGTTCACCCTGTAAATAAAAGTGCCTCAAAATGGTCACATCTGTATGCGCAAATTGACCGTCCTCACGCACCTCTCGCTCAATAATACTCGTCTCCTTGCGTCCAATAGGAGCGATGATTGATTGTACATCTTGTGCCACATGTCCATGTACAATCGCTTCATATTGTCGAGAAATTTCTCCACTGCGCTGTGCAAGTCCCGTTAAATGATGAATATGAGCATGTTTGGCAATGCATAGCAAGCCAGAAGTATCACGATCAAGTCTCGTGACGATATGAGCCGTTGAAGCTAGACCTTGCTGCTGAAAATGACCACACACTAGATTCGCTACGCTATGTGTTGGATGCTCACGCGAAGGAATCGTACTTTGATGTGCTGGCTTATTAAGCACTAAAATTGCTTCATCTTCGTACATAACAGAAAGTTCACCATGTTCAACAGCGAGCCCTTCACTTTTTTCTTCAGGAGGGAAAGTAACTTCAACTCGATCACCAACGCGAAGAGGATGTCGAACATTGCGTTCGACATCATTTACTGTTAGTAAGCCTCCATCAAATTTAATAGCTGTTAAAGCTCGCTTGGAGATGCGCCATTCAGCTAAGGCCTCCCTTAGTAGTTGGCCTTCCTTTTCTGCTATAAAATGCAGTGTAAACCTTGTATCCATTTTACTCATTGGCCACAAATGATTCATGTACTCGTTCCCAGAATGGGAATGGACGGAAACGTGCAAAACGCACTCTTTCATTTGCAACATTAAATGCAATCGACTTCACATCACCCTGTGTAACTTGTAAATGATCGACTGTCATATTAAAGTTTTGTTCATTTACTGGACGTAAAACACAATGATGGTGTGCTGGTAAAATGAGTGGTGAACCAACTGTACGGAAGACACGGTTATTGATAGATGCTATCTCAGTAATTTGGAGTGCCGCTAAAGTCGGATGAATAATTGCTCCACCGAGGGCTTTATTATAAGCTGTACTACCAGAAGGCGTTGATACACATAGACCGTCTCCACGGAAACGTTCAAACTGATTACCATTTAACTCTACATCCATAACAAGCGTGACATCAGGTGATTTCACAGTTGCTTCATTTAGCGCTAAATACGTATTGGATTCCGCATTATGATGCTCCACCTTTACCTCTAGTAGTGGATACTCCACAACGTTAAAGTCCTTTTTGGCAATGGATAGAACAAGCTTTTCTAATTCCGATGGCTTCCAATCTGCATAAAATCCTAAATGCCCCGTATGGATGCCTACGAAGGCAACCTGATCTAACAAATGAGCATATCGATGAAAGGCATGTAGTAAAGTGCCATCTCCTCCAATAGAGATTACGATTTCAGGAGCCTCTTCATCATAAGTTAACCCAAAATCCTGCAAATACGTTCTAGCTAGCTCCATTAATTCGTTCGACTGTGCATCTCTACGTGATTGAATGGAAAATTTCATTTTGAGTCACGCTCCTTCTCCGAAAGTAAATTAGGATTCGATGCTTCTTTATATTCACTGAAATAAGCCTGTGCTTCTTGTATCTCACTACGAATGGACGACATTTCCTCATCCAATCGGAAAGCGGCCTCTGCTGCACTTTGAAGGCGATTTTTAATTTCCTCTGGGAACATGCCTTTATATTTATAATTTAAAGAATGCTCAATAGATGCCCAAAAATTCATAGCTAGTGTTCTTATTTGAATTTCCGCTAATACCACTTTTTTCCCCTGTATCGTCTCTACAGGATACTCCACAATCATATGATATGAGCGGTATCCACTTGGCTTATTATGTGTAATATAATCACGCTCTTCCACTACACGCATATCTTTACGTTGCCGTATTAGCTCCGTAACTGTCGAAATATCATCTACAAATTGACACATAATACGTAAGCCTGCGATATCCCCTAGCTCGTCACCTAGCTGTTTAGAAGGTTCAAAGGAAAGTCCCTTTTCTAATGTTTTATCATATATACTTGCTAAAGGCTTTACACGTCCTGTCACAAATTCAATTGGTGAATTTGCATTAACAATACCAAACTGTGAACGCATACCCTTTAATTTTACTTTCAACTCATCTACTGCTTGTTTATAAGGACTTAAAAATATTTCCCATTGTCCCATCGCAAAAACCTCCCGACATTCGGTATCGAACAAAACCAACACCGTCTGTTCGTTTTGTCTTTTTATTCAGCAAGAATTGTCTCGAAGTGTTGTTCCACCGCTTGGACAAATTCCGCCCCATAATTGTAATTTCCTTCAATATTATACACGAGCATTTCCAATTCATCGTAAAAATTTGTAAGCTCGATAACTTCTTCACCTAGTTGTAGCTTTGGATTTTTCTTTTTTTGTAAAATATGTACAAGTTGATCCCAACTACTCGGCGGAAAACGCAAATAATGATAATCCTCTCCTGCATCAAGTAAATAAATAAACGCAAAGTCATCAGAATCTGCAATCAATTGTGCAGCAGGTTTTAACTGTAAATTTACTTCATTGTCGTTTAAACTAAATTGAAGTTGTTCGTTTTCAAAATTCAATGTTTCTATTGTATAAATTTTACGCACACGCGGTTCCCCTTTTCGTCATACTCTTCTTCTTATTTTAGCATACAGGGTAATTAGTTGCAGTGTGTAAATGTTAAATCAATTAAATAACGAATGAAACTTTTTTATTATAGCGTGTGGTTGATTTCCGTTCCGACTGGCGACTCCTTGGGGTTCAGCGATAGAGGAACGAAGGCTAAGACATCACATACTGTGATGTCTTAGCCTTCGTGACCAACATCCTGTCGCTGCCGCTACGTTACACTACGCATACGCACAGAAACCATTTGTTGCCCGAAGCTGCCCATCGGACGCTCCAGGAAGTTTTGCTCTGTGCGAAAGCGAAGCGACAACAACAACAACAACAACAATACGCCCAGCTGGAACGGAGATCAACCCCGCGCTATGCTGATGAACCTTCCCCCCTAATCAACACAAGTAAAAAAATTAAAATAAACAGGTGAACATAATGGCACAACAAATAGAAATAGAATTTAAAAACCTATTAACAAAAGAGCAATACGAACATTTGCTGCAAGAATTCAACATTTCCGAAAATGCTATTCATCGTCAATCAAATCATTATTTCGACACACCTTCTCAAGCTATTCGGAAACTTCAAAGTGGGCTTCGTATTAGACAAATCGACAAATATTTTGAGTGTACTTTAAAAGAAAAAAATGCAGAGCATGCACATTTAGAGACGACTGACGAATTAACTGCTGAGCAAGCTAAAAAAATGCTTGTTGGTGAAGGTTTTTATGCCCAAGAAGTAGCCAAAAGACTAGCCCTCTTTAACATTTCTTTAGAAGAATTGGAGGTATTTGGTTCACTAACAACTGATCGTGTCGAAATTCCTTATAAGGATGGTCTTCTAGTATTCGATCATTCTTTCTATTTGCAGTGCGATGATTATGAGGTAGAATATGAATCAAAAGATGCAATAAAAGGAAATGCAATCTTCGACGAATTTCTACAACAATATGGTATTGAAAAACGGGCAACAGATAAAAAAATTGCGCGTTTTATGAAAGCATTACAAATGAATAAAGAACAATCCGAATAGATTAATTATGCCCAGCATAATCGCGTCCTGAATCGGCTTTGTGCTTGCATAAAGAATTCCTTTCCGATTCCGCGACATCCGCCGGAGGCATTAGGCCAATGATGTTGGTCACTCATTCTTTGCCATAGGACGTGGCATTCTTAGACCGAGTTTCTCTATTAGCGGATGTTGCTTAAATAAGTTAGCTAGATAACAAGAAAGGGTGGCAACTCCTTGGATATCCAATCACTCAGAACTTTACTTGACATTCAAGCATTACAAACACTAGGAGCTTCAGAAAATTCATCGTCAAACAGTCTTACAGACAGCAATTCTATGTTTTCAGACATGATTAGCGAAATGCTCGGTGACTCAACTACTACTAATAATGCAAAATTATCTAGTTTGCTCGGAGGTGTATCAAGCGCTTCGTCTTTGATGAATCAGTTTAATAGTTTAACCGGGTTATCTGAAAACATGCAAAAGAATGCGTATCAATCATTACTTTATAATGGTTCAAATAGCGTCTTTATACCTTCATCTGTACAAGCAGCTTTAGCAAACACACAATCTAGTACAACTAGTACAAAGCTAGACTCCTACGTTTCAGATAAAGTAATTGGTTCAACTGCGTATGCAAATTCATTAGCAGGTGCGAATCAGTATGCTTCGATTATTCAAAAGGCAGCAGCTACATATAATGTACCTGAGAAACTCATCGCTGCCGTGATTAAGCAAGAATCAAATTTTAATACAAATGTAGTTAGTCATGCTGGAGCACAAGGATTAATGCAATTAATGCCAAAAACAGCGCAATATTTGGGCGTTACAAACGCCTTTGATCCAGAACAAAATATTATGGCAGGAGCCAAGTATTTACGCCAAATGCTAGATAAATTTGATAATGATCCTACATTAGCATTAGCAGCTTATAACGCAGGAGCTTCACGCGTTACAAAGTATGGTGGCGTTCCTCCTTTCAAAGAAACGCAGAATTATGTCAAAAAAGTGATGAATTACTACACAGTTTAATCGCATAATCACTGTTAATACAGTCTCTCTCGGCAAATTTCACCCACGTGGTGAAATTTGTGCTTTTTTAGCGAAAAGCATTTCGGAAGAGCGCTTTGTTTGTGTTAACGAAAAGACGTTGATAGAATGAAGGTAGTCACAAGAAATTCACATTTAAGAAAATGACTAAGTATAAAAATATACTTTACGATATAAAGAATTAAAGGGGCATTAAACTTATGAGTCGAAAATATACTGTTCCTTATGAGGAGCTGGGGGCTGAAAAGCTTTCAGAGCTAATCCATGCGTTCTATAGAAGAGTTGCACAGCATCCTGATCTTATTCCAATCTTTCCAAAAGATTTAACAGAAACTGCTCGCAAGCAAATTCAATTTCAAACACAGTATTTAGGTGGACCAAATCTTTTTACTGAGGAACATGGTCATCCAATGATGCGTGCACGTCATATGAATTTTCCGATTACACCTGATCGTGCTCAAGCTTGGCTTGAATGTATGTCCGAAGCAATGGATGAAGTTGGGATGGAAGGTAAGTTTCGTGAAACGTATTATCAGCGTTTAGTATTAACAGCTCATCACATGATTAATACACCAAATGACGATGAGGGGGAATTGTTACGTGAATAATATTCAAATGCTACAAGAGCCTACTCCTGAGATTTCTACTGCTAATAAGCCTATTGAATTGTATATTTTCGTAGATCCACTTTGTCCAGAAGCTTTTAAATTGCAAGCCGTTCTTCGTAAGTTACAGCTAGAGTACAATCATTACTTTACATGGCGCTTTGTACTAAGCACAGAGCTTGCCTCTTTAAATTGTTTAAGTAAGCGTGTAAAAGGTTGTATATCCGGTATTGAACTCGACATTAATCACCCTGTTTTACCATCGATCGCTATTAAAGCAGCAGAGTTACAGGGCAAACGTGCAGGAGCACGCTATTTGTCGAAACTACAAGAATATGTATTACTAAACCAACAAGATGTCAATTCCTATGCTACGCTGTTAAAAATTGCGGAAGATGTTCAATTAGACATGAATGAATTTTCCACAGACTTTGGATCAAAGGAAGCAGCACGTGCATTCCAATGCGATTTATATATTAAACGTGAAATGGAAGTCGATGAAGTACCTAGCATTGTATTTTTCAATGAATGTATTGAAGATGAGGGTCTTAAAGTTAGTGGTAGCTATTCCTATGACGTTTATGAACATATTTTACAAGAGATGATGGATGAACAGCTTGTGCGTCAACCATTACCAACAATGGAAGAGTTATTTGCAAAATTCCATACCCTTTCAACAAATGAAGTAGCTTTCATCTACTCATCAACAGAACAAAATGCTGAACGTGAATTAAAGAAGCGTATGCTACAGCAAAAGATTGAACGAATTCAGACAGATCACGCTACACTGTGGCGTATTAAATAATGCAATTATACTATTATTCTAAGAAAAGGGACACAACACATTAAATGTTGTGTCCCTGTTCTTTTTGTTGATAAACTATTATATTAACCTTATTTATTTTATCGGAATACTTCGCTGTTTGTTCGACATAAAAAAATAAAAGAAGCGCCACTATCCTCGACAGATAGTGACGCCTCTTTTTCACAAAGGGGATGGGAGAAATGTTCACGTTCAAACAAAGGGGTGTATGTTTGTTTTTGTGATTTATTTCACATGATTCAATTTATCATGGAATAGTAAATATAGCAACAAGTCCAATGATAGATTCACAAATTTGTCAAATAGAAAGCGATTACAAACAGTATTTTTTCAAGATACGCGCTTTTAAACATTTAGAAATCAAAAAAAAACATTATTCTTACAATTTTCATTATTTAATTAATCATAGAAAAAAGGCTGTAGGGAAATTCCTACAACCTTCCAAATTAATTATTCAACAATAATTTTTCTAACTCATTTAAACGTTCTTCAAATACTTTACATGCATCATCAATCGGTTTTGCAACGTTCATATCAACGCCCGCTGCCTTTAATACCTCAATTGGGAAATTAGAGCATCCTGCTTTTAAGAAGTTATTAATATAACGTTCAACAGCCGGTGTACCCTCTTCTAATATCTGTTTGCTTAATGCTGTTGCAGCTGATTTACCTGTAGCATATTGATACACATAGTAATTATAGTAGAAATGTGGAATACGAGCCCATTCTAAGCCGATTTCCTCATCTACAACAATATCCTCACCGAAGTACTGTTTATTTAAATTATAGTAAACCTCTGTTAGACGTTCTGCCGTTAAAGACTCACCATTCTTATCCATTTGGTGGATTAGGTGTTCAAATTCAGCGAACATTGTTTGTCTGAAAACAGTACTTCTGAAGCCGTCTAGCCAATGATTTAATAAATAAATTTTCTGTTGAGGATCTTCAATTGTTTTTAGTAAATAATCATTTAACAGCTCTTCATTACATGTTGAAGCTACTTCAGCTACAAAAATAGAATAATCGCCATAAACAAACGGCTGATTTTTACGTGAATAATAACTGTGGACACTATGACCAAATTCATGTGCTAGTGTAAACAGATTATTAACATTGTCTTGCCAATTCATTAAAATATATGGATTTGTTCCATAGGCACCTGAAGAGTACGCACCACTGCGTTTCCCTTTGTTTTCTAAAACATCCACCCAACGATTATCTAGACCACCTTGAACAATGCCTTGATATTCCTCACCTAGTGGCGCTAAAGCTTTTACTAAAATATCCTTCGCTTCGTCATAAGTGATTTTCATATCGACTTCCTTAACGAGTGGAGCAAATAAATCCCACATATGCAGTTCGTCTACACCTAAAAGCTTTTTACGTAACGAAATATAGCGCTGCATAGCTGGTAAATGCTTATGGATTGTTTCTACTAATTGATCATATACACTTTCTGGAATGAAGTTATTAGACATTGCTGCATGGCGTGAAGAATCATAGTTACGAATGCGTGCACTAACATTATGCTTTTTCACATTGCCCGTTAATGTAGCGGAAAACGTATTTTTAAAGTTACCATAAGTTTCGTACATTGCTTTAAAAGCATTTTCACGAACTGTGCGATCTTTACTTTCTAAAAACTTAATATAGTTGCCGTGTGTTAGCTGTACTTCTTCCCCGTCTTCATTCTTCACTTTAGGGAAGACAATATCAGCGTTGTTTAACATACTAAATGCGTTTGAAGCAGTACCTGTAACCTCAGACATTTGTGCAAGTAATGCTTCCTGCTCTGCTGGCAATACGTGCGGACGTGCCATCGTGATTTCTTTTAAAGATTGCGTATACAATTGTAAGTCTTTGTTTTCTGCTAAGTAACGTTCTATCGTTTCTTCACTCAATGATAAAATCTCAGGTGTTAAAAATGATAGGGCAGCTGAAATACTAGTCGCTAATGTTTGAATACGACTATTCATATCTTGGTAGAAACTATTTGTCGTATCTTGGTCATTACGCATATGAGCATATGTGTAAAGCTTCATCGTACGTTCATAAATTTCATCGTGATAAGTTAGAACTGCTACTAATGCATCTGCTCCATTTTTAATAGTACCTGCATAGCTAGGCGCTTTTTTTGCAAGTTCTGCAACTTCTTTATACTCTTCTTCCCATAGGGCATCAGTTGCAAATATATCCTCCAAGCGCCAAGTCAACTCTTCTGGAACGTCATTTCTTACTAAAACTTTATTACTAGCCATGTGCCAGCCCCCTTTATATGTTAGTTTTTCCTATACTCTCACATTTTCTCAGTATATTGCGGCAATTGCAAATAAATGTGCGTACACTTGCTCACAAATATCCGGACAACGATCATCTTTTTCATAACTTTTCGCCAGCACCATTCTGTAATTCTTAATAGCTTGTACAGCTTGGGGTGTCACCTCTATATTTTGTTCGATTAAAAACAATCGAATATTTCTC